>Ga0075421_100002350_pt1 | contig 22573 bp, 19 predicted proteins | sample SoiMetdeltSBSDD5_FD_75292 | JGI IMG/M metagenome (GOLD analysis project Ga0075421, IMG submission 75292) | Bulk soil microbial communities from a Populus tree surrounding site in Tennessee, USA - Soil MetaG P. deltoides SBSDD5 | ecosystem: Environmental > Terrestrial > Soil > Tree plantation...
TCGGCGGGCGCGCTGGTGAGCTTCTTCACCGCGCATGCGTTGATGCAGGGCCTCGATCCGGAGAAGCTTCTGCACGAGACCTGGGTCGAGCGGGTCAGCCTCCCGTTGTTGCTGAGCAAAGGCGGCGACGCGCTGCTCTCCTTCGACGACCTCCGCGAACGGGTCCCCGACGTGCTCGCAGACGACGGACCGGCGCGCCCCGGCGCGGACGGCGTCGACTACCAGCAGCGCCGCTCCCTCGCCCTTCACCTCCAAGTCACCGGGCTGCGCGGACTTGCCTACCCCATCCGCGGGTTGCGCCGCGACACCCCGCTCACCGGGGCCACCTATGCCGATTGGGGCCGGTTCGAGCTCGAGCCGGGGGCAGGGCTCGAGCAGATGCTCGAGCCGCCGCGCCGTTCGCCGCTCGACTTCGCGCTCGCCTCCGCCGCGAGCCCAGGAGGGTTCGCGCCAGAGTTGCTCGACCGGCGTCCCGACGCCGACGCCTACGAGCGCCACGGGATCGAGAACTTCCCCGAGTCGGGGCATCTCTGGTACACGGACGGCGGGCTGCTCGGTTCGCAGCCGCTCGGGCGTGTGATCGCGGCCGGAAGGGCCCTACACGGCGGCAACGAGGATGCGCAGGGCGTGCATCTGCTGATCGATCCGCGCTCCGAGAACGCGTCGCTCGACATTTGGAGCGATCCCGACGGGCGGCCAAGCTGGCAGGCCGGCGCCTCGCGGGCCCTGGCGGTCCTTTCGGAGCAGAGCCTGTTCGACGACCTGCGGCGGATCGAGAAGGACAATTCGCGGCTCGAGTGGGCAGAGCGCCTCGCGGACCGGCTCGCGGAGGGCCTCGACGAGGATGCGGCAGCCGGTTTGCGGGAGTTCATCACCGAGGTCGAGTCCGAACGCAAGGGCATGCGCGCCGACGAGCCGCACCGCGACGGGGAGCGGGTCGACCAGGAGGCCGGCGAGCTCGCCGGACTGGTGCGCCGCGCGCTCTGCGAGGTCGGCGGGCTCGTGGGCAAGGAGCGCATCGCGAGCGACGTGATCTCACCCTTGCTGCTCGAGGACGACGCCGGCGATGTTGGCACCCTGCTCGCGGGCGAGTTCATGGGGGACTTCGGGGGCTTCCTCAGCCGCGACCTGCGTGCCAGCGACTTCGCGCTCGGCTACGAGAGCGCGATCGCGTGGCTCGGCGACGGCCTGCGTGCGTGCGAGCTCGAGGACGATGCCATCGATGGCACCCTGTCGTTCGTCCGAGCCAAGCGCCGCTACGACCCCGACAGGACCCGCAGGGGCGAGGCCGAGCTCTCCGATCTCTCCCTGGCAGACCGCCTCCAGCTCGTGCGCCTCGGAGCCCACCTCGCCCGGGTGCTGGGCGCCGGAGCTCTCGATCTTCGCTCGCGTATACCCGACCCGCTCGGGCGGGCGATCGAGGGCGCCCGCGAGCGGCTGCCGGGCCGCGGCTAGGTCGTCACGCGGCGAGCGCGCAGCGAGTACATCAGCGGCAGCCGGGGCGCGCCCTCGGGCTGGCGGTAGATCCCGCCCGGCTCGGCGACGAGATGGGGCCAGCGCGGGAACAGCGTGTAGTCGTGCTCGTGGAAGAGCTCGATCTGGAGCCCCTCGTCGAGTACCGCCTCGATCACCTCGGAGATCGGATGGGCCCATTCGTGGGTCGCGTTGTGGGCGGTCGAGGCCGAGAGGTCCGCATAGGTTCCGCCGCCGTCCTCGAGTCGGATCCCGGCAGGGTCATGGAAGTAGCCGTAGACGATCGTCATGTCGTCGTCGGCGAACACATCCGAGAATGGATGGAACTCGGCCAGGTAGAGGAACCCGGCGTCGGCGAGCAGCGATCCGACGACCTCGGCCCAGCGGCTCAGGTCCGGAAGCCAGTTCAGCGCGCCGAGACCGGTGTAGACGATGTCGAAGCGCTCGCCGCCGAGCGCGGCCACGGCGTCGTAGAGGTCGGCGGCGACGAACGTCCCGTCGAGTCCGGTCTCCGCGGCGAGCCTGTCAGCCGCCTCGACGGCCGGCGCGGAGAAGTCGAGCCCGACAACCGATGCTCCGCGCCGCGCCCACGACAGGGTGTCGAGCCCGAAATGGCTTTGGAGGTGCACTAGCCGCTTGCCGGCGACGTCACCGACCTCCTCGGGCTCGAACGGCCGCAGGGTGCTGGCGCCGGCCCGAAATGCCTCGACGTCATAGAAATCGCTCGCGGTGTGGATCGGCACGCGCTCGTCCCACCAGCGGCGGTTGAGCTCGCGGTGCTCGGAGCGCACTGTGCGGGTTTCAGCCCTGGACCTGCACGACCGGCAGCTCGGTGCCGCCGATCGGTGCCGCGGGGGCCGGCGCCGCGGGCGACTCGGCCTGCATCACCGGCAGCTCCTGCGGGGTTGCGGCGACGATCCCGCGCGCGGCGGCGCGGATCGCCTGCGCCGCGGGATGGTCCGGCTGGTCGAGCACGAGCGGCGACCCCGAGTCGGCGTGCTCGCGCAGCTCGGAGGCGAGCGGCACCTTGCCGAGCAGGGGCACGTCCAGCTCGTCGGCGAGGAGCTGGCCTCCGCCCTCGCCGAAGATCGTGAATCGCTGTCCATCGGGGGCCGTGAAGCCGGACATGTTCTCGATCACCCCCAGCAGCTCGAGGTCGACCTTGGCCGCCATCTCCGCCGCGCGGCGGGCGACCGACTGGGCGGCCGGCTGCGGGGTGGTGACGACGACGACCCGCGCCTGCGGCAGCAGCTGCGCGAGGGTCATCGAGACGTCGCCGGTCCCGGGCGGCAGGTCGAGGAGCAGGTAGTCGAGCTCGTCCCAGGCGACGTCCTCGAGGAACTGCTGAATCGCCTTGTGCAGCATTGGGCCCCGCCAGACCACCGCCGCGTTGCGCTCCAAAAAGAAGCCGATCGACATCACCTTGATCCCGGCCGGACCGCTGGGCGGGATGATCTTGCGCTCCGCGTTCACCTCGGGGCGCTGGTCGACACCGAGCATGCGCGGGATCGAGTAGCCGTAGACGTCGGCGTCCAGGGCCCCGGCGGTGCGGCCCTCGGCCTGCAGCGCCGCGGCAAGGTTGGCGGTCATCGTCGACTTGCCGACACCGCCCTTGCCGGAGGCGATGCAGATGATGTTTCGGACCTGGGCGAGCGCGCCCTCGGGCAGGCCGCCGGGCCGCCCCAGCGCCTGCTGCAGGCGGCCCTTCTCCTCGTCGGTGAGCACGTCGAAGCCGACCGCCACCTCGGCGACGCCGTCGAGCCGGCCGACGTTCGCCGCGACCGCCTGCTGGAAGTGGGAGCGGATCGGGCAGCCCGGGGTCGTCAGGGAGACGACCACCTCGACCTTGCCGGACTCGCCGATCTCGATCGAGCGCACCATCCCGAGATCGACGATCGAGCGTCGCAACTCGGGGTCGATGACCGCGCGGAGCGCGTCGGTGACCTGTTCCTGGGTGGGCATTACACGCATTCTCGCAGAGCCCGTCCCTCCACCAAACCCCGGCAAGCCGGACGCGGGAGCAGAAGTGAAGTGTCCGCGGCAGCCGCGGACAAGTGATTCGAGCGGGAGCGGAGCATTTGCCGGGTATTAATGCGATCGACCGGCTTGCGCCGGTCGATCGGGGAGGAGAGGTTGCTGTGTCTGCCCGCGAGATATGTGCGGACAGCTCCTCCGGGCGCGCCCACCTCTCCAGGGCGGCCCGGGCTAAGTGCCGGTCAGACCAGCTCGGTGACGCGCTCCTGTGTCTTCGTGAGAGCGTCCTCGGCCTTCACGCGGTTCTGCTTGACCGCCTTCTCGACCCTGGTCCGGTTCTGCTTCACGGCCTTCTCGACGTCGCGCCGGCGGGCCTTCAGCTCGCGCTCGACGCGATTGCGGGTCGAACGGACGCGCTGCGAGGTCTTGCGACGAGCCTGGCCGCCGCGGCGCTCGAACTTGTTGAGCTCGCGGGTGACCTGCGTGCGCAGCGACTTGAGCTCCCGCTCACGCGTCTCTGTGCTCGCCCACGGCTCGAACGCGTCGTTGACGCGATCGCGGGCGATCAGCACCGCGCCGACGGGGACGTCGAGCGCGCGCTCGGCACCCTGGCGCACGATGCTCGTGGCGCCGTGACGCGCCTTGGTGAAGCCCTCGCGAACCTGCGAGGCGTCGCTGCGGCTCGCGGTCGGGGTCGTCCTCGGCTTGCTGCTCGCGGTCGTGGTCGTCCTCGACTTGCTCTTGGTGGTTGTGCTGTTGGACTTGGCGGTGGTGGCCATTCTGGGATTACCTCACCTTGGGGGGTGGTCGTGATATCTGTCTCTAATGTCCTTATCTCTAAGGATGTTCAGTGTAGCAACTACCCGAACACGTGTTCTTAAACCGGGCTGGTTCCCCGGTTACGCCTGCGCTTTGAGACTGCCGGTCAGGCGGCCAGGGTCGACGCCCGCGCGACGCGGTCCAGCCAGCGCTTCGGATCCTCGAGCTCGTCCATGTCCGGCAGGTCCGCGGGCGAGCGCCAGACCGCGGTCAGCGCCTCGGGTCCGCTCGTCCTAACGACGGCATCGCAGAACGACTTCCCGAGCTCGTACTGGCGCAGCTTCAGATCGAGGCCCAGCAGGCGCGCGACCACGTCGCCGAGGCCGCCGCGCCGGGCGCGACGCCGGTCGAGGCGACGACGCAGATCGGCGATGCCCGCCCCGAGCTCGCCGGCGGCGGCGTCCATCACGTGCTCGGCGTGTCCCTCGATCACCGACATCGCGGCCTGCAGGCGGTCCAGGGCGCCGAGCTGGGCCGGATCGGCAAGCAGGCGGGCGAGCTCGCCGCGCAGCAGCCGGCGCACGACGTCGCGCGGATCGCCGATCAGCCTGCGTCCCAGCGTGCGGACCGCGGCGGGGTCGAGCCCGGCCGCGGCGCCCTGCAGCAGCTCACCGACCAGCTCGCGCATGTGGGGCGCCAGCCACGGAACGCGATCGAACTGGATCACGTGAGTGGTCTCGTGCAGCGCCACCCACCGCAGGAAGAGGCGGCGGTCCGCCCCGAGCTCCCGCCGTGCGGACGCCAGGTTCTCGGCGACGAACAGGAGCCGGGCGGGGCGCTCGGGCCCGATCAGCGCCACGTCGTACTGCCCGAGCACCCTTCTCGCCGCATAGCCCACCGCGACCCCGGCCTCGGCGGCGGCCGCGGCGCCGACGACCGAGCGGGCGACGGGCGCCAACGGCCCGGGGAGGTCGAGCTCGGCGAAGGCGCGCTCCTCGATGGGAGTGGCGGCGTCTGCGAGGTTTGCCAGTGTGGCCTGCGTCCACGCGCGCCGATCGATCAGCTCGGGCTCGGGCGGTGCGTCGATCGCGCCGAGCCCCGCATAGGTGGCCGCGGCCTCGATCGCCCCGGCGCACGCGTCGGCGACCTCGGCCGCGCCGTAGGCGTCGGCGGCGGCGACCCGCGAGGGCTGACCGAACGGCCCGATACCGCCGATGACCGCGCCGGCGGTGCGCTCGGCAAGTCCCCAGTCGACCAGCCGGGCGGAGCTCAAACCGTCTCCGCCGGCGCTGCGCGCTGAATCCGGAGCAGTGTGCCGAGGATCTCCTCGTCGAGGCCGGCGGCGACGTCGTAGCGCGCCTCGAGACCGAGCGGGGCCGCGGAGAGGGCGAGGCGGTCGAACTTGACGTTCGCCCCGGCCTCGCGCACGATTAGCTGAGCGGCCGCGACGTCCACCGAGCGCGCCGGTCGCCCGCTGAGCATCCCGTCGAAGCGGGCCGCCGCGACGTAACAGAGCGTGAGCGCGAGCGAGCCGACCCCGCGGATGCGGTACGCCTTCCCGGCCAGTCCGTCGATCAGCGGCAGGATCCGGTCCGGCTTGGTCCCTTCCAGCCCGATCAGCTCGAGCCCGTAGCCGGGCCCGCGGGCGAGGAGCGCCTCGCCGTCGAGGTTCGCGCCGGCGCCGTGCTCAGCCGTGAATTCCTCCCCGGACCCGAAGTCGTAGACGAAGGCGAGCTCGACGTCGGCCAGGCTGGGGCCGGACGCGATCGCGACGCTCAGCGCGAACGAAGGCAACATGCGGCGAGCGTTGAGCGAGCCGTCGATCGGGTCGATCACGACCCTGACCGCGGAGTCCGCATCGCCGAAGACGACGTCTCCGCGCTCCTCCGAGATCGCGGTGAAGTCGGCGCCGGCCTGGTGAAGTCCCTCGAGCTCGGCGAAGGCGATCTCCTCCGCCGCGCGGTCGATCACGAGGCTGCGGTCCCCGCCCTCGCCGACGCCGTCATAGACCGTCCGAGCCTCGATCCCGCGCGTCTCGGCGAACAGCTTTCGCTGGGCGGCGACCATCCTCCGGCACGCGTCGAGCCACTGGTCCGCGGACAGCGGCAATAGGTCCGATCCGGGCACTAGCGGGCCGATGCAGCTTCGGATCCGAGCATCCGGCCATGCTAGACAGTGACTCGTGGCGCCGAATCCCCCGACCGAGGGCCAGCGCGCCGTCGCCGAGCACGGGGACGGCCCGCTTCTCGTCCTTGGCCCCGCCGGATCGGGGCGCTCGGAGGCGCTGGCGCGGCGGCTGGAGGCGCTCGTGTCCCGCGGCGAGGCGCCCGAGCGCGTGCTCGTGCTCGCCCGGTCGCGGGCCGCCCGTTCGCTCCTGCGCGAGCGCGCTGAGGTTCTGCTCGACTGCTCGCACTCGGAGCTCTGGATCCAGACCTACGAGGAGGCCGCCGAGACGCTGCTGCGCGATTACTCGATCGAGGCGGGCCTCGATCCGTTCTTCACTACGGTCGGCGCCGCCGACCGCCTCGCGATCCTGCTCGACCGCGTGGACGAGCTTCCCCTTCGCAGGCACGAGATCCGCGGCAACCCCGCCGGGCTGCTGGCGCGCCTGCTGCGTCGCATCGACGTGCTCAAGGCGGAGGCGGTGGCGCCCGCCGCGCTGCGCGAGTGGGCGGTGGCGCTCGAGCGCGCCGCCAATACGGCGGCCCAGCGCGAACGCGCCGAGCGCGAGATCGAGTTCGCGGACCTCTACGCCCGCCACGACCGGATCCTCCGCGAGGCGGGCAGCCTCGACGGCGGCGACCTGGTGCTCGAGCTCGGCAAGTTGTTGCGCGTTCGCGCCGACGTCGGTCAGGACGTGCGAGGTCGTTTTCGCCACCTGATGGCCGACGAGCTCGAGGATGCCGGCCTGGCGCATCGGCAGGTGCTCGACGCGCTGGCGGCCCATGGCAACCTCGTCGTGGCCTGCGACCCGGCGCAGGCGACGCGCCGCTTTCGCGGCGCCGGCGCGGCCGCGCTGGACGCCTTTCGCAGGGCGCACCCGGGCGCGGCCGAGGTCGAGCTCACCGCCTCCCTGCGCAGCCCGGAGGCGGTGCGCTTCTGGCGCTGTCAGAACGACCGCGCCCAGGCACAGGCGGTCGCGCGCGAGATCGAGCAGCTCCTCGCCACCGGTGAGGTGGCGCCCGAGGGGATCTGCGTGATCGCCGGCTCGGGATGGCGCGAGGGCCGGCTCGCCGCAGCGGCCCTCGAGGAGCGCAGCGTCCCGTTCCGCTTCGCCGGCGACGCGGCCTTCTTCGGCCGGCCCGAGGTGCGCGACGCGCTCGCCTGGCTGCGGATGCTCGCCGATCCCGGCGACGCGGCCGCGGTCGTCCGCGCGCTCACCCGGCCCCCGGTCGAGCTGCGGTCCGCAGACCTCGCCAAGGTGACCACGATCGCGCGCCGGCGCAAGCTCGACATGGTCTCCGCGCTCGAGGCCGCGCTCGAGAGCCCGCAGCTGCCGCCCGAGGCGCGCGACCGGATCCAGGCATTCCTGCGCCTTCACCGCGCCGCCGCCAACGCGCTCGAGCAGATGCGGGCCGATGTCTTCGTGCGGCGGCTGGTCGAACGGGTGGGTCTGCGCCGCCACCGTCTGTTCGCCGCAAGCCCGGAGACTGCCGAGCGCCTCGTCAACCTCTCGCGCCTCGCGGAGCTGGCGGCCGACTGGTCGCGCCGCGAGCCGCGAGGCTCGGCGCGGGACTTCGTCCGCCATCTCAACGCGGTCGCCGACGCGGGCGAAGTGGGCGGGCACGACTGCGACCGCCCGGCTCCCGGAGCGGTCCTCGTGGCGGAGCCCGAGCAGGTCAAGGGGCTCGACTTCGATCACGTCTACCTGCTCGGCCTGCGCAGCGGCGCGATCGCGGCGCGCCAGACCGAGGACGCCTGGATTCCGGCCGAGCTGCTGGACGAGCCGCTGCCCGAGCCGGGGGACGAGCTGACCGCCGCCCGGCGGCTGATGCTCGCCCACGTCGCCATGACCCGCGCCCGCCGCGCCCTGGTCCTCTCCTGGCCCGAGCGCCCCGAGGAGGGGGAGACCGTCCCCTCGCGCATCTACCGGGCGGCGCGCGAGCTTCACGGCGGCGACGAGCAGTATCACGAGGAGGAATTGTTCGGGCCCGCGGAGGGCCTGCACTCGACCTACCGAATGCTCCGCGACGAGGTCCTGGAGGCGTCCTGGCGCGCCGGCGCCGCGCTCTCGGAGATGCGCCTCGACACGGCCGACGACGTCAACGCCGCCGTCGCCCGCTACCTCGAGCTCGTGAAGCTGGCGGCGCTGATCCAGCGGCCCGGCGCGGAGCCGGCGCCGGAGGCGGTCGCGGCGATCAACGAGCTCCTCGGCCGTGTCGCGTCGCCGGAGCAGCGGGCTGCGATCGAGGCCTCGGCGCTCGACGAGTACGTGATCGGGGAGGAGCGCGAGCGGGGCGCCCGCCGCGCCCAGATCGCCGCCCGCCGCGAGCCCTCGCTGGAGCAGTTCCTGCCCCGGCGCCAGGGCGGGCTGGCGCTCTCGGCCTCCGACATCGACCTGTATCGAACCTGCCCGCTCAAGTACAAGTTTGCGCGCGTCTTCTCGATCCCGCAGGAGCCGACGATCAACCAGCGCTTCGGGATCCTCATCCACCAGGTGCTCGAGCGCTTCCACGCCGAGGAGATGCGCGCGGCGGGCGGTGGCGACGATCCGCTCGTCGGCCCGCGCGCCGGAAGCCTCGATCGGTTGCTCGCCCTGTTCGAGGCGGGCTGGCGGCGCCAGGGGTTCGGCGCCTCCGACGACGAGCTGCAGTATCGCGATCGCGCCGTCGCCGCCCTCGCCCGCTACGAGGAGCGCCACTCGCGGTCGGAGTCACGGCCGGTGTGGCTGGAGCGCAACTTCTCCTTCGCGATCGGCCCCCACTCGCTGCGGGGTCGGGTCGACCGGGTGGACCGCCGTCCCGGCGGCGGCTACGAGCTGATCGACTACAAGACCGGCGACCCGGGCACGGGCCCGAAGCTGAGCGGCGACGTCCAGCTCGCGCTCTATCGACTCGGCGCGCGCGAGGCGTGGCGCGTCGACGCCGACGTCGGGAGCTACTGGTACGTGCTCGCCGACGAGCGCGTCCCGATTCGGGCCCAGCCCGACGACGCCGAGCGCGTCGAGCGCACCGTGCTCGAGGTCGCAGCCGGGATCGAGGACCAGGACTTCGAGCCCCGCCCGTCCTACGAGATCTGCTCGTGGTGCGACTACCGTCTGATCTGCCCGGCTTCGGAAGCCTGAGGCCGAGGCAAACCCCGCGGCTTCGGCGGCCAGTTATTCCTCGTCGGTACGTTGGCGCAGGAAGCGCTGGAAGTCGCGGGCGATCGTGTCGCCGGACGGCATCTCACCCGTGTCGAGCTCGGGCGCGTCGTCCTGCTCGGATTCGAGCCGCCGGACCAGCTCCTCGATCTCCGGGTTCGACGCTACCGCCCGGTCGACCTGGGTCTCGAAGCGGTCCATCGCGTCCTCGAGCTCGGATGCCTCGATCGCGATCCCGGTGAACTGCTCGAGCCGTCGCAGCAGGGCGAGGGCAGCCTTCGGGTTCGGCACCGCTGCGACGTAGTGGGGGACCGCGGCCCAGAGGCTGGCTGACGTCAGCCCGCGCCGCCGGCAGGCGTCGTGGACGATGCCGACGATGCCAGTCGGCCCCTCGTAGCTCGACCGCTGCAGGTTCAGGCGCTCCACCAGGTCGGGGTCGGTGGCCAGGCCGGTGATCGGCACCGGGCGGGTGTGCGGGACGTCCGCGAGCAGGGCCCCGAGCGTGATCACCATCTCGATGTCGAGGCGCTCCGCGGCCTCCAGGACCGCGCCGGCGAACGTCCGCCACCGCATGTTCGGCTCGATCCCCGCGAGCAGGACGAGGTCGCGGTCCGCCGTCGGCGCGCGGGCGGCGAAGAACGAGTTGAGCGGCCAATCCACCTCCCGGGTCTGGCCGTCGGTGAGGCGTATCGTCGGCCGCGTGACCTGGAAGTCGTAGAAGTCCTCCGGGTCGAGCTCGGCGATCCGCTCGGCCTCGAGCGCGTCGGCGACCGAGTCGAGCGCGGTGGTTGCCGCGCTCGCGGCGTCATTCCAGCCCGCAAAAGCCGCCACGAGGATCGGCGACCGAAGCGTCGGCGGATCCCCGTCCCAGTTCAGTGCCTCCACGCATCCGAGACTACAGCCCGGACGCCGGCACGCACGCCGTTAGGGTCCGATTCGACGGCCAGAATGGGGATGTGGAGGCCGCGGTCGCCCAGATCCATCCCGCAGTCGCCGAGCTGCGGCCCGGCCGGCGGTTCGAGGGGCGCTACGCCTGCCTCGCGAAGGAGCGCCTGACGGCGCGAAACGGCTCCTCGTACCTGTCGCTGCGCCTGCGCGACCCCAGCGGAACGATCGGCGCCCGCGTCTTCCGCGACGCCGACCGGATCGGGCTTCGGTTCGAGGCCGGGGACGCGGTCGCCGTCCGGGGCAGGGTCGAGCGCTACCGCGGTGAGCTGACCGCGGAGCTCGACGACGTTCGCCGGCTCGATCCCGGCGCCTTCGACCCCGGCGAGTTCCTGCCGGCCGCCTACCGATCGGTGGAGGAGCTCGAGGGCTTCCTGGAGCACCTCATCCGCGAGGTCCACGATCCCGCCCTGCGCGGGGTCGTCACGTCGGTGGTCGTCTCGGGCCCGCTTGCCGCCGAGTTCCGGCGCGCCCCGGCCACTCGCGGCAGCCACCACGCCTACCTCGGAGGTCTGCTCGAGCACACGGTCGCCGTGGGGACGCTGGTCGGCGAGGTCTGCCAGCTGCACCCCAGGCTCGACTCCGATCTGTTGATGGCGGCGGCGATCGTCCACGACGTTGGCCGGGCCCGAGAGTTCACCTACGGAGCCGACTTCGGCATCAGCCCTGAGGGCCGGATGCTCGGACACCTCGCGATCGGCGCGGAGGTGGTCGGCTCGGCGGGGGCGTCGCTGCCGGAGGAGCGACGGCTGGCGCTGCTTCACTGCGTGCTCTCGCACCACGGCGCCGACGCCGGCCCCGGTCGCGCGGGATCCGCTCGCGGCTTCGCCTCGGCGGAGGCGCTCGCGCTGTATCGCCTGAACGCCCTCGATGGCTCCGTCAAGGGCGCGCTGGAGTTCGGCTAGGTCCCTTCCGCGTCGCTGCGGGCGAGTGCCCGATGGGTGAGCTGCACGGCGATCACGAGCACGAGCGCGGCGAACGAGAGCTCGAGGGTACGCTGCGAGACCGCGTTCGCGATCACCACGCCCGCGACCGCGCCGAGCGGCGAGAGGACCCCGATCCAGATCGCGTCGCCGACGTTCAGGTTTCCGAACCCCCGCTGGCGCCAGGCGCCGACGAGTGCCACGGGGACGATCACCGCCAGGGACGTGGCCTCCGCCTCGATCTGCGGCTCGCCGAGGAAGATCGTCAGCGCAGGCACGAACAGGACCCCGCCACCGACGCCGAGCAATCCGCCGATGGCTCCGCCGGCGAACCCGAAAAGTGCCGCGGAGACGTAGTCCATTACGGGATCACCAGCTGAATCGCGATCACGACCAGCAGCGCCGCGAACAGCAGCGAGATGGTGCGCTCGGGAACCCGCTGCTGGAGCCCGGTCCCGACGACCACGCCCGCGACGGCCGGCGTGCCGACCACCAGGCCTTGGAGCAGATCGACGTTCCCGTACACCGCCTGGGCGGCGGCCGCGAACACGGCGATGATCCCGATCGCCGCCAGGCTGGTCCCAGTGGCCGCACGCTCCGAATAGCCGAACCAGAGGATCAGCAAGGGCACGACCACGCTGCCGCCGCCGACGCCGAACACACCGCTGAAGACCCCTGCGGCGCTTCCGATCGCGGCGAGCTTCAGCATCCGGTCCCGCGCCATCCGCCGCGATACTAGTCCCGCCTTCAGGCAGTCATCTCATGAACGACACCGACGCGATCATCGAACCGCTTCGCGCCGAGCCGAGCCGCAGCGCGATCCTCTGCGACGTCGACGGGACCCTGGCCCCGATCGTGGAGGATCCGGATGCCGCGGCGGTTCCGGCGCAGACCCGTGCGGTGCTCGGCGAGCTCGCCGGCCGCTACCTGCTGGTCGCCTGCATCACCGGGCGCCGCGCCAGCGCCGCCCGGCGGATGGTCGGGCTCGACCAGCTCACCTACGCCGGCAATCACGGGCTCGAGCTGCTCGGTCCCGGGGAGGCATCGCCTCACCTCGACCCCGCCCTCGGGCACCGGGGTGCCGCGGCGGCGGGATTCGTCGGGCGACTCGATTGGCGGCGCCTGGCGAGCCTCGGCCTGCGGCTCGAGGACAAAGGGCCGATCCAGGCGATCCACTGGCGCGGGGCACCCGACGAGGCGGTCGCCGAGCAACGCGCCCAGGGGATCGCCTCGCTCGCGAGCACCGAGGGCCTGGTGCCGCACTTCGGCCGTCGGGTGCTCGAGGTGCGGCCCGTCGCGGAGGTCCACAAGGGGGTTGCGGCGCGGCGCCTGGTGGAGGCCTCCGGCGTCGACCGCGCCATGTTCGCGGGCGACGACCAGACCGACCGCGACGCCTTCACCGCACTGCGGGCGCTGGAGCGAGACGGGTCGCTCGAGCGGGCGGTCTGCATCGCGATCGCCTCCGCCGAGGGCCCCGAGGAGCTTCAGCGCGAGGCCGACGCCGTCGTCTCGGGCCCGACCGGCTTCCGCGAACTGCTGCGCAGCCTCTGATGCTGTTCTGTGACCTGCTGCGAAGCACGGTGCTTCTGGTGGCGGGCGTGGCAACGGCGCTCGGCGCAGTCAGCGTCATCGTCGCGAACCGCGACAGCGACGGCGTCGCGCTCGCGGTCGCCGGGGGATGGTGGCTCGTCGCGGCCGCGGTGGGCGTCTACCTCGGGCGCCCCGGGCGCGCCGCCGATGCGATGGCGCGGGTCCTCGCCGGGGCGCGCACCGCCACCAGCTTGCCCCCCGAGAGCCCCGGACGAATCGCGTTCCTGCGCCTCTGGCCGGTGGGCCTCTTCGCGCTCGTCGTCGGCGGTCTCGGCTGGATCTATCCGCAGGTGGCGGCCATTGGTGCGGGCTACGCCATCCTGATCGCGCTCGCGTGGCGCGGGCGCGAGGCGGCGGTGGCGGCGATCGAGGAGCGCGACGGGGTGCGCTTCTACGTCGAGCCCTCGTCGGCGCTCGAGCCGCTGCGGCTGATCCGCACGCCCGGCCTCTACCGCGACCGCGCCCCGTCGGCGAAGCCGCCCCCACCCCCGCCGGCCCGCGGCTAGCTCCGGAGCGACCCGCTCCAGCGCCGGCCGCGCGACCGCGGCCAGCGGCGCATCCTCACCGCGGCGTCGAGCGAACGCGTACCAGCCGCCGGCGGCCGCGGAGAGCGCCGCGACGCCGCCGAGGACCAGGCCGGCGCGCGGGCCGGCAACCTCGGCGAGCCAGCCGACGAGCGGGCCGCCGATCGGCGTCGAGCCGAGGAAGACGACCGAGTAGAGCGCCATCACCCGGCCGCGCATCGCCGGGCTCGCCTCGAGCTGGAGGGTCGAGTTGACGCCGGCGGCGAACGTGACGCTGACTGCTCCGAGCGGCACCAACGCGGCCAGCGCCAGGGGCAGCGATGGCGCCGCGGCGGCGAGCAGCGCGGCCGCGCCGAAGGCCGCGGCGGAGCCGACCAGCAGCCGTTCGGTGACCCGGCCGCGGGCGCCGGTGGCGAGGGCGCCGGCTACCGAGCCGACCGCCATCGCGACGGCGAGCGCCGTATACGCGGACGCGCCGCCGTCGAAGGTGAACCGTCCTAGCAGCGGCAGCAGGACCTGGTAGTTGAAGGCGAGCGTGCCGACGACGGCCATCATCACCAGGGGGATCAGCAACGTCGGCTGGCCCCGTACGTAGCTCAGCGCCGCGCCGACGCCCCGCTCGTCCTCGGACTCCGGGCGCGCCGGCTGTGAGAGCCGCTGCGAATCCATAGCCCGCAGGGCGAGGATCATCGCCCCGAAAGTCGCGGCGTTGATCAGAAAGCACGGTGCGACGCCCACGGTGAGGATCAGGGCGCCGGCGCCGGCGGGGCCGAGAATCCGGGCGGCGTGGATGAGCACGCTGTTGAGGCCGACGGCGTTGACGACCCGGTCGGCGCCCACCATCTCGATGACGAAGCTCTGGCGGGTCGGGTTGTCGACCGAGTTGACGGCGCCGCGCACGAAGACGAGCCCGAAGACCATCCAGGGCTCGACGGCGCCGGACGCCGTGAGCGCCCAGAGGACGAGTGCCGGAACCGCCATCGCGGTCTGAGTCACGACGAGGAGGTTGCGCTTCGGCCAGCGGTCGGCGAGCACGCCGCCCCAGGCGCCGAAGAGGAGGATCGGCAGGAACTGGAGCGCCGAGGTGACGCCGACGGCGACCCCGCTCCCGGTGAGCTCGAGGATCAGCCACATCTCGGCCACCATCTGCATCCAGTTGCCGCTCAGCGAGACGATCTGTCCCGCGAAGTACCGGCGGTAGTTGGGGATCTGAAGGGAGGTGACCGATCGGCGCAGCGCGGCGCTCATCCGTCACCGCGCTCTTCGTCGAGCAACCGCTCCAGGATCGTGGCGGCGCGCTCGAGCGTCTCGACCTCGTCCGGGTCGAGGCCGCGCAGGCGCTTGGCGAGGTACGCGTTCTTGCGCGTGCGCAGACGCCGCAGCAGCGCACGGCCAGCGGCGGTCGTCGCCACCAGTGAGGCGCGTCCGTCGCCGGGATCCGGCGTGCGGGTGACGAGGCCGAGGCGGGCGAGGTTGGTGAGGATCCGGGTGGCGGTCGGCCGCTTGACGCGCTCGCGCTCGGCGAGCTCGCTCGGGGTCAGCGGGCCGTGCACCTCGATCGTGGCGAGCGCGGCGCTGAGGCTCGGGCTGAGCTCGCCCCGCCCCTCGGCCGCGAAGGCCTCCTGTCGCAGGCGGCGAGCGGTCCGCGCCACAGCGAGCCGCAGGTGAGCGGCGACCTCGGCGGTTTCCAAACTAGTTACCATCGCTAACTAGTTTAGCGAACTATCCACCGATCGTCTCTAGGAGGTCCGGCCCCGGAGCTTCATCAGCTCGCGCCAGCTGCGCGTGTTGGCGACGTTCCGCTTGGTGAGCCAGGCGCGGCGCGCGGTGGCGATCCCGTAGACGATGTTCGAGAGGGTGTCGACCCCATGGGCGTCGGTGTTGACACAGATCGAGACGCCGGCGTCCGCGGCGAGGCGCGCGTGGCGCTCGGAGAGGTCGCGGCGGTTCGGGTTGCCGTTGATCTCGAGAAAGGTCCGGTTCGCGGCGGCCGCCTCGGCGACCGCCTCGACGTCGATGTCGTACGGCTCGCGTCGGCCGATCAGCCGCCCGGTGAGGTGGCCGATGCAGTCCACGTGCGGGTTCTCGATCGCGGTGATCACGCGCTTGGTCATCTCCTCGCCCGAGATCCGGAACGAGGTGTGGACGCTGGCCACGACCCAGTCGAGCGCCTCGAGCAGGTCATCGTCGTAGTCGAGCGAGCCGTCGGTGGCGATGTTCACCTCCGAGCCGGCGAGCAGCTGGAACCGACGCTTGGCGGCGCCGTTGTAGGCGGCGACCTCCTCGATCCGCTCCCACAGCGCCTGCGGCGTGACGTGGTCGCCGAACCCATGGCTGGCGGAGTGGTCGGTGACCGCCAGATAGGTGTAGCCGCGCCCGCGCGCCGCGTCCGCCATCTCGGTGAGCGAGTTGCGGCCGTCCGAGAGCGTGGTGTGGCAGTGCAGGTCGCCGCGGAGGTCGCCGATCGCGACCAGGTCCGGCAGCTTGCCCGCGGCCGCCGCCGCGATCTCGCCATTGCCCTCCCGCAGCTCGGGCTCGATGTAGGACAGGCCGAGCCGCTCATAGACCTCTTCCTCGCTCGCGTAGCGGGCGACGTCGCCGTCCTCGACGGCGGCGATCCCGTGCTCGGAGACCGAGAGGCCCGCCTTCACCGCGCGCTCGCGAAGCTCGATGTTGTGGGCTGCGGAGCCGGTGAAGTGCTGGAGCAGGTTGCCGTAGGCGTCCGGAGGGACGATGCGCAGATCGACCGAGATCCCGTTGAAGGTCACGATCCGGGCCCCGGCCTCACCCCCCGATCCTGACTGCGCAGCGAGCGGATGCTCGTTCAACGCCGTGGCGAGCGCCGCGGGGTCGGTCGCCGTGGCGATCAGGTCGATGTCCTTGCAGGTCTCCGCCATCCGGCGGGCCGAGCCGGCGACGGTCACCCGCTCGCTCGCCGGGTGCTCGCGTAGCGCCTCCGCAAGCTCCTCGGCGACGGGCAGCACCTTCGAGAGCAGCACCCGTCCCGGCGCCCCCTCCTCGCTGAGGCGGTCGATCGCTGTGATCACGCCGGCCTCGAACTTCTCGCCCAGCCCCTTGACCCCGCGGATTCGCTCCGCGACGGCCGCCTCGCGAAGCTCGGTGAGGTTGGTGACCCCGAGCTCGTCGTACAGCCGCCGGGCGGTCTTCGCGCCGACTCCGGGCAGTCGCGTGACCTCGACCAGCGATGCGGGGAACCTCCGCTTGAGCTTGGTGGCCGAGGGGATCTCGCCGGTCTCGACGAGGGCGACGATCTTGTCCTGAAGCGTGGCGCCGATGCCCGGGAGCTCCGTCGCCCGTCCGGCGAGCGCGAGCTCCTCGACCGAGACCGGGCTCTGGCGGATCACGCGGCCGGCCTCCTTGTAGGCGAGCACCCGGTAGCGAACCGCGCCGTCGAGCTCGTACAGGGTCCCGAGCTCCTCCATCGCGGCGGCGATCTCGGCGTTGCGCATCGGCATCGGCACTGACTCTAGATTGCGGGCGTGACCGCGAACCGACCCGTCTGGCTGGTCCTGCCGACCTACGACGAGGCCGCCAACCTGGAGGCCGTCGTCGCCGCCGCGCGCGAGCACCTTCCCGCGGAGCGCCGGCTGCTGATCGTCGACGACAACTCCCCCGACGGCACGGGGGAGATCGCCGACCGGCTCGCCGCCGAGCACGATGACATCGCGGTGCTGCATCGCGACCGCAAGCAGGGCCTCGGCCCCGCCTACGTCGCCGGCTTTCACGCGGCGCTCGCCGGCGGCGCGGGGCTGATCGCGCAGATGGATGCCGACTTCTCGCACGACCCGGGGGACCTGCCGCGCCTGCTCGCGGCGACCGAGCGGGCCGACCTCGTGCTCGGGTCCCGCTACGTGGTCGGCGGCGGCGTGGCCGACTGGGGGCCGACGCGGCGGCTGATCAGCCGCGGCGGGTCCGCGTACGCGCGGGCGATGCTCGGGGTCGGCATCCGCGACCTGACCGGCGGCTTCAAGGTATTTCGCCGCGAGGTCCTGGAGCGGATCGGGCTCGAGGCGATCCCGTCGCTCGGCTACGCGTTCCAGGTCGAGACGACCTTCCGCGCGATCCGGGCCGGGTTCCGCGTCATCGAGGTGCCGATCGTCTTTCGCGACCGTCGCGTGGGCGAGTCGAAGATGAACGGCTCGATCGTGGCCGAGGCCGCGTTCCGAATTCCTATGATGCGGCTGGCGCGTCGTCCCTAGCCGCGCGGTACTATATTTTCTGAAGTACCGATCGGGGCAATCCCCACAGCATCGAAACCCGTAAGCCAGGGTTAGGAGACCAAGTGACAGGAACGCTTCCTGACGTGACCGACGCCAGCTTCCAGACCGACGTTCTCGAATCCGACGTTCCGGTGCTGGTCGACTTCTGGGCTCCCTGGTGTGGTCCCTGCCGCGTCGTGCACCCGATCCTCGAAGAGATGCTGTCCGAGCGCGACGGCGACCTGCGGATCGTCAGCCTCAACGTCGACGAGAGCCAGCAGACGGCGGCGCGCTACGAGGTGCTCTCGATCCCGACCCTGATCCTGTTCCGCGACGGCGTCGAGGCCAAGCGGGTCGTCGGGGCGCTGCCGAAGCGGCGCCTCGAGGCCGAGCTCGAGCCGGCGCTGGTGTCGTCGTGATCCGGCGCGCCACACTGGCGGTCATGGTCGTGCTCGTGGCAGCGCTCGGGGTCGCGACCGTGCTCGGCGGAACCGCCGGCGCCCGAGCGTCGACGACGGTGAAGGTCGGCGACAACTTCTTCTCCCCGGACAAGAAGTCGGTCTCCAAGGGCACCAAGGTGAAGTTCAAGTGGGTCGGCTCGAATCCTCACAACGTGACCAAGTCCTCGGGGCCGGGCGGCAGTTTCGCCTCCGGCACGACCTCCAGCCGCGGCGTCAACTTCACGAAGAAGTTCAAGAAGACCGGCAGGTACAAGCTCATCTGCACCATCCACTCCGGGATGAAGATGACGCTCAAGGTCAAATGAGCGCCTGAGCCCGGGCGCGCGCGACTACACCGGCGGACAGCTGCTCGAGCGAGTCGAGCCTCGCTGCGGCCAGGTTGAGCGCGTCGGGCGCCGGGGGGAACTTCGGATCCGGGACGACGATCACGGCAAGCCCCGCCGCGTGCGCCGCGCGGATCCCCGCGGTCGAGTCCTCGACCGCGACGCTCGCTTCCGCGTCGACGTCCAGCCGCCGCACCGCCTCGAGCCAGACGTCGGGCGCCGGCTTGCCGCGCGCGACCTCCTCCGAGGAGACGAGGACGTCGAAGTGCCGATCCAGACCGGTCTCGGCGAGCACCAGCTCGAGCAGCCGGCGCGGCGACGAGGAGGCGAGCGCGAGCGGCCACGGCGACGCCATTCGCGCGACCGCCTCGCGCGCGCCGGGCATCAACGGCACCTCCTCGCGGTAGTAGCGCTCGAGGAGGTCCAGGACGGCGTCGCGGATCTCAGTGGGCGAGAGCCGGACCCCAAGGGCATCGCGCATCCACTGCGTCCACTCGGGCGTCGACATGCCCATCATCTGCGTCTGGGCATCGGCAGGCCACGTTCCGCCGTGCTCTCGTGTGACCCGCTCCCGCACGGCCGCCCAGATCGGCTCGGTGTCGATCAGCAGGCCGTCCATGTCGAACAGGACGGCCGCCACCGGCCGCCGGCGTGAGCCGTCCACCATCTCGCCTCAGCTCGGGCGGAGGGCGATCCGCAACGGGCGGCCCTCGATCGCGGTCTCGACCGAGCCGTCGCATTCGACCCCGAGGGCTATCGAGGTCGCCAGGGTCTCGCCCGCCAGATACTCCTCGTGCTCCCGGGCCGCCTCGAGCAGGTCCTCGTCCCCCGCGAGCGCGAGGTCGATGCGGTCGGACACGTCCAGGCCGGCCTGCCTACGCGTGCTCTGGACCGCGTGCACGATCTCCCGCGCGAGCCCCTCGCGCCGCAGCTCGTCGTCGAGCTCGAGCGCCAGCGCCACCGCCCGTCCGGCCTCCGCCTCGACCTCGTAGCCCTCTAGCGGCTGCATGACCAAGTTCATGTCGTCGGCCTCGAGCGTGTGGTCGGAGCCGTCGACGTTCACGCCGATGCGGCGCTCGCCGCGAATCGCCTCTGCCGCGTGCCCGGGGTCGAGCGCGGCCACGGCGGCGGCGGCCTGCGGCATCAGCTTGCCGAACCGGGGGCCGAGCGTGCGGTAGTTGGGCTTCACCGCATAGGTGACCAGCTCCGCCTCCTCTGAGACGAACTCGAGCTCCTTGACGTTCAGCTCGGAGGCCACGATGTCGCTCAGTCGCTCGAGCTCCCCGCGCTCGGCGGCGGTGGCGACGATCACGGCCTTGCGCAGCGGCTGGCGCATCTTCACCTTCGCTGCCGCGCGCGCCGCCCGGCCGAGCTCGATCGCCCGCATCGCCGCCGCCACCCCCGCCTCGAGCTCGCCGTCGCTCAGCTCGGTGTCGGGCTTGGGGAAGTCGCGAAGGTGCACCGAGTCGTCGAGCTCGGCCGACCCGGCGATGAGGTTTGTGTAGATCTCATCTGCGAGGAACGGGGTGAACGGGGCGAGCAGCTTCGCGACCTCGACGAGGCAATGCCGCAGAGTCGCGAACGCGGCCGGCTCGCCGTCCCAGAAGCGCCGCCGCGAGAGGCGCACGTACCAGTTGGAGAGCTCGTCGACGTAGGTTGCGATCGCGCGCCCGGCGTGGGTGCAGTCATAAGCGTCCATGTGCTCGATCACGGTGGCGACGGTGCCCTGCAGGCGGCTCAGCGCCCACCGATCCAGTGGAGCCCCGGCGCCGGGCCGAACGCCCGCCAGGTCCTCCGGCCCCAGCCCCTCGGCGTTCGCGTAGAGGACCCAGAACGAGTACGTGTTCCAAAGGGTGAGGATGAACTCCCGCAGCGACTCGCCGACCGTATCGGCGTCGAAGCGATAGCCCGTCCAGGGCTGCTGGGAGCTGAGGTAGTACCAGCGAAACGCGTCGGCACCATGGGTATCGATCACCTCCCAGGGATCGACCACGTTGCCGCGACTGGTGGACATCTTCTGACCCTCGGGATCGGCGATCAGACCGAGGCAGACGCAGTGCTCGTAGCTGCCCCGCCCGAAGACCTGGGTGGCGACAGCGAGCAGCGAGTAGAACCAGCCGCGCGTCTGGTCGATGCCCTCGCAGACGTAGTCGGCGGGAAACCGGGCCTCGAATTCGTCGCTGTTCTCGAACGGGTGATGGAACTGCGCGAACGGCATCGACCCCGAGTCGAACCACGCATCGATCGTCTCGACCACGCGCCGCATCTCGCCGCCACACTTCTCGCAGCGAACGGTGACCTCGTCGATGTAGGGCCGGTGAAGGTCGTCGGGCACCTGCCCGCCGCGCTCGCGGAGCTCCGCGACCGAGCCGGCGCACCACCGCTCCTCGCAGTCGCCGCATTCCCAGACCGGCAGCGGGGTGCCCCAGTAGCGCTCCCGCGAAAGGGCCCAGTCGACATTTCCCTCCAGCCACTTGCCGAACCGGCCGTGCTTGATGTGCTCGGGGTGCCAGTCGATCTCCTCGTTGACTTCGAGCATCAGCTCGCGAAGCTCCGAGGTTGCGACGTACCAGCTCGACGTCGCGTAGTAGATCAGCGGCGTTCCGCAACGCCAGCAATGCGGGTAGGCGTGCTCGTACCTCTCGGCGCGAAACAACCGTCCCGATTTGCGGAGCGCCTCGACGATCTCGTCGTTGTGCTCGAACACCATCTTGCCCTGGAAGTCCGGCACGCGCTCGTCGTAGGTCCCGTCCGGCCGAACCGGGTTCTGAAGCGTCATCCCGTATCGCTCGCCGAGCTTGAAGTCGTCCTCGCCGAAGGCGAGCGCGGTGTGGACGAGTCCCGTGCCCTCCTCTGTGCTGACGAAGTCGGCCAGCAGCACCGAGTGGCCGAGTGGGCCAAAGTCCTCGCCCTGGATGAAATCGAACGGGGCCTCGTAGCGAACGCCCTCGAGGGCGGCGCCCGGGAGATGCGCCAGCACCTCGGCATCCTCGCCGAGGACCCGCTCGACCAGCCGCCGGGCGACGATCACCGTCTCCTCACCAAGCCGCGCGCGGACGTACTCGATCTCCGGACCGGCGGCGACTGCGGCATGACTGATCAGCGTCCAGGGGGTCGTCGTCCAGACGAGCAGGTTGTCCCCGGCCTCGATCGAGTTCTCGGGAATCTCGTCGGCGGGTGGCACGTTGGTGACCGGCAGGCGCACGTAGACCGATGGGTCGACGACGTCCTGATAGCCCTGCGCGACCTCGTGCGAGGAGAGCGCGGTGCCGTCGCGGGGGCAGTAGGGGACCACCTTGTGCGCCTTGTAGAGACGACCGCTGTCCCAGATCTGGCGCAGCGACCACCACACCGATTCGATGTATTCGTTGGTGAGCGTGACGTAGGGGTCGTCGAGGTCGATCCAGAAGCCGATCCGCTCCGTGAGCCGGTTCCACTCCTCGACGTAGCGGAACACGGACTCGCGGCAGCGAGCATTGAACTCGGCGATCCCGTAGTCCTCGATCTCGGCCTTCGAGGAGATACCGAGCTCCTTTTCGACCTCGAGCTCGACTGGGAGCCCGTGGCAGTCCCAGCCCGCCTTGCGCGGCACGTAGTTCCCGCGCATCGCCTGATAGCGCGGGTAGACGTCCTTGAACGCGCGCGCGAGCACGTGATGCGACCCGGGCTTGCCGTTCGCCGTCGGCGGGCCCTCGTAAAAGCTCCAGATCGGCGCGCCGGCGTCTCGCCGCTGGGCGAGCTGGCGGGCGAAGACGTCGCGCTCGCGCCAGCGCTCGAGCACCTCGAGCTCCAGCTGCGGGAAGGACTGCTTCGGGTCGACCGGCTTGAATCCGCTCACGAGCGGCGGATTCTAGGAGCGCGCGCGTGGCGGCCCGGGCCGGCGCTCACCAGACGACCAGGATGTCGTCGGGATCCCGCGGGTTGACGTAGACGGGCAGCACCAGGCCGGGCCGCATCAGGTGAGCGGCGAAGTCGGAGATGATCAGCCTCCGCCGGACGCGGCGCGGCGCGTGGCCGGGCACGTCGACGTCGAGCTCGAGCGTCATCAGCGGCTGCTCGTTGATGAGCGCCCCCGAGCG
>Ga0075421_100002352_pt1 | contig 22570 bp, 21 predicted proteins | sample SoiMetdeltSBSDD5_FD_75292 | JGI IMG/M metagenome (GOLD analysis project Ga0075421, IMG submission 75292) | Bulk soil microbial communities from a Populus tree surrounding site in Tennessee, USA - Soil MetaG P. deltoides SBSDD5 | ecosystem: Environmental > Terrestrial > Soil > Tree plantation...
GCGAGCCGGCCGATGCCCAGTCCGGCGCCAATCACCGCGAGACCCACGCCGATGCCGGCGCCCATGTATGCGAACTGCAGTTCCATTTCGTCCTTCCTCCGTCGCTCAGTGATGAGCGTGAATAGCCATCCCGATGAACACGGCCGACAACAGCGTGAACACGTATGCCTGCACCAGAATCACGATCAGCTCGAGCCCTGACAGCCCGACACCGACGGGCAGCGACAGAATCACGCCGACGCCGAGTGCCGCGGCGTGGCCGAACAGCTCGAAGAAGATGAACACGAATGACAGGATCGCGAGAATCGCGACGTGCCCGCCGGTCATGTTGGCGGCAAGACGCATGGTCAATGCGAACGGCCGCACCAGCATGCCGATGATCTCCAGCGGAATCAGCAGCGGATACAGCCAGACCGGTGCGTGCGGGACGAGATTCTTCCAGTGCTGCACGAAGCCGTGCGCCCGTGAGCCGGCGACGATGATCGCCAGGAACGTCACGGTGGCCAGCCCCGCGGTCACGTTGTAGTTGCCGGTTGCCGTGACGCCGCCGTGCAGGACGCGGGCAAAGAACGAGTCCTCCGGCGCGTGAATCACCGTGTGGTTGATGAGGGACAGGACGTCGAAGATCGGAATGATGCCGATCAGATTCGCGGTGAGGATGAACAGGAAGAACGTGAGCAGGAGAGGCGCGTAGCTGTTCACCCACTTCTTGCCGACGTTGGGCTCGATGATGTTGTCGCGCAGATACACCACGACGAACTCGAGCGCGTTCATGAAACCCGACGGCACGTGCCGGTCCTGCCGCAGATAGCGCCGCACGGTGACCGTGACGAGCACGAACACGATCGCGGCGACGATCCACACCATCAGCACGTGCTTGGTGACGGAGAGGTCGATGCCGAAGACCTTCGGCAGATGAAACAGCGGATGATCGAGCGAGCTGTTCGAGACGTGCTCGATGATCGTCTCGCCAGGATTGAATTTCTCGACGGCCTCTTGGGCGCCGGGCGTCTCGACAATGTGCTCGGGCTGAAGAAACATCGCGTTACGTCGTGTCACGTAGTGTCCGGCTTCAGCCGGACCGTCTCTACCCGCGCCCGCGGCTCGGCGAACGCATCGCGCCCATCACCAGGCGCCGCAAACTGAACGCTTCCATCGCGTGCAGCGCGATGAACGCACTCGTGAAACTCACCGCAAACGGCGCCGCCCGCAGATCGAGCAGCCGCAGCGCCGCGGTCACGTAGACGCTGAAGAAGATCAGCTTCAGCGCAAACGCCGTAATCATCACCCGGGTCAGGCGCTCCGGAGCCGCGTCATGGGCCCGGATATACGCCACCCAACTGAGCGTGGCCGCCGTCAACGGACCGGCAATTCCCCACGCCGCTTCCGGGTTCGCGCGGTCGGCCAGCGTGACAGTCACGAGGACCCAGGCCGCCCCGCTTGCAGCCAGCATCCACGCCACCGGCTTCATCGACTCCGGACCGATTTCACTAACTCGTAAAACCCGACGACCAGGCCGAGCATGAGGCCGGCAAACGCGCCCCAGGGTGCCGAACCGAACCAGCGATCAGCCGCATAGCCCAGCCCACCCAGCACGACGATGGCGCCGACAAGGGAATAGCTGGCCGTTGCGGCCGGACCCGCCCGGCTCACGTTTTCCTGGAACACCTGGATGGACCGCGTTAACGAGAAGCGTGATTCTTTAGCCACCGGCACCCCAGCGCATAGTACGCGCGTTGGGGGCCCCGCCATCTCGCTGAAACCGTGCCGACGCGGACCGGACCGTTCCGGCGCAAACGCACGGGTACGCTCGCGCACTCCCGGACCGCCTTCAGTATAACCTCGCTTTGTGAAAAACTTCACCAGCTTCTGAACGCGGAGTAAATCTTCACCGCGAAAGATTTCCAGGGCTGCGGATCAAGTCCAATATTTTCAATAGCTTTCGGCCAACGGTCAGCTTGACGCTCCCTCCGGGCGAGACCTATACTGCCCCTTACCCAGCGTCGCGCCACGGACTCGCCTTATGCGCACTTCGCCCCGGCCCATTCTGATCGTCATCGTGCTGTGTGCCAGCGCGCTCGTGGGGTTCAAGGTCACGACGAGCGCTCAGCAAACCGGAGGTTCGCGCGAGCGCGCCCTGTTTGTCAGCGCCGTCGACAAAGATGGCGAACCCGTCACCGGGCTCGAGCCAGATGCATTCATCGTTCGCGAGGACGGCGTTCGCCGCGAAGTACTTCGCGTCTCTCGCGCGACTGAACCGATCGATATCGCCGTGCTCATCGACAACAGCACCGCCGCCAGCGACGAGATCACCTTCTTCCGCGAGGCGCTCTCGAAGTTCGTCGCCAAGATCGGTCCTGGCAACCACGTCGCCCTGATCGCCCTGGCCGATCGGCCCACCATCCTGGTGGATTACACCAACGATCCGAAGCGGCTGTCCGACGCAGTCGGCCGGCTGTTCCCGATGCCGCAGAGCGGGATGACCCTGCTCGACGCTGTCCTCGAGACCTCGCAGGGGCTCGGCAGGCGAGAGACGCCGCGGGCAGTGATCGTCCCGGTCATCACCGATGGCATCGAGTTCACGAATCGCTACTCAGTGGATGTGGTGAAGGCGCTCGAGCGTGCGGACGCCGCACTGCATGCAGTCACCATCGGGCAGTTCAGCTATCGCGAGGAACATGGAATTCGCGAGCGCTCGTTCTTCCTGAGCAACGGACCCGCGAAGAGCGGAGGGCAGCAGATCACGCTGCTCAGCCCGCACGGTCTCGACCAGGCCCTGCAGAGACTGGCGCGCGAGCTTTCATCGCAGTACAAAGTGATCTACGGCCGGCCGCAGTCGACCATCCCGCCGGAGCGGACCGAAGTGTCATCCGCGAAGACCGGCGTGACGATGCGGGGTACACCAGCGCGCGGGGAGTCGGGAGCTTGAGGTGACACGTTTTTCGATCATCGTCGCGTTCGTTCTGGCGGGGTTGACTGCCGGATCGTCGGCTCAGCAGACGCAGCCTTCCGCGGCATCGCCGCCGTCGCAGCCGTCACAAGCGTCAGAGCCCCCGGCACAGTCGCCGCAGCCGACGCCTCCGCCACAGGCGACGGGCGCCGACCGGCAGCGGCCGTCCTTCCGGTCCGGCATCGACATCGTCTCGCTGAACGTCACGGTGACCGACGCGCAGAATCACTACATCACCGATCTGGCCGAAGGCGATTTCTCCGTGTTCGAAGACGGCGTCAAACAGAACATCACGTTCTTCTCGCGGCGCCAGCAGCCGATTGCGCTGTCGCTGCTGCTCGACAGCAGCGCCAGCATGGAGCAGCACCTCGGCACGCTGCAGACCGCGGCCACCAACTTCATCAAGAAGATGAAGCCCAACGACATCGCGCAGGTGATCGACTTCGACAGCCGCGTCGAGATCCGTCAGGGCTTCACCGGGAATCAGAGCGATCTGCAGGGTGCGATCGAGCAGACCAACGCCGGCGGCTCGACCTCGCTGCACAACGCCATCTACATCGCGCTCAAGGAGCTTCGCAAGGTCAAAGCGGTCAGCGAGGAAGACGTGCGGCGGCAGGCGCTCATCGTCTTCTCGGACGGCGAGGACACCTCGAGCCTGGTCTCGTTCGAGGAAGTGCTCGATCTGGCGAAGCGCTCCGAGACCGCGATCTATGCCATCGCGCTCCGCGGGAACGACGTGCAGGCCAGGGGATTCCGCGAAGCCGAGTTCGTGATGCGCACGCTCGCCCAGGAGACCGGCGGCCGCGCGTTTTTCCCGGCCCGCATCGAGGATCTCAGCGGCGTCTACGCACAGATCGCCGACGAGCTCGCCAGCCAGTACACGATCGGGTACACGTCGGCCAATCAGCGGCGTGACGGGGCCTGGCGGCGCCTGGTGGTGCAGGTGGCGCGCGCCAACATCACGCCGCGCACGAAGAAGGGCTACTACGCCCCATCTGCCCGTTGAACGCCATCCCTCTCGTCCTGTACGCCGCGGCCGCGGTCGTTTACGCGGTGCACTTCGCCAAACGGCAGCCAGGCGTCGGACGTATGGCGACAACGCTGCTGCTGCTCGCCGCGCTCTCGCACACCTTCGTCATCGGCATGCAGACGATGGAGGTGCGCCACGTGCCGTTCGACAACCGCTCACACGCCGTCTCGTCGTTCGTGTGGCTGCTCGCGCTCTCGTACATCTACCTCGAGCTGACAACCGATGAACGGGCGATGGGCGTGTTCATCCTGCCGATTGCCGTCGGACTGCAGACCATTCCGGCATTTTCACCAGGCATCGAAAACGCCGACCCTGTACTCGATAGCCCGTGGTTCTGGGTGCACGTCATCTCGCTGATGTTCGCCTACGCGAGCTTCGCGCTGGCCGGCATGCTCGGCCTCACCTACATGCTGCAGTTCAAGGAGATCAAGAAGAAGCACCTCGGTTATTTCTACACGCGGCTGCCGTCGCTCCACGTCCTCGACGCGATGAACTCGCGCGCGGTCGTCGTCGGCTGGCTGTTTTTGACGATTGGTGTCGTGGTCGGTGTGGTCTGGACGGCGCAGGCCCGCGCGCTCGCGCCCGGCAATTCCAATCTCCAGGCGATGTCGCTGAACGATCCGAAGATCCTCATCGCGCTGCTCACGTGGGCGGTGTATTCGTTCGAGGTCTTCGCACGTTCGACGATGGGATGGACGGGACGGCGGGCAGCCTGGCTCTCGGCGCTGGGCTTTGCCATCGTGCTGCTGAACTTCCTGCCGGTCAGCTACTTCGTCACGACGAGCCACACGTTTCAGTAAATGCATCTGCTGCTGCTCGGCGTCAGTCACAAGACGGCGCCCGTCGACGTACGGGAGCGGCTCGATTTCTCGAGCCGCGATCTCGGCGCCGCGGTCGAAGCGCTGGCCACCCGGCCCTCGGCGGCCGAGTCGGTGGTGCTGTCGACGTGCAACCGCTCCGAGGTCTACGTCGCCTGCGAAAACCCGGCCCGCGCGCGCGACGAGATCATCGAGTTCCTCACCCAGTACCACTCGATGCAGGCGGAGAGCTTCACGCCACATCTCTTCTCGCTCGGCGACGACGCCGCGGCGAAGCATCTGTTCCGCGTCGCCGCCGGCCTCGACTCGCTGGTCGTCGGCGAGCCGCAGATTCTCGGTCAGGTGAAGGACGCCTTCGAAACCGCGTCCGGCCGCCGATGCACGGGGCCGATGCTGAGCAAGCTGTTTCACTGGTCGTTCGGCGTCGGCAAGCGCGTGCGGACCGAGACGGCGCTCGGCGAAGGTGCGGTCTCGATCAGCTTCGCCGCGGTCACGCTGGCTCGCAAGATCTTCGGCCAGCTGCAAGGCCGGCGCGTGCTGGTGATTGGCGCCGGTGAGATCAGCACGCTGACGGCCGAACATCTGCGCTCGCAAGGGGTCGGGGAAATCGTCATCACGAGCCGGACGGCGGCGCATGCCGAGACGCTCGCGGCGGCGGTCGGCGGACGCGCCGCGCGCTGGGAGGACGTCTCTTCACTCCTCGGCACCGCCGACATCGTCATTACCGCAACGGGATCGCAACGGCCGATCCTGACGCGTGCGCAGGTCGAGGCCACCACCGCCCGGCATCGTCCGGATCCGTTGTTCATCATCGACCTCGCCGTGCCGCGCGACGTCGAGACGTCGGTCGGCGACATCGAGCAGGTGTTTCTCTACAACGTGGACGACCTGCAGTCGATCGTGCAGGAGAATCTCTCGCGGCGAAGCCGCGAGATCGCGCACGCCGAAACGATCGTCGCCGAGGAGCTGCTCAAGTTCGCCACGTGGCAGCGGTCGCGTGGAGCCGTACCGACCGTCGTCGCGCTGCGGCAGCGCTTCGATACGATCCGCCGATCGGAGCTGCAGCGCCTGGAAGGCAAGCTGGCCGGCCTGTCTCCAGACGCGAGGGCGCGGGTCGACGAAGTGACTCGCCTGATCGTCGAAAAGCTGCTCGTCGAACCTACCGAGCAGCTGAAAGCGCTGCCCGACGAAGAGACGCAAGTGGCCTACACCGAAGCGGTCAATCGTCTGTTCCGTCTGCGCACCGGCGAGTCTGCATCGAGCTCTACCGACGCCGCGGCCGACACGAGTCGAGCCGATCGTCAGAAGTAGACCTCGATGAGCAGACTGAGACTCGGGACACGCGGCAGTCAGCTCGCGCTCTTTCAAGCCAACACGACGGCGGCGCTGTTGAAGGCACACGCCGCCATCGACTGCGAGATCGTCGTCATCAAGACGTCAGGCGATCGGCTGTCTGAAGCGCCGCTTTCGGAGATTGGTGGCAAGCGTCTCTTCGTGAAGGAAATCGAAGACAGCCTGCTGGCCGGCGAGATCGACCTGGCCGTGCACAGCAGCAAGGATCTGCCCGCGGTGCTTCCGCCTGGGCTGGTCATCGGGGCGGTCCTGCCTCGCGAAGATCCCCGCGATGCCGTCGTGCTGCCGGTTGGCCGAACGGCGTCCAGCCTCGATGCCGTGCGGGATCTGCTCGGTTCCGCGCCGAAAATCGGCACCAGCAGCGTTCGCCGGATCGCGCAGCTGCTTCGGCCGTTTCCCGGCGCGCGCTTCGAGCCGATTCGCGGCAATCTCGATACCCGGCTGCGCAAGCTGGACTCGGGCGATTATGATGCGCTCGTCCTGGCGGCGGCCGGCCTGCGGCGGCTGGAGCACGCCCACCGTATCTCGATGGCCTTGCCGGCCGAGTTGTGCGTACCGGCGCCGGGTCAAGGCATCATCGCCATCGAAGTGCGTGAGAACGATACGCGGGCACGGGAAGTGATCGGGAGCATCAACGATTCGACAGCGAGTGCGGCGCTCGACACGGAGCGAGCGGTAGTGACGCGGCTGGGTGGAGGATGCCAGATGCCCATCGGCGCGTACGCGAGCGTGGAGGGCGCCACGATCACCGTCGCGGCGATCGTGATCGCGCTGGACGGAAGCCGGGAGGTCCGCGCCAGCGCGGCGGGTCCGGCCGATGACCCGGCCGCGATTGGCATTCAGGTCGCGGATGCGCTGCTGGCTCGCGGTGCGGATACCATTCTCGCCGAAGCCCAACACGTGTCGAGCCATACGAGCGAGCAACCATGAAGAATCCTGCGGTCTATCTGATTGGCACCGGCCCGGGCGATCCCGGGCTGATCACGGTGCACGGGCTCGACTGTCTGCGCACGGCCGACGTCGTCATTCACGACCAGCTGGTGCCGCCGCGGCTGCTGAAGCACGCGCGGCCCGGCGCGGAGTTGATCAACGTCGGCAGTGCGGCGCGTCAACCGATGGCCCAGGAAGCCATCAGCCTGCTCATCGCCGAGAAAGCGCGCGAAGGCAGCCTCGTGGCGCGGCTGAAGCGCGGCGATCCGTTCGTCTTCGATCGCGGCGGCGAGGAAGCACTGTTCCTGCACGAGAACGGCATTCCCTTCGAGGTCGTGCCCGGCATCCCGCTCGGCATCGGCGTGCCCGCCTATGCCGGTGTGCCCATTACCTACCCAGGCGGCGGCGACACGATCACGTTGGTGCGCGGCTACGAGGACGAGAGTCGTACGCCGCCCGATCTCGACTGGGCGAGCCTGGCCAAGCTCGAAGGCACGATCGTCTGCTACGCCGGCGCGCAGCAGCTGCCGCGCATGCTCGATGCCATGCAGCAGCACGGCTGGCCGAGTGACGACCAGGCCGTCATCGTCTACAACGGCACGCTCGCCAGCCAGGAGACCGTCTCCGGGACGTTGATGGAGCTGCTCGAACGGGCGCGCGAGCAGCCGCGGCGCGGACCGGCGATTCTCGTGGTCGGCCGCGTGGTCGGCTTTCGCGATCATCTGCGCTGGTTCGACGCGCGGCCGCTGTTCGGCAAGCGCGTACTCGTGACGCGGCCTCGCGACCAGGCCGCGGAGATGGTCGATCGGCTCACGGTGATGGGCGCCGAAGCGATTGAAGCGCCGATGATTCGCATCATGCCGCCGCACGATCCCGATCCGCTGCTGCGCGCGGCCGCGAACGCCAGCGACTTCGACTGGATCGTGTTCACCAGCGCCAATGCGGTCGAGTCGTTCATGACCGCGTTCCTCGATGGGACGCGCGACATTCGATCGCTGAAGGGGCCGCGGCTGTGCACGGTTGGCAGCGGCACCGCGGAGCGCCTGGCGCGCTATGGGATCAAAGTCGATTTGATTCCCGACGAGTTCAGGGCCGAAGCCGTCGTGGACGCCATGACACAGGATGGAAGCATCAGCGGCGCATCCGTGCTGGTGCCACGGGCCGACATCGGCCGCGACGTCATCGCCGAAGGATTGCGCAGTGCGGGAGCGATCATCACCGACGTCGTCGCGTACCGGACGGTGCTCGAGGAAGCGCAGCAGGACGGCGGACCCGACATCTATCGCATGCTGCTCGACGGGCGCATCGACGTGGTGACGTTCACAAGCCCCTCAGCGGTGCGAAATTTCTCGGCGATCTATGGCGCCGAGCAGACCATCGATCTGCTCAAGAACACGGTGGTTGCGGCGATCGGGCCGGTGACGGCCGACGCGGCGACACAGGTCGGGCTGGAGGTGACGGTCATCCCCGCCGTCTCGACGATTCCGGCCCTGGTCGACGCGATCGCGATCCACATGACCAACGGGAGGCTGTCGCCGGCGTAGCCGGAGAAGAACGAAGAACGAAGATCTATGATTCGTCTATGGCTGTGACCACTCGTACGTCACTATCCCTGACACGCCGACCGCGGCGGCTGCGCCGCAGCGAGGCAATCCGCTCGCTCGTCCGCGAGACGCGGCTCACGCCCGACTGCTTCATCTACCCGCTCTTCATCTGCAACGGCGCGGGTGTCCGGCGCGAGATCGGCTCGATGCCCGGCGTGTTTCAACTGTCGGTGGACGAGGCCGTCAAGGAAGCGGCGGCCGCCAAACGCGACGGCGTCCCTGCGGTCATCCTCTTCGGCTTGCCGGACCAGAAGGACCCCGAAGGCTCGGCGGCGTACGATCCGGACGCGCCCGTGCAGTCCGCGGTGCGCGTGCTGAAACGCGAGGTTCGCGACCTGCTGGTCATGACCGACGTGTGTCTCTGCGAATACACCTCACACGGCCACTGCGGCATCGTCGAGGGCGACGACATCGTGAACGACGCCACGGTGGAGCAGCTGGTGCGGGCCGCGCTCTCGCACGCAGTCGCGGGTGCCGACGTCGTCGCGCCGTCGGACATGATGGACGGCCGCGTCGGCGCCATTCGCAAGGCGCTCGACGAACGCGGCTTCGATCGCACGGCGATCATGTCCTACGCGGTCAAGTATTGTTCGGGGTTCTACGGTCCGTTCCGCGAGGCCGCGGATTCGACGCCGCAGTTCGGCGATCGGCGCAGCCATCAGATGGATCCCGCCAACGTGGACGAAGCGCTGCGCGAGGTGCAGATCGACATCGACGAAGGCGCCGACATCGTGATGGTCAAACCGGCATTGCCGTATCTCGACGTCCTGGCCAAGGTCAAAGAGCGCTTCGGCTATCCCACCGCCGCCTATCACGTGAGCGGCGAGTATGCGATGTTGAAGGCTGCGGCTCAGCGCGGCTGGGTCGACGAGCCGAGGGTGATGATGGAGTCGCTCATCGGCATCAAGCGGGCCGGAGCTGACATGATCATTACCTACTACGCGCGCGACGCGGCCCGAGTGTTGTGAAAGCACCCATACGCTCGAAGAAGCTCTTCGCCCGCGCCAGCCAGATACTTCCCGGTGGAGTCGACAGCCCCGTTCGAGCCTTCCAGGCCGTCGGCGGCTCGCCGCTGTTCGTCAAGAGCGCGGCCGGCGCGATCATCCAGGACGTCGACGGCAATCGCTTCATCGATTACGTGATGTCATGGGGACCCCTGATCCACGGCCACGCGCCGAGAGGGCTGGTGCAGGCGATTACCGGCGCGGCCCGTCGCGGCACCAGCTTCGGCGCGCCGTCGGCGCTCGAACACGAGCTCGGCGAGCAGGTGCAGCGGCTGATGCCATCGCTCGAACGCGTTCGCTTCGTCAGCTCGGGAACCGAAGCGGCGATGAGCGCGATACGCGTTGCGCGTGCCTACACGCGCCGCGACAAGATCATCAAGTTCGAAGGCTGTTACCACGGCCATGCCGATGCGTTCCTCGTCAAGGCGGGGTCGGGCGCGTTGACGCTGGGCGTGCCGACCAGCCCCGGCGTCCCGGCACCCGTTGCCGCGGACACGCTGCTCGCCCGCTACAACGATCTGCACTCGGTAGACGCGCTGCTCGCCGAGCACGAGGACAGCATCGCCGCGATCATCGTCGAGCCGATCGCCGGCAACATCGGCGTGGTTCCACCCGCTGACGACTTTCTCACCGGCCTGCGCGAACGATGCACGCGCAGCGGCAGCCTGCTGATTTTCGACGAAGTCATTTCGGGGTTTCGCGCGTCCGCGGGAGGCGCGCAGGCGATCTTCGGCGTACGCCCCGACCTCACGTGCCTTGGCAAGATCATCGGCGGGGGACTGCCAGTGGGCGCATATGGCGGCCGCGCCGACGTCATGAGCCTGGTGTCCCCGGCAGGGCCGGTGTATCAGGCGGGCACGCTCTCGGGAAATCCTGTGGCCATGACAGCCGGGCTGTGGGCGCTGAAGCGGCTGTCGCCCAAGTTGTATCGGAGTCTCACGGCCCGAGGCTCGATGCTCGCCGCAGGTCTCGCCGAGGCTGCACGCGATGCGGGCGTTGCCGTGCAGGTCAACGCCTTCGGGTCGGTGGTCACGCCGTTCTTCACGTCCACGGCGGTGCGCGACTATCAGTCGGCGCTGGCCGCCAACACCACGGCGTACGGGACGTTCTTCCGCGGCATGCTCAAGCGCGGCGTGTATCCGCCGCCCTCACAGTTCGAGGCGTGGTTCCTCTCGGCCGCGCACACAGACACGCACGTCAGGAAGACGATCGCCGCCGCTCGTGCCGCGATGAAAGACGTCGCGCGATCGCGTCAGTCGTAGAGGCGGGTCTTTAGACCCGCCTAACGGGCCGAAGGTGCGATGTAGGCCGGCGAATCGAGCCGCACGCGGAGCACCGCACCCTGCGGGATCTGCACTTCTTTTCCTTCGGTGGCTGCGATCGTGCCGCCGCCGCCGATCAGGATTCCGGCCAGTGCTCCCTTGAATCCACCAAGAATGCCGCCGATGATGGCGCCGACACCGGCGCCCGCACCGATGCGGGTCGTCTCACCGCGGATGCCTTCCCCTTCAATCGCCTGCGTGACTGTTCCGCGAATCGCGTACGGGGTGCCGTTCACGGTGACCTGATCGAAGCTCACGGTCATGCGCGCGGTGCGGTTGGTGCGGGTCGCCGCCTCGACCTGCGTGATGACGCCGCGCATCACCGAGCCGGCCGGAATGACGACGCGGCTGTTCACGCCGACATCCACGAGTGTCGTCGCCTCGAACCGGTCCTCAACCTGATTCGTGCCCGAGTTCAACGCATTCTGCAGACGCACATCGATCTCGGTCCCGACCGGGATCTCCACGGTGCCGGCGGGCTGCGTTGTCCTCGTGGAACTCGTGGAGGCCGAAGACGGCGAGGACGGCGTTGGCGCTGGAGCGGCTGTGGCCGGCCGCGGGGCCGGCGCGGCCGCGGCCGTCGACGATGCGCTCGAGGAAGACGACGAAGATGAAGACGAAACCGGGGCGGACGACTCGCCGCGAGCGCGCGAGCGGAGGTCCTCGATGCGATCCCGCACGTCCGCGTACTCGCTGCGCGACAGCGTGCGCTCCTTGCGCAGCTTCACTTTGAGATAGACGACCTCGTCGCGCAGATCGTCGAGTTCGGTCTGAAGCTGAGTGGCGCGCGCCGCGTCACGGCTTCGACTCTGCGACACGTCGCGATCGGCGAGATAAACGTTGTCCTGCAGGCGCTGAATGTCGGCCTGCGTCACCGTCGTACTCTGCTGACTCTGCTGAGCGTCGACCGGCGCGGCAAGGCCGGCAAGAATGACTCCGATCAGGAGCCCGCGATGAATCGACTTCATGTAGTGCCTCCGAGCTCAGTTACGCCACGGCATCAGGCGCTCGATCCAACTGATGCGAGTGAGGTCGTTGTAGATCACCGTCACCATCAGCATCATCAACACGACGAAGCCGGCGAGCAGCATCTTCTCTTTGACCTGCATGCTGAAATCGCGGCGGGCGATGCCTTCGAGCGCCATGATGAGAATGTGACCGCCGTCGAGAACCGGCACCGGCATCAGGTTGAGGATGCCGAGATTGATGCTCAGCATCGCCATCAGCGACAACAGCGTGATGAAGCCTTCCTGCGCGGACTCACCCGAGAGCTGCGCGATGCCGACGGGCCCCTGCAGTTGCTTCACCGACGTCTCGCCGGTGAAGAGCCCGCCCAGCGTGCGGAAGATGATGCCGGACGATTCGATGTTGTGTTCAACGCTCAGCTTGATGGCTTCGAACGGTCCCGGGGTGAACGACTTGTAGGGTTCGGACAACTCGACGCCCAGCCAGCCGCGCTGACCCTGCTGCTCCGGGGTCGCCGTCACGGTCTCTTCGCCTTCGCCGCGCCGCACCGTCACCTGGATGGCCTTGCCGCCGCTTCGCGAGATGACGTCGATGAGTTGCATCCGCGTCGCCATTCGCTCGCCGTTCACCGACAGAATGATGTCGCCGGCTTTGAGCCCGGCCTGCTCGGCGCGCTGGCCGGGAAGGATCCGTAAGATGGCGGGATTCGCATTCGGCTGCACACCGATGTCGCTCACGCCGTACTTGCCTTCGGCGACGGGCGTCACCGACATCGCCACGGGCTGACCGTCTCTCAGCACGGTGACGCTGATATCTCGATTGGGCCGGCGGATTCCGATCGCCACATCGAGATCTTTCCAGGTGGCAATCGTGTCGCCGGCCACGCTGATGATGCGATCGCCGCGTCGCAGCCCCGCCTTCTCGGCCGGCGAGCCCGACACCACGGACCCGACCATCGCCGGCTCATCGAAGTAGATCGGGATGCGCACGCCCTGGATCGCCAGCACGAAAGCGGTGACCACGACGGCGAGCAGGATGTTCATCGCCGGGCCGGCGAAGAGGATCTGAAAACGCTGCCACTTGGTTTTCGACAGGAACTCGTCGGGTTGGCCGGAGCGCGGATCTTCCGGATTCTCGCCGGCCATCTTGACGTAGCCGCCGAGCGGAACGGCACTGATGCAGTACTCGGTGTCGCCGCGCTTGACCTTCAGGATTTTCGGCCCGAAGCCCAGGGAGAATGTCAGGACCCGAACGCCGTGCCGTCGTGCCGCGAGAAAATGTCCCAGCTCATGGACGAAGATCAGGACTCCGAGCACGAAGAGGAACGCCAGTAGCGTCGTCAAAACCAGACCCTCAGACTGTTAATTCTAACTCGGCCGCCATTTCGCGAGCATAGGTTCGGCCCCACGCATCGACGCGCCGCACCGTCTCCACGGATGAGACGCCTTCGACCGTGTGCGCGTTCATTGTGCGCTCGATGACCGTCGGAATCGCGGTGAATCCGAGTCGTCTGTCGAGGAATGCGGCCACCGCCACCTCATTCGCTGCATTTAAGACGACAGCCAGCGTGCCTTCGGCTCGAAGCGCCCGGTAGGCGAGGCCAAGGCACCGAAACCGTTCGTGGTCCGGCGGATGAAACTCGAGACGCCCCGCCTTGCTGAGATCGAGCGAGGGCAGCGCCCCATCCCATCGATCCGGGTACGAGCACGCGTACTGAATCGGCAGCCTCATGTCCGTCACGCCAAGTTGTGCAATCACCGATCCATCGACCAACTCCACCATGGAATGAACGATCGACTGCGGATGAATCACGACCTCGATCCGATCGGCACCAACATCGAACAACCAGTGTGCCTCGATCACCTCGAGGCCTTTGTTCATCAGCGTCGCCGAATCGATCGTGATCTTGCGGCCCATCTGCCACGTCGGATGCCGCAGCGCCTCGTCGGGCGTGACACGTTGAAGCTGTGCGGCCGAGCAGTCCCTGAACGGCCCACCCGACGCGGTGAGAATCAGCCGGCGGACCTCTGTCTGACTTCGCCCATGCAGACACTGGTGCACGGCATTGTGTTCGCTATCCACCGGGAGGATGGCCACGCCGTGACGCCGCGCGGCGCTGGTCACGAGCGCGCCGGCCATCACCAGTACCTCTTTGTTCGCGAGCGCGATCGTCTTGCCGGCCGCAATCGCGGCCAGCACCGCCTCGAGCCCGGCGGTACCGGCGGACGCGCAAATCACGATATCGGCCGACGGGTGCGTGGCCACCGCGACCAGGCCCTCGGCCCCGCCGTTCATCGTCACCGGCGCATCCGCGCCGCACGCCGCGCGCAAACGGTCCACGCCCTCGCCCGTCGCCATGGCGACGACCTCGGGTGCATATCGGCGGACCTGTTCGGCAAGGAGCGGTGCGTTGTCGCCCGCAGCAAGCGCGACGACCTTCAGACGCGATGGATGCGCGTCCACGACGGCCAGCGCACTGCGGCCAATCGATCCCGTCGAGCCGAGAATAGCCAGTCGCTTCACGTGACGTTTCGAACGTACAGATAGAACGGCGCCACTGCGAACAGCAGGGCGTCGATGCGATCGAGCACACCGCCGTGACCGGGAATCAGCGACGAACTGTCTTTCATTCCAGCGGTGCGCTTCAAGCGCGACTCGAACAAGTCTCCGCAGATCCCGAACGTGACGACGAGCAGGCCGAGGATGACGAGCGGACCGTATCCCGAGAAGGGCAGCACGCGCGCGCCAACCATCGTCAGAAACAGGGTGCCGAACACGACGCCGCCAATCGCCCCCTCGATTGTCTTCTTCGGGCTGATCGTCGGCGCGAGAGGCCGCCGGCCGAGCAGCCGCCCGGTGTAGTACTGCATCGAATCGCTGACGGCGACGGTACCGATCAGCAGCAGCGTTGCCCGCCAATCGAGCCGCGCATGCACGGCCACCAGCATGCCGAGCGGCATGCCGATATAGAGCGCGGAGAAGATACCGGTCGACGCCTGCTGAATCGAGTGGTTCGAGAACAGCACCTCCGCCCCGACCCAGAGCAGCGCCATCGTCAGCAGCACCAGCGCGGACGGAACGGGAGTGCCGGAAACCACCCAGCACAAAGCCACGACCAGCACGACCGCCCTGAGAGGGCTGTCCACCATCTCGAGGTACTCCTTCGCGGCCAGTGCGGCGACAAGACAGGCCAGCACTCGCAACGGGAGCGGAGGAAGATAACGAATCGCCACAAGTGCCGCTGCCGCGAGCGCGACACCGCTGACGAGGCGGGTCATATCACCCTTTCGACTTCGCTCAGGGTGACCCCGAGTGTGAGTCGAGGGGTCACTGCGCGCCGATCACTGCCCGGGCGCTGATCCCGCCATACCGGCGTTCGCGCTTCTGATACGCGAGCACCGCCTCGATGAGATGACGACGGCGAAAGTCCGGCCACAGCGTGTCGGTGACGTAGATCTCGGAGTACGCGATCTGCCAGAGCAGGTAGTTGCTGACACGCATCTCGCCACTGGTGCGGATGAGGAGATCGGGGTCCGGCTGACCCGCGGTGTACAGAAAGCTTGCGAAGCGCTGCTCGTCGAGATCCTCGGGACGCACGCCCGACTCGATCGCACGCCGTGCCGCGTCCACGATCTCGGCTCGTCCACCGTAGTTCAGCGCGATGTTGAAGAGCATCCCCGCGTTCTTGTTGGTCCGCTCGATCGCGACGTTCAGCTCGTCTTGAATGTCGGGCGCCAACTCCTCCATGCGGCCGATCACGCGGAAGCGGATATCGTTGCGCAGCAGCGTGTTCAGCTCGGATCGCAGATAGCGCTTGAGCAACCGCATCAACGTGCCCACTTCGGTGGCCGGACGTTTCCAGTTCTCGATCGAGAACGCGTAAAGCGTCAGCACACCGATGCCGAGCCGCGCCGCGGTCTCGACCGAATCACGCACCGCGTCGATGCCGGCGCGGTGTCCCTCGACCCGCGGCAGATGGCGCTGCGCGGCCCAGCGGCCGTTGCCGTCCATGATGATGGCGACGTGTGCCGGGAGGCGGTCGAACTGGATCTCGCGCGCCACGGTCTCGTCGGCGTGCCCGGGCGGAATCCACGCCAGGAGATCCTCAAGCGACACGACGCAATTCCTCGTTGATCAAGTTCGTGGTATGTCCTTCGTGACTGACGAGCGGCCGCTCCGTTGTCGCGGCCGGAAACCCTTGGTCGGAGGCTGGTTGTAACTGTAACCTCCTCAGCGTTTACGGACCACTAATGATAATCCACACGGACCAGGAAGAGTCCCTGGGGCGGCGCCGTCGCGCCCGCGTCAGCACGTGCAGAACCTCGCAGGACCGACGCCATCGACGCGGGCTCACGGAATCCCCGGCCGATTTCGACGAGCGTACCGACGATGGCCCGCACCATATGACGAAGAAAGCCGTCCCCGGAGATCTCGTAGGTCAACCGGCCGCTCATATCTTCAATGGCCGAGCACGTTACCGTCCGAACGCTGTCGCGCGTGGGGCTGCCGCTGCTCTGGAACGCGGCGAAGTCGTGCGTGCCGACGAGGACGCTCGCCGCCTCGCGCATGCCGTCGACGTTGAGCCGCTCCGGCATGTGCCAGACATACATGCGCTCGAACGGATCGGCAATCGCGCCATGGCGAATCTGATAGCGATACGTTTTTGATCGAGCGCTGAAGCGGGCGTGAAAGTCCTGAGACGCTTCCTCGATGGCGAGCACACGCACGTCTTCGGGCAGTTGCGCGTTGAGCGCACGTACGAGCGTCGCCAGATCGTGCGTGCACGTGACCTGCGCACTGGCGACCTGACCGAGCGCATGCACACCCGCATCGGTGCGCCCGGCGCCATGCACGATCACCGGTGCGCCCTCGAAACGCGCCAGCGCGTCCTCGAGGAGACCCTGCACGGAGTCGCCCTCGGCCTGACGCTGCCAGCCGACGAGACGCGTGCCGTCGTAGGCGAGCGTGAGTTTGAGATTTCGCATCGACGAACGTGGAGGGGCTTAAGCCGGCCTCGAACGGGCCGCCTGAAGACGGCCCCTACGTATCGGCGGCCCCTACGTACAGGCGGCCCCCTACGTGCGAGAGCCTGGCTTTACGACAGGCTGCCCCGCTGCGCACAGCGGGCACGCGTCGGGCTGATACGTTGGCAGCGCTATCGTGGCCAGCGCGTGATACGGCACGTCGAGGCTCTGCTGTCCGCCGCCGCGATCGATGATGGAGGCTGCGCCGACGACCTCGGCACCAGCCGCTCGTGCTACATCGATCGTCTCGCGCGTGGATCCACCTGTCGTGACCACGTCCTCGACCACCAGCACTTTTTCGCCCGGCGCGAGGGTGAACCCGCGGCGCAGCAGCAATTTGCCGTCCTGACGTTCGGCAAATATCGCGCGGACGCCAAGCGCACGCGCCACTTCCTGACCGATGACGATCCCGCCAAGCGCCGGCGACAGGACGGCCTGTGCGCCGAGGCTGCGCACCCGCTCGGCAATCTCCGTTCCGCAGGCCTCGGCCTGAGCCGGATGCTGGAGGACCAGGGCGCATTGGAGATAGCCTGGACTGTGCAGCCCCGAGGTCAGCCGGAAATGCCCCTCGAGCAGCGCACCGGACTGCCGAAAGCGGTCGAGCACGGAATCAGCAGTGACTGAAGACATCTCGGCCGAGTATACCTTTTGCAGTATCAAGAACATCCGGCGAAGGCCGTCCGTCATAGCAAGGGTTGACCAGACTTGAACTTGGGAGTCGCGAGAGATGCGCACGATAGTTATCAGAACCTGCCTCGTGGCCGTGGTTGCGGCCGGTTTCGGAACGCAGGTGTCCGTTTCCGCACAGGTCGCGGCCAGCGCGCCGGAGGCCTTCATTTCGTCCGGAGTCGGTGGAAGTGCTCGAGGCCCTGTCAGCCTGCTCGCGCTTGCCTTGCAGGCGGCCGGCAGTCAACAGCCTCAGCAGCCCCCGGCGGACGGCCGTCCGGTCCGCCGCCTGACCGCCGATGAAGCTGTGAAACTCGCGATCGAGAACAACCTGGGCGTCCAGATCGCCCGGTTCGATCCACGTATCGAAGATCTCAGCGTGGCGAGCGCCAGGGCAGCATGGTCTCCCGCGGCGACGTCGACACTCTCCAATACACGCGTGCAGCAGCCGTCCACGAATACGTTCACCGGCAGCCTGGACGACAGGATTCGCAATACTCAGTACGTCAGCAACTTCGGCGTCCAGCAAGCACTTCCTTGGGGTGGCGCCTACGACGTCGCCTGGAACAACAATCACTCGAACAGCAACTTCAACGGCAACCTGTGGAATCCGGCCATCAATTCGCAGTTGCAGTTGAACTACGCCCAGCCGCTGCTCCGGGATTTCGGAATCGACAACATTCGCCAGCAGCTGCAGGTCAGCGTCAAGAATCGCGAGATCGCCGACGTCGGCCTTCGACAGACGCTCGCACAGACCACTCGGACTGTTCGCAACGCGTATTGGAATCTCGCCTACGCCGTGGCGTCCCTGGCCGTGCAGCAGCAGTCACTCGAGCTCGCCCAGGAGTCGCTCCGCAATACGCGATCGCGCGTCGAGATCGGCACGACTCCACCGATCGAGATCGTCGAGGCCGAGTCCGAAGTCGCCGGGCGCGAGGAGGCGGTCATCGTCGCGCAGGCCAGCATCGCAACAGCTGAGGACAATCTGCGCGCGCTCGTGTTCGATCCGGCGATGCCCGATTTCTGGGCGATACGCATCGAGCCGACCGATCTGCCGCCTTTCCAGCCGACGGTCGTGGATGTCGACGGCGCGGTGCGAAACGCGCTCGACCGGCGCACGGATCTCGATCAGACCAAGCGCTCGATGGAAGCGAGTGAAATCAACATCCGTTTCTTCCAAAACCAGACGCTCCCCGACGTGACCGGCAACTTCAACTACGGGTTGCGCGCGGTGGGCGGCACGCGCGCCGCGACACCCGGTACGGCGATCCTCGAAAAGAGCTACGGGAGCGTGCTTCACGACCTGGTCGGACTCGACTCGCCGACGTGGACGGCATCGCTGAACATCAGCTATCCGATCGGCACCTCGCAGGCCGAAGCGAACCTGGCGCGCACACGACTGCAGTACAGCCAGGCACAGACGCGGCTCAAGAACCAGCAACTGCAGGTGTCGACGCAGGTCCGGCAGCAGGCGCGCAACGTCCAGACCAACCAGCAGCGCGTGCAGAGCACGCGTGCATCGCGGCAGCTCGCCGAACGTCGTCTCGAGGCCGAGCAGCGGAAGTTCCAGGCCGGCACGTCCACGAGCTTCCTCGTCTTCCAGGCGCAGCGCGATCTCTCGCAGGCGCGCAACAACGAGCTCCGGGCGATTCTCGACTACAACCAGTCGGTAGTGGACTTCGAGACCGTGCAGGAAGCGCCGCTCAGCGGCGGCGGCGGTGGTGGAGTCACAGCCACGACCGTCTCCACGCTGTCGCAGCCGTAAGACGACCGCTGTCCAACAGAACCTCGTAGAGGCGGGTCTTCAGACCCGCCTCTCCCGAGACCCGCCTTTCCCGCCCGCCTCGCCTCTGCCATAAGATTCCGGTGTGCCGAAGGTCTCGGTCACCATCATCACGCTCAACGAGGCAGATCACATCGCGGCGGCAATCGACAGCGCCTCCTGGGCCGACGAGATCATCGTCGTCGACTCGGGGAGCACGGACGACACCGTCGGGATCGCGCGGTCGAAGGGCGTGCGCATCGAGACGCGCGCCTGGTCGGGCTACATCGATCAGAAGAACTTCGCACACGGCCTGGCGTCGCATGACTGGATCTTCTCGCTCGATGCCGACGAACGAATCACGCCGGCCCTTGCCACCGAAGTGCGCGCGCTGCTGGCGACCGACCCGCCACGCATGGGTTATCGCGTGCCTCGTGTGGCGTATCACCTCGGACGCTGGATTCGGACGACGGACTTCTATCCCGATTACCAGACGCGGCTCTACAACCGCCGTTCGGCGCGATGGACCGGACGGTACGTCCATGAGTCGGTGAACGTGGACGGCGGCCCCGGTCAGATGGTCAATGAACTCGAGCACTACTCGTTTCGCGATCTGCGGGATCAACTCGATCGCATCAATCACTACACGACGCTCGCCGCGCGGCAGATGTACGAACGCGGTCAACGTTCGGGCCCCTTGGCGGTCGTGGCGCACCCGCCGGCAGCGTTCCTGCGGAACTACGTGCTGCGGCGCGGCTTCCTCGACGGCACCGTGGGCCTGATCATCTCGCTGATGAACTCGTATTCGGTGTTCTTGAAGTTTGCCAAGCTCTGGGAGATGCAGCGCACGCGGCCCGGCTGAAGCCGGACACTACGGCTGACGATGTTTTCCCTGCACATCGACACCTCGCGGAATTGGACTGGTGGCTCCAACCAGGTGATGTACACCGTGATGGGGCTCCGCGCGCGCCGCGAGCGTGCGGCCCTGGTCGCGCATCCCGAGGGTGAGTTGTTCCGCCGGATGTCCGAGGGGACCGACCTCATTCCGCTTGCACCGGACCACGAAATCGATCTCGGCTCCGCGTGGCGGCTGTCGCGGGTCATCAGACAACTCAAACCCGATCTCATTCACGCCCACGACCCGTTTGCCGTCACGATGGCGGCCACTGCCCTGTCGATCACCGAGCCCACGCCGAAGCCGGTGCTGGTCGCCTCGAGGAGGATCGAGTTTCGCCTGAAGCACTCGTCGTTCTCGCGATGGACATATGCGCAGGTCGACGGGTTCATCGCCAACAGCCGCGTCATCAGCGACCGCCTGGTCACCGACGGCGTGCCGCGCGGCAAGATCACGATCGTCAATGAAGGCGTCGACGTCGAACGGATTGTTCGATTGGAGCCGGCCAATGTACGAGCGGCGTTCTACCTGCCAACGCAGGCGCCGATCATCGGCAACGTCGCCGCGCTGGTCCCGCACAAAGGGCAGCACTCCTTGATCGACGCCGCCGCGATCACCGTGCGCCAGGTGCCCGATGCGCGCTTCGTGATCGTCGGCGACGGTGAGCTTCGGCCGGCGCTCGAGGAGCACATCCGTCACAAGCACCTCGAGCGCCATGTGTTCCTCGCCGGTTTCCGCGACGATGCCCTGGAGTTGACCAAGGGATTCGATGTGTTTGCGATGAGCTCGACGAGCGAAGGCATGTGCACCGCGCTCGTCGATGCGATGGCGGCATCGAAGGCCGCGGTCGCAACCGATGCCGGGGCGATTCCGGAGGTGATGGTCGATGGCGAGACTGGTTTTCTCGTGCCGGTCCGCGATCACCAGGCGATGGCCGCGCGGATCGTGCAGCTCCTGAAGAACCCGAAGCTGAGAGCGCGCATGGGCGAGGCGGCGCTCGAGCGGGCACGCGACAAGTTCACGGTCGATCGGATGGTCGAGGGCACGCAGGCCGTCTACGAGTCACTCGTTGCCAGAGTAGGGGCCGCCTTCAGGAGGCGCAGCGAGATCAGCTGAGGTCTCGCAGCCGCTTCTCGAGAAACCTGCGCGCGGGCTCCTGTTTCGTGAGTGCCAGCGCGCGCTCGTAAGACGCGCGCGCGTCGGACGTCCGTCCGAGCCGACGGCACAGCTCCGCGCGAGCCGAATGTGCGAGGTGATACTCACCCAGGTCGCCGCGCGCCAGAATGTCATCCACGAGTGCGAGTCCCGCCGCCGGGCCATCGCGCATGGCGATCGCGGCGGCTCGATTGAGTGCGACAACCGGCGACGGATCGGCCCGCAGCAGCACGTCGTACAGGCCGGCAATCTGCGCCCAGTCGGTTTCGGCGGCGGTCCGCGCCTCGGCGTGCACAGCCGCGATCGCCGCCTGGAGCGTATACGGACCGAACCGGCGGCCGGTGAGCGCGCGCTCGACAAGCGCGCAACCTTCGGCAATCTGCTCACGATTCCAACGCCCGCGATCCTGTTCGTCCAGCAGCACCAGCTCGCCGGATTCCGTCGTCCGCGCGGCGCGGCGGGATTCGTGAAGCAGCATCAGCGCCAGCAGACCGATGACCTCGGCCTCCGGCAGGAGCTCCACCAGCAGACGGCCAAGCCGGAGCGCTTCGCCCGAGAGATCGTGACGCGTCAGCGACTCCCCAGCCGACGCCGAATAGCCTTCGTTGAAGACCAGATAGACGACGTGCAGCACCGTGTCGAGGCGAGCGGGAATGTCGGCGCGGGCCGGAACCTGATACGGAATGCGCGCATCCCGGATCTTGGCCTTGGCGCGAACGATGCGCTGTGCCACGGTGGACGGCGTGGTCAGGAACGCACGCGCGATTTCCTCCGTGGTCAAGCCGCAGACCTCGCGAAGTGTCAGCGCGACCTGCGCGTCGGGCGTGAGCGCCGGATGGCAGCACGTAAAGATCAGCCGCAGACGATCGTCTTCGACCGCCTCGTCATCCCATGCGGAGGCGTCGCTCGTCGCGGCTTCGATCTGTGTGGCCAGCTCGCCGAGCGCCGCATCGAACCGCGCGCGCCGGCGCATGGCATCGATGGCCTTGAAGCGTCCGGTCGAGACGAGCCAGGCGCGCGGATTCTCGGGCACGCCGTCCCGCGGCCACCGTTCGACGGCGGCAATGAAGGCGTCGTGGAGCGCCTCCTCG
>Ga0075421_100002354_pt1 | contig 22567 bp, 21 predicted proteins | sample SoiMetdeltSBSDD5_FD_75292 | JGI IMG/M metagenome (GOLD analysis project Ga0075421, IMG submission 75292) | Bulk soil microbial communities from a Populus tree surrounding site in Tennessee, USA - Soil MetaG P. deltoides SBSDD5 | ecosystem: Environmental > Terrestrial > Soil > Tree plantation...
CAGCTACACCCCCGCCGCGAACTACCACGGCACCGACTCGTTCACCTACCGGGCCAGCGACGGCACCACCACATCGAACCTGGCCACCGTGACGATCACGAGCACGGCCACCAACGACGCCCCCACTGTGACGGTGGCCGCCGGCGGCGCCTGCGTTGGCGACGACTCGGGGGTGATCCGCCTCATGGTGGCTGATGTCGACACCGCGGCAACGGCGTTGACGCTGAGCGCAACCACCTCCAACCCGACCCTGGTACCGACCCGCAACACCGCCTTCGCTGGCAGTGGCTCCACCCGCATCCTGTCGGTGACCGCGGCAGATGGGCGGACCGGCACCGCCACCGTGACCGTCACCGTCAGCGATGGGCAAGCTAGCGGCACAGTCGAGGTGGCGATCAGGGCGGGCGGCGCCGGCAAGGACACCCTGACCGGCGGATCAGGCGCAGACCTGATCCTTGCCCGGAGCAATGACGACACACTCACCGGCGGCAGCGGGAATGACCTGCTGTGTGGAGACAGCGCCAAGGACACCTTGTCCGGCGGTGGGGGCGATGACAGCCTCGACGGCGGAAGCGCCAGCGACCGGCTGACCGGTGGCCCAGGCGCGGACCGCTTCACCGGCGGCTCCGGCACCGACACCGCGACCGACCTCAACGCCACCGAGGGAGACACCACAGACGGCACCATCCCCTAGAACGGAATGAGCGGCCGAACAGCTGACACAAACCGCCCAACGGTTGGCCGAGGCAACTAACCGAATACCACCAATATGCAACGCAGGCCTCGACCTAAGGCGCGAGCCGCCGAACGCGAAACGACGCGCTCGCTGGTGGCGAACGCGACGGCGCGTTCTGGAAGCTGCAGCGGCTGGCCGGCACGGTCCGTAGTGCCTGGCCGGGAACTGGTTGACCGGATCCCGGATGGCGCGCCCGGGCTGGCCGCCGTCTACCACAACTGACGACTGGCGCGGGAGGACGGCAGGGACCTCCAGCAAGCGCGCCAGTCGATGCGGCTGTAGCGCACGGTCGTGCACGACTGGCAGCCCGGCAGCTGGAGGCCGGAAGACATCGAGACAAAGCCGGAGGACCGCACCATCGGCGTAAAGCTCGCAGACCTCGGCCAAGCGGTCACGCGCGCTTGACAAGACGTGGGGCTGCGCTCCCGGGCGGCCGGCGGGTCGTCCTTTCAGTGCTGAGCCGGCAGTCTCCCCGCCCGAACGCGGCCCACCCAACACAGAGCAGCGGCCAAGCCACGCCGGGAACCCTCGCCCGGCCTGGGCCCCTCATGTTCCTTTGGGCCGGCGGCATGACTTGGTTGTTGCTGGGTAGTGGACTAGCGGACCGCGTATATCGCGGGACGTATCCCGTACGGGAGGAGAATGATCGTGCAGGTCACCAAACGGGCAATCGCTATCGGCGTCGCGTCCGCCGCCACCGTCGCTACCATCGGCGTCGCATCCGCCGCGACCGGACCCTCGGGGTCTGGTGGGGCTACGACGGTTGAGGGTGCGTCTGCTGCCGCGAGGGTGCATCACATGAGGTTCGTGACCCGCCCGACTGCGGGGCACAGCACCGGCCCTCGCACGTTTGTCGGAACTGAGGTCAATCGTCGCCGGGGCAAGGTCGTCGGGTATGACACCTTGAGCGGGAAGTTCAACTTCCAGACCGGGAGGACCTTCGTTCGGGTCGCCATATCGCGCAGGGGCGGTCTGCTCTTCGTGCAGGCCAGCCTTGGTGAGTCCCCCCGCTTCACGGGCAAGGTCACCGGCGGGCGCGGCCGGTTCGCTGGCGCCAGGGGTACTGTCCGGGGCTTCTCACCCGAGGGCGAAAACAAGACGTTCGTTCGGATCCGGTACCACTTCTGATCGCTGAGCCTTCACAGCTTCAGGTGACCAGTTAAGACGCCCCGGCGAGACAGCACGGCTTGTCTCGCCGGGACTTCCCGGGCTTATCCGGCGAGGACGGAGTCGCCCACGCGTCCACCTTGTCGGAGCCTGCCCGCAACTCGGCACGAGCCTGTACCTACAGTCCAGGTGGTCTGCGAAGGCGGCAGTGCCGTAGGTATCAGCGCTCCCAGTCATGGTGCGGTTCATGGCGCGAAATGGCGTCAACCGGTGGTGTTGAAGGCTGGTGGAGGTGCCCGACAGCGAAGTCCTGACGCCTGAAGGAAGCCCGTGGCGATGGTGAGCGACTCACTCGTAGTGCGTCGCTCGCCGGCCCGATCACTGTCAGCTTGGGAATCGTGCCGATGGCGCGCCCTGGGTTTCCCGCCTGGTCGCACGGTCGGTTAGCCCTGGCCGGACCTGATGCAGGAGATCAAGTCCGAGTTCACGATCGTGATCGTCACCCACAACGTGCAGCAGGCCGCTCGGGTGTCGGACTCGACAGCATCCTTCTCGACCGAAGTCAACCCTGAGTCCGATCGGCGCACCGGGATGCTCGTGGAGCTCGACCGGACCGAGACGATCTTCTCCAGCCCGACCGACGAGCGGACCGAGAACTACGTCACCGGCCGCTTCGGCTGACTGCAACCGCGCAGTCGGCAGTTGCGGGGGCGCGGTGAGGTGGTTGGAGTTTGTGAGAGCTTAAGCGTCAGCCTTCGTCCGGCTGTGACTACCTTCGCCTGAGGGGCCCAGCGGCGATTCCGTCGGCCACCGGCGGAGTCGCCATTTCTATTGAAGAGAGCGGACGAAGGCTTCGACCGGGTCATACCTTCCTAGGCGGGCAGGCGTGAGGTTTTGAGTGAAGACTGACGTGACTGTCTCGTAGGCGGGCTTGGTCAGTCCGTCGTCAGTGAGGCGGAACCTGTCGACGATGCGGGCGCCGTCGTCGCGGATCGTTCCGGGTTGTCGGGGAGTGGTTCGGGTCAGGAGTCCGTATTCCTCGAGTTCGTTGAGGGTGGCGTAGCTGGTCTTCGTGACCCCGTAGCTTTGGCGCCGGACTTTGGGCGGGGCTCCAACGCCGTCGTCGCGGTGGCTGGCGGGGAAGTCGCGGGCGAGGTGTCTGATCATGAGGTAGGTCAGGATCTCTGGCGGTGTCAGGACCTGTACCCAGCAATTAAGCCAGAAGTCGATGGGTATGGTCAGTCCTCCTCGTGGGACTGCGTAGAGTCGGCCCTCGCCGTCCTCGGTCAGTAGGCCCCATCCGTCGAAGCCGGGGTTCGTCGAGTTCGGTGTTTTCAGTCGGACGAGGTCCAGCCCCCACAGGCGTTTGACGCCGGCGACTACATGGCGTCGGGCGAGGTGGGGAGCGTCGCTGTCGCCGATGAGCTTCGCCCACGAGCCCTTTCCTATGTTTCGAATGTCGCTCAGATCGACCGGATCGCCAGGGGCTGCCCGAAGCGCGGCCAGGCCTAGTGCGGTTACAAGCAGTGGGACCGCCGCACCGCGACGGTGGACGAGTTGGCCGAGTGGGGCACGGCGCCGGACCCTGTCCTGGATCGTGATCGCGAGCAGGTCGGGATTCTCGGCTCGGAGGCTCGGCGAGAGTGCCGGGTCAACGCGCTCGCTGACCGGGGCAATGGGGGAGTACAGGAGTCCCTCCCGCAGCGGGGCCTCGTAGATCCTTCGGCCGGACGTCGCCTCGGCGGCGAACCGGGCGCGAGCCACGTCGATCGCGGGCTTTCGGTGTTGAAGGGACTGGAGCCGGGTTCGGCGGTCGCGGCGTGCGGCCGACGCCGCCTTGTCTGTCCACTTAGACCGCCGGATAGGGCGATACCTAGTTAGATCCGAAGAGTACGTTATAGAGCGCTCTGACCGTCACTGGTGGGCGCTCCAATCGTCGTTGGGAGCCTCCCGCCGCTGCTCAAGAGTGGCAACGCCGCGGACGAGGCTCCGTCGCGGCGGGACTACCAGGAGAACGACCCTGGCGGACGAGCGCTTCGGCGCTCTCTCGGGGCACAGCAACGACGAGGACGACCCGAAATGTGTGAGGATCACCGGACGCCGGACGAGCCGGCCAGGACGCCGCAACGGACCCGGCGGCGCGTGACCAGGACGCCGACACGATCACGTCGACCAAGAAGACGATAAACAAGACCATGCTCATTCTCGCCCGCGGGCACGCTCGCCAGCGCGGCACTGAACTGCCGCAGAGGCGCTGGAAGGCGCCGTTGCTGATCGGCCTCGCCATCGTCACCGTGATCGCCAACTGGACCGAGCCGGCGATCAGCGCCATCCTGCGCGGTGGCTAGGAGCGGACCGCGCCACGCAGCTGCGCCGCGACAACACCATGACCGGCCATCCTGCCGAATCCATTCCCCTTTGGACGCACGGTCGGTGTCGTTAGCGGCGGGCGGCTGGCCGCGGTCCGTGTGACGATAACCAGGCGCACAACGCTCCAATGGCCACGCCGCAAGAACCTGCATGGCACAGCGTTGGGGTGGTGGAGATCCAGTAGTTCTCGCGCCAGACGCCCGGCACCGTACGTTCGCCGGTGATCGGCAGTGAGGACCTCCAGGGCAGCACTTCCTCGAACGGATCGCGGGGTGACACCCACCCGTGGCTGACAATCTAGTGCCGCGGTAGTGGCCCCTAGCCGGGGGCGAGGTCGCAGACCGATGCGCGGAGCGGCGAGCTGCCGCTGATCGGATCGCTGGGGCTTTGCTGAAGGATCAGGTTGAGGTTGGCGCTGTCAGGGCCGAAGGGCGGGTAGCCGGGAAGTCCCAGGGCGGCACACGCTTGCCACCAGCCGTGCTGGCCGCAGACGACTCCGGGGTCGAGGCGCGGGTTGAGCTTCGCGCGGGCTCGGATCTGGCCGTACGGCGTCCGAACCTGCACCCAGTCGCCAGCCTCGATGTCGCGGGCGTGGGCGGTGTCGGGATGGACCTCGATCAGCGGATCGGGGACCTTGCTGCGGAGGGCCGCGATATTGCGGTGCTGCGATTCGCAGAACCACAGCGGTTTCGCAGAAGTCAAGATCAGTGGGAAACTCGCGGCCAGCTCGGGGCGGGACCGCGGGCTGATCGACGGCTCGACGAACTCGGGTAGCGGCGGATAGCCGTGCTCGGCCAGCTCCTCGGAGAAGAGCTCGGCCTTCCGGGTCGCGGTGCGGAATCCCCGCGGCGGGGCCTGACTGCCCGGCTGTCCGTCGGGGTCGGCGTACTTGCGGTGGCGTGTGGTCAGCGGGACACGTACTCCAGCCGGTTCGGCACGTAGCCGCTCCAGCGTCACGCCGCTAGGCTCTAGCTGGTGGCGGAAGGCGGCGTCGAGGTCGCCATCCCAGAACTGCTCTCCGAGCCCGAGGCGGGTGGCCAGCTCGAAGACGATCTCCAGGTCGGAACGGGCCTCGCCGCGAGGCGGTACCAAGGGGTGGCGCAGCTGGACGAGAGATTGCGCCTCCTCGCTCACCCCGAAGCCGACCATGAGGGCCTCGGCCTCGAACGCGCTGGTCACTGGGAGCACGAGGTCGGCCTGCTCGGCGGTCGGACTCATGAAGAGATCGGCATGGACGAAGAAGTCCAGCGCGGCGAGCGCGTCCCGTACCCGGGCGCTGTCGCCGTGGGCCATGGTCAGGTTGGCGCCGAAGTTGACCAGGCCGCGGACGCGGTACGGCGAACCCTCCAACGCGGCCTTGACCAGGTCCTCGCCAGTGACGAACTCGAACCGGGCGGGGCCAAGTGGCCGGTCGGCGATCCCGAGGGCTTTCTCGCGTTGCGCGTCCGGGAGTAGGTCGGCGCCGTCGATTTCGTGGGTCGGGATGCTCGGGAACAAGACGTTCCCGCCGGGTGCGTCGAAGCTGCCGGTCAGAGCGTAGAGCTGGTTGATCGCACGGACGGTCTGGGTGGCGTTGCTGTGCTGTTCCAGGCCGCTCCAGGCGTAGAACGCCACGGGGCGGGACTTCCACAGGGTGCGTGCAGCGGCCTCGATCTCGGCGGCGGGGACGCCGGTGACGTGTTCGGCCACGTCGGGCGCCATCCGGCCGCAGCCCTCGGCGAGGAGATCGAAGACGGGCCGGCAGCGGAGCTGACCATCGGGCGTGGCAACGGTGATGGTTCCGCGAAGCGCCAGTCGGTCCGGGTTGACGGGGTACGTTCCGCGCGTGGGGTCGTAGGCGACCGGTGCGCCGTCGACGTCGTCCCACGCGACGTAGTGTCCGGGATTCCGTCCGATCTGATCGGCGCGCAGCAGCCGGCCGGTGTCATTGCGTACCAGCAGCGGGGCGTTGGTCCAGTCGCGGACGAACGTCGCGTCGTACCAGCCGTTCTCGATCATCGCGTGCGTCATCGCAAGCGCGAGCGCCCCGTCGGTGCCGGGCCGGACCCGTAGCCAATGGTCGGCCTTTGTGGCGAGGCCAGCACGGCGCGGATCGACCACGACGAGGCGGGCACCGCGCGCCAGCGCGGCGACGGTTTGTGTGGCGTGCACCAGCCGGGAAACCGACGGGTTGTATCCCCAGAACAAGATGCAGCCGGCGTTCTCCAGGTCGGGAAGGTAAGCACCTGGCACGGAGGCGCCCCAGGTGTAGACCGAGGCCAGGTAGCGCCCCCATCCGCAAAGCTCCATGTAGACACACTGGTTCGGGCTGCCGAACGCGCGGCGCAGCCGCGTGATCCAGTCGAGCGAGTCGCAGATCGCCGAGGTCGACGGAGAGGCGCTGCTGAACACGACAGATTCCGCGCCGAAGTGCGTGCGGAGTTCCAGCAGACGGGCGGCGATCTCGTCGAGCGCCTCGTCCCACGAGATCGCCCGCCACCCGGGATCACCTGCGCCCTTCGGGTTCGTCCTCCGGAGCGGGTGCAGCAGCCGGTCCGGGTGGTGGACGAGTTCTGGCGCCGCCTTGCCCTTGACGCACAGGGCTTTACCGGTGGGGTGGGACGGATCCGGCTGTAGCGCGAGCAGCGTGTCGTCGCTGACCGTGGCCCGGGCGCCGCAGCGGGAGACACAGAGCGGGCAGTACGTCGAGACCCGCTGCTCTCCTTGCGCGCCGCTTGGTGTGTCCATCGGGCCCTGTTCCCGTTCCGGCGGAGCTCTCTGCCTGGCTGGTGTAAACCCCTCCGGCTGGTCAGTTCCAGCCCTTCGACTCTACGCCGGAGGATGGCTCACGCGATGCTTCGTCGACGGGTGGCCATGACCAGCGCTAAGTGACCCCGATCACCGCGGTCGGATGCCCGCCCGGTTCACCTACGCGCGGGGGATGCCCAGCGAAGCCCAGGAGCGGTACGAGGAGGCCGCCGCCCTGGCCGCCGACCCTGCCGAAGCCGCCCACGCCCTCCATCTCGGCGCTGCCGTGGCCTGGGGGCGGCACGCGGGCAACGAGGCGATGCGGCTCTACCATGCCGCGGCCGAGGCGGCCCGCCGGGCCGATGACCCACGCCGCGCCGCCCTCGAGCTGGCGAGCGCGGCCGAGCTGGTGACGAACGCACCGGGCATCATGTCCGAGCTTCCGCCGCCCGGCGAGGAGCGGGCCCTGCTGGGGGAGGCGCTGGCCCTGGCGGCCAGCGACGTCCGCGTCGAGGCGGCCGTGCTCACCGTCACGACTCGGGAGGACGAGTTCGACCCGACGTACGCCGACCTGGCCGAACGCGCCGTCGAGCTGGCCCATCGGGTCGGCGACGCCCGGCTGGAGAGCCACGCGCTCGACCAGCTGACCGCCGTCCGTCTCATCTGCGGGGAGTTCGACGACGCCGTCGCCACCGTCCGACGCCGCCTCGAACTGCTCACGCCCCTCGCCAACGACGTCGAGATGGCATGGGAGTACTCGGACACGCTCCACATGGCGCCGATGGTGTACTCGCCGCAGGCGACCTCGAAACCGCCCGCCGATATGCGCTTACACACGTGGCGGCCGAGCCCGAGTCGTTCAAGCCCTGGCACGGCGCCGCCTGGCGGCCGTGGTACACCGCCGTGTGGGCCGAAGCGGGGTACTCGCAGCCTTGCCGGACCGACGCAGCCGCCTCGACAGGCCGAGGTTCGTCGTCCGTGGGAATCCAATAGCCATGGCGATGGTCGACCGGGCCGAGGCCATCGACGAAGGCGACGCCGAGGGTCTCCTGGCCGCTGCCGACGCGCTCGATGCCGCCGGGTGCCGCTACCAGCGTGCTCGCACCCTCGTCTTCGCAGGTGGTGACGCGCGCGCCGAGGGCGAGTCGATCCTGGCAGCGATCCGAGCAACGCCGATGGCCGTCTGACCCGGATCCACCACCACTGCTATGCCGGTCAGCTGGGAGCCCACACAGACTTTCCGGTGGTCGGGATCTGGCCAACGAGACCGTGCGTACGGTAAACAGATCTCCCGACTATCTCTGGACACAGCGTGTTGCACACCGAGGGAGACCTCCTGTGGTTGGGCCGACATCGATGACCGGCGCGGGTGTGCCGATCGATGTCGCGGGCCTGACGAAGCGATTCGGCTCGGTTCTGGCAGTGGACGATGTGTCGTTTCGCGTCGAGCCGGGACGAGTCACCGGGTTCCTCGGACCCAACGGTGCCGGGAAGACGACGACCCTTCGGTGTCTGCTCGGACTGGTGGCGCCGACGGCCGGCCGGGCCACGATCGGTGACGTGCTCTATCGACAGCTGTCGGACCCGATCGGGACCGTCGGCGCGGCGTTGGAGGCGGCCAGCTTCCATCCTGGCCGCTCGGCACGGGATCACCTCGCGGTCCTCGCCCTCGGTGCCGGACTTCCCGAGGCCCGCATCGACGAGGTCCTGGCCATCGTCGGGCTCGACACCGTGTCGGATCGCCGGACGGGAACGTACTCGATGGGGATGCGGCAGCGGCTCGCCCTCGCTGCGGCGTTGCTGGGGGATCCGCCGGTCCTGATCCTCGATGAGCCGGGCAATGGCCTCGATCCCGCGGGGATCGCGTGGCTGCGGGACCTCCTGCGTGGGCTGGCGTCGGAAGGACGCACCGTCTTGATGTCCAGCCACGTCCTCAGCGAGGTACAGCAGACGGTCGAGGAAGTGCTGATCCTGGCCAAGGGCCGACTCGTACGACACGGGCCGCTGCGCGAACTCGAGGATCCAGCGAGTAAGGCCGTCGTGGTCCGGACGCCGACGCCGGAGCGGCTGCGCGACGCGCTCCGCGAAGCGGGCATGGTGGAAGCCGGATCCTCCGACGCGACGATACGGGTGACCGGCTCGACGCCGGCAGCTGTGGGTGCCGCCGCGTTCCGGCACCAGGTCGAGCTGCACGAGCTGTCCGCGGAGCCGAGCGATCTCGAGCGGATCTTCTTGGAGCTCACCGGGGGCGAGGATCAGCCATGAGTCGACTCGCGTTGACAGCCGAGGGATCCGTCGGGCATCCCAGCCTTCGCCGTCTGGTTCGGTCGGAGCTGCTGAAGATCCGCTCCACTCGCCTGTGGTGGGCGCTGCTGCTGGGTGCGGTCCTCCTCGTCCTCGTGCAGGCGGGATTCACGGCCGCGTTCGAAGGGGAAGACCAGGGTTTCGGCGACGTGTCGGTCTTGCCGCCCGGGGACGACCCCGAATTGCTCCGCACGGTCTACACGCAAGGCTTCTTCGGTGGCTACATCTTCGCCCTGATCCTCGGCATCACCGGACTCACCGGGGAATACCGCTACGAGACCATCACGCCGACCTTCCTCGTCGCGCCGAGGCGACACCCGGTCGTGGTCGCCAAACTGATCGGGCATCTGGTCGTCGGAGCCGGGTACGGAGTCGCGTGCACCGCCGCCGCCATCCTCGCCGGCGGGCTGGTCCTGGTCGCCAAGGGATTCGACCTCGGGCTCACGGCCGACGGCGTGCCACGGGCGATCGCCATGTCGGTGCTGGCCATGGCGCTGTGGACCCTGATCGGCATCGGCGTCGGGACCCTGATCACCAACCAGATCGCCGCCATCCTCGTCGGCGTCGCGGTGGCCTACATCGTCGAGCCGTTGGCCGGCCTCGTGTTGAGCGTCGTCGACGCCGAGGCCGTCGGGAAGTTTCTCCCCACGGCAGCCACCACCGGCCTGTTCGAGTCCTTCGACTACGGCCAAAGCCTGCTCACCTGGTGGCAGGGCGGGTTGGTCCTGCTCGGATACGCCGGTCTGTTCGCCACCCTCGGCGTTCTGCTCTCCGTACGCCGCGACATCACCTGACAGAGTCTGGGGCGTCACGTCGGCCGGGGATGCCGGCCCCGGAGCCGCCCGAGTCGCCGGACCAGACGTCGCCGGAATCGCCGGATCGGGCGTCGTCGCCGCGGTCGACTCTGTAGCGCGTCGATCTGTTCCAGGTCGCGATGCCGCTGGTCGAGAAGGTCCGCGATGGCTTCGACCGCCACGACGGCGATCTCACTGTCGCTCACGGCCGACGATTCCGTCGAGGCCGGAGCGGATCGCAGGTCGTCGAGGTCGCCGGCGACGTCGTACCCCTCCTTCTCGAGGCTCGCGATGATGCGTTCGGTGTGCTCGTGACACCACGTCGACATTTCTGGCGGCAGGCCCGGCCGTTTGCCGCCCATTGGCACCAGCACTTCCTGGGCGAAGTAGCGCTTACCCACGCGGCCGAAGCCGGCCCGGGAGTGCGGCAGCCGGTCGCGCAGCGCGATGTTGACCCGCCGCAACAGCTCGGCCTGGACCCAGCCGAGCGACTCGTTCGGACTCGGGGTCGCGTGAGAGAGGATCGCGGGATCGATGCCGATGACTCCGCAATAGCGCTCGAGCAGCAGCTGGCGCGGCGCCGTCGGCGGTGGGACCGTGACGATATGGACTCGGTGCGGCGGCAGATCCGCCGCCCACCGCGCCGCGATGTCGGCGGGGTCGTGTGCGCCGAGGAAAGGCGCCGCGAACACGGTCCCTTCCCGCACCGAGCGGAGGTAGCCGTCCCATGTGGTGGCCCGCCGTTGCTGAATCTGCTGCTGCCATGCGGCCGGGAGCTGCCGGGCCAGGTCACGGGCGGTGACCACCAGGTGGATCTCGGCCGCGGCCAGCGACGCCGTGATCAGGTGACGCAGTCCGGCCGCCTGCTCCGGCGTGGCGTTTGCCAGGTTCTCGTTGGACAGCAGGATCGTCGGCGACGTCGAGTCGACCAGGGCCTGAGCGAACCGATCCTTGGCGGTGAAGGCCTCCGGAGGATCGAGGTCGGGATTGAGCTTCTGACGGACTGCGAGCGCCAGGTGGAAGTGAGACACGCGATCGACAGGCAGTTCCACGTCGTGCAGCCGCAGTTCGTCTCGCGATTGCCACAGCGTGCTTTGCAGGAAGGTGGTGCCGGTCTTGGGACAACCCACGTGGACGAAGACCCGGCGTGCTGCGCTCGTCACTGCGACTCCGAGGTATCTCGTCGACAACGCGACGCCGCCGACATCCTCGTTGCCTCGATGTGGATCATGACAATGGCCCTCGTCTCCCGAGCTCACAGCGTAGCCCGGTGGGCAGCCGCGATATCCATGGCACGCCAGGCCTCGGCCGCATCGAAGCGAGCGAGGTGTCGGGGCCGCCGTCACGTACTCGCCGGCGGCGCCGGGCAGCTGCCGAGGCGGAGGATGACCACACCGGCGAGGATGCAGACGACCGCGATCGCGTCCCACCACACGAGCGGCTCACCGACGGCGAGCCAGCCGATCGCCAGGGCGACGACCGGTGGGAGGTAGGTCGTGCCCGACGCCGTCACGGCGCCGAGCTCCCGGACGATGAAGTAGTAGAGGATGTACGCGACGCCGGTCCCCAGCAGCCCAAGGCCCACCACCAAGGCGATCGAGGCCCGGGTGTCGTCCGCGATGTCGGTGATCCCCTCGGGACTGGTCACGGTCAGGAGGATCACGAGCCCGAAGCCCATCTGATAGGTGGTCAGCGCGGCCGCCGGGATCGGGAGTCCGCTCAAGAAGCGCTTGGCATAGACGAACGACAGACCGACGCTGGCCGAGCCGAGCACCATGAAAGCCACGCCGGTCGGGTCGACCGCGTCCGCGGCCTCCCAGGGTCGGGCGATCAGCAGGACGCCCGAGAATCCGACGAGGACGCCGAGCAGACGCAGCGCCGTGACCCGTTCGCTCTTGAGGAACAACGCCGCCGCAACGAAGGAGAACAGTGGAATCGCGCCACTCAGCGCGCCCGCGATGCCGGACGGCAGCCGCGCGGTTCCGGCCGCGTATGCGAAGTAGTAGAGGCTGGTCGCCAGGACCGACATGACGAGGAAGTGGTGTGCGTGTCGTAGATGCGCTTTGCGGAATACCTGGCGGACTGCGCCGAACACCAAGACCGGCAGCAGCCCGAAGAACACCCGAAGGAGCGTGATCTGCTCCGGCGAGATGCTCTCGGCGGCCCACTTCATGAAGATGAAATTGCTCCCCCAGATGACGCCCAGAGCCAGGAACGCGACCATGGCCCTGCTCTGCACGCTGTGAGCATGTCACGGCCCCGCCGACGGAATACGCTGTCGTCCACCGTGATCCGGAATTCCCGAGGACCGTGAACGTATGGCCGATAACCAAGCCCGGCTCGATCAAGACGAGTCCGGACAGCAAGCCCGCATGAGGCTGCGGCGGACCGTGTTGCTCGCCGTGCTCGCGGTCGTCGCGGTCGTCGTCGTCAGCATCGCCGTTCACCTGTGGGGCGGCGAGGATCGCTTCGGCTCGATCGACGAGTCGGTCGGCAGTTGGGCCTATCTCGCCGTCTTCTTCCTGGTCTTCGGTGACGCGATCTGCGCCCTGCTCCCGGCCGAGACCACGCTGAACACCGCCTCGACACTCGCCGCGAACGGGGTCCTGAGCCTGTCCTTGGTCATGTTGGTGGGCGCCGCCGGCGCCATCGCGGGAGACTCCGCGCTCTACTGGATCGCCCGGCTCAACCGGCAACGCCTTCAGCCGCGGATGGACGCCGCGATGCGGCACAAGAACGTCAGGACCGGCCTCCGGGTGATCGGCTCGAGCGCCCCACTGCTGCTCACGTTCGGGCGCTATGTGCCGGGACTGCGGCTTGTGGTCAATGCGACCCTCGGGCTCTCGGCATACCCCTATCGGACATTCCTCTTCTGGTCCTCTGTAGGAGGGAGCGTGTGGGCGGTCTACACCTGCGGGCTCGCTTTCATCGTCGGAGAGGCGCTGGCCGGCTTCCCGTTGGCCTCCGTGGTGATCTCGGGAACGCTCTCCACGGTGGCGATCGCGGTCGTCTTCGTCGTCCTTCGGCGTCGCTCGCGTACCACCTCCGCCGCACCGGCCGCTGAAATCCCGTCCGGCGAGGCGTAATTGCCCGGACCGGGTCATAAACGGATATGCCAACAGTTGGCAATTCCAACGAACGTGCAAACGAAGCGACGTCGTGACGTCCGAAGCAGCCGATCGCCTAGCGATGCCGGGTAATGTCGCCGGATGGCGGATGAAGGAGTCCGAAGTCGGCTCGGCAAGGCTGCGTCCGCATTCACCAGCAACGCCCGAAATCCCAACCTTCGCCGTGCCCAGCTGAGCTTCCTCGGTGCCTGGACAGCCGAGTGGGCCTTCACGGTCGGGCTCGGGATCGTGGCCTACCGCGACGGTGGCGCGACGGCCATCGGGCTGGTGGGGCTGCTGCGCATGGCGCCGTCCGCGATCCTGGCGCCGCTGCTGTCGCCCTTGGCGGACAGAGGGCGCAGAGAACGCGTGCTGATCCTGGTGTCCACCCTGCGGGCCCTCGCCACCGCCGCGGCCGCCGTCGTCGTCGGGATCGACGGTCCGTCGTCGATCGTCTACGTGCTCGCGGCGCTGTCCACGATCGCGGCCACGCTCTTCCGGCCGGCGCACTCGGCCCTGCTGCCGTCGCTGTGCCGCACCGGATACGAGCTGACCAGCGCCAATGTCGTGCGTGGACTCCTGGACTCCGCGGCCACGCTGGTGGGTCCGCTGCTGGCAGCCGTACTGCTGCAGTTCACTAGCGTGACAGTGGTGTTCGCCTTCGCCGCCGGTGCGTCGTTCTGGGCGGCCCTCTTGCTCGTACGGCTGCGTTACTACGCTCCGCCGCGCCCATCGGCGCCGTCGGAGGCCCGGTTGCTGAACGAGGCGGTCGAAGGCATCCGGGCCGTGACGCGCAACCGCGACCTCGCCCTCATCATCGGCCTCGCGGCCGCCCAGACGTTCACCCGAGGGGCACTGACCGTCTTCACCGTCGTCGTCGCCATCGACCTGCTGGGCACCGGCGAAGCCGGCGTCGGCACCCTCACGGCCGCCATCGGGGCCGGGGCCGTGCTTGGTTCGCTTGCCGCGTCACTTCTGGTCGACACGCGGCGGCTGGGCGCCTGGTTCGCTGTCGGGGTTGCGCTGTGGGGGCTGCCCGTCATGCTGATCGGCGTCTTCCCGGAGGAGGCTGCGGCCCTGCTCCTGCTGGCCTGCGTCGGCGTCGGCAACGCGCTGATCGACCTCGGTGGCTTCACACTGCTCGCCAGGATCGCCCCGGACGACGTGCTGGCCCGGGTCTTCGGTGTGTTGGAGAGCCTGGTCGCTCTCGCGATCGGCGTCGGGGCGATCGTCACGTCGCTGGTGATCGAGCTGATCGGCGTACGTTCGGCGCTGGTGATCGTCGGTCTGCTGTGCCCGATCGCGGCGGTCGCGTCCTGGCGCCGGCTGCGAGGCATGGACCGATCCATCGACGTCCGCGATCGCGACATCGGGCTGCTGCAGGCGGTGGACATGCTGAACGCGTTGCCGCTGCCGTCCATCGAACAGCTCGCCCGCGGGCTGGAACCCGTCGTGGTGCCCGCCGGCCACGTCGTGGTCGAGCAGGGTACCATCGGTGACCGCTACTACGTGATCGAGTCCGGCGAGGCCGAGGTGGTCGGTGACGGACACGTCGTGACGACGCTCGGTCACGGGCAAGGCTTCGGCGAGATCGCGTTGCTGCGGCGCACCCGCCGGACGGCCACGGTGCGAGCGGCGAGCGAGCTGCGGCTGCAAGCGTTGCGGTCCGAGCACTTCCTGCCCGTCGTGCTCGGCTACACGCCGAGCGCGCGGGAGGCCCAGACCGTCGTCGACACGATGCTCGACCGCTACGCGCCCGACGACGACAATTCCGAGCAAACGCCTTGATCTTGAGCTTCTCCTTCATTTCGGATAACCCCTTTCTTTCCGGCGGCGACCAAGAGCATTGACCGAATACGGATCGGAGCCCGCGCTTTGTTGTCGGCATTTGCGAGTCCAGCGCGCTTGATAGGATTTCGCAGCATGGCGTCTGGGCATTCACTCCTTCTGATCGCCGACATCGGCGGCTACACCGAGTACATGAGCACGCATCGGATGAGCCTCGCCCACGCCGAGGTAAACACCGCGAGACTGCTCGAAAAGGTCATCGACGCTGTCCCAGACTTCGACCTGATCGAGATCGAAGGCGACGCCGTCTTCCTCACTCGTGACGCCGACCCCGATGACCACGACGTCACTGTCGACGCGACCCTTCAAGCCGCCGTCGCGATGTACCGCGCGTTCCATCTCGAGCGGCGCTACGTCGCCGCCAACCTGTGTCCCTGCGACGGCTGCGCCCAGGCGGACAACCTCAAGCTGAAGTTCGTCGCCCATGTCGGCGAGGTCGCCACCCAGACCATCAGGGATCGGCGCAAGGTCGTGGGGATCGACGTCATCCTCGTGCATCGACTGCTGAAGAACCCCGTGCAGGTGCCCGAGTACGTTCTCTTCTCGGAGGAGCTCTACGGCTCCAACGAGGCTTCGCTGGCTGAACCCGTGCACGAGGTCTGGCAGGACCTCGAGGGCATCGGTCCGGTCCGGGCCTACTACGTCGATGTCGAGAACCTGGCAGGTTCGACCCCGCCGTACCCGGATCCGTCCTGGCTGGGGCGCCTCGGGAGGACGTTCTCCGTGGCCGGGTCAGGTCTGCCCTACATGCTGGGCATGCGGCAGGGGCGTCGTACCGCCTCGGCACAGTGATCCGCTCGGCGTCAGCGGCGGATCTCCACGAGCAACACCCACGAGCTCACGATGCCCGCGGCGAGCGCGATCTCGACCGCGGCGCCCATCAGATACAGCGAGCCCGACCAGTCGGCCCATAGCAAGACCCCCGACGAGAGCAGCAGCCCGAAGACCAGCAGGCTCGGCAGGAGGCGACTCAGCAGCCACACGGCCGCCGTGGTGCCCTCATGCCGTGGCGGCCGAGTCTGCACCCAGACCAGGGGGATGCCGACGGCGAGCGCCACGACGAACAGTTCGGTGCCGAGGACCGCCGCGGACTGTCCGGGCATCATGACCAGGACGGCGCTCAGCAGCGCGGCGCCGAACATCAGCAGCGTCGTCCCGGCGCGGCGGGGGAGCGTCTGGGACTCCAGGATGCGATCCAGATTGATGGACACCGCGACGAACAGCAGCCCGGTCAACGCCGCGGCCGCCCCGGCGATGCCGACGCCGAAGTCGATCCATCCGCTCATCTCCGCGTCCGTCATCGCCCTCATCATCACCGATCAGGACAGCGGCGAAGCCCACGACGCGCAGGCCGCTTCGGTACGGCAGGCTCAGCCGTCGAAGATGCCGCTGTAGGCGTTGAGGGCCGGCTGGCCGCCGAGGTGCGCGTACAGAACGGTCGAGTCCCGGTCGATCTCGCCCGACGTGACCAGGTCGACCAGGCCGGCCATCGACTTTCCCTCGTAGACCGGGTCGATGATCATGCCTTCCAGGCGGCCGCTGAGCCGGATGGCCTCGATGGTGGACCCGATGGGTATGCCGTAGTAGTCACCGGCCCAACCCTCGAGCAGCACGATCTCCTCGTCGCGAAGGTCGCGGCCGAGTCCGATCAGGTCGGCGGTGTTGCGGGCGATCCGGCCGACCTGGTCGCGAGTCTGCTCGAGGGTGGCCGAGGCGTCGATGCCGAGCAGTCGTCGTGGGCGTCCACCGGCCTCCTCCAACGCGGCGAATCCGGCGATCATCCCGGCATGAGTGGACCCGGTGACCGTACACACCACGATGGTGTCGAAGAAGACGCCGAGCTGCGCCTCTTGCTCGGCGACCTCGTAGGCCCAGTTGGCGAAGCCGAGCCCGCCGAGCTTGTGCTCCGAGGCGCCGGCCGGAATCGCGTAGGGCTTGCCACCCTTGGCTTCGACCTCGTCGAGGGCTTCCTGCCACGACCTGCGGATGCCGATGTCGAAGCCGGCCGGGTCGAGCCGTACGTCGGCGCCCATGATTCGCGACAGCAAGATGTTGCCGACCTTGTCGTTGACCGGGTCGTCCCAGTCGACCCACCGCTCCTGGACGAGCCTGACCTCGAGGCCGAGCTTCGCGCCGACCGCGGCCACCTGACGGGTGTGGTTGGACTGGTAGCCCCCGATCGAGACGAGGGTGTCGGCACCGGTCGCGAGCACGTCGGGAACGATGTACTCCAGCTTGCGCGTCTTGTTTCCGCCGTAGGCCAGTCCGGAGTTGCAGTCCTCGCGCTTGGCCCAGATCTGAGCCCCACCGAGGTGCTGGCTGAGCCGGTCGAGCTGATGAACCGGGCTGGGTCCGAAGGTCAGCGGATAGCGGTCGAAGTCCGTGATCGACATGCCAAGAATCTTGCGACATCGCGGCGGACATGGCGACCCCGATGTCTCAAGGTCGGTCGACGTGACTCAGCCGCGTGGCACCGACCAGGGTGAGTCGAACAGGCCGTCGGGGTCGTATTGCGAACGCACTTTGCGAAGCCGGTCGTAGTTGGGGCCGTAGTAGGTCGAGATGTCGCGATCCGGCTCGACGTAGTTGACGTACCCGCCCTGGCTCGCGTCGCCCAGAACGGCATGTCCGGCGTCGACCCACTGGCGGGCGGCGCTGTCCGCCGACGAGCTCCCGTTGGTGGTGACGTACCACTGCAGGATGCTGCTCGAGTCGCGCCAGGAGAAGGCGCTGTCCTCGACACCGACCTCGGCCACCGCGCCGCCCAGGCCGTCGATGAGCAGGTAGCCGACGCCACCACCCCGGCCGAACTCGCCGACGACGTCGACGAGCGCCTGCGCGGTGGCGGCCGGCAGCACCCCGGTCAGGACGTCGCTGCCCGACACGCGTGACTGCCGCTGGATCGATCCGCGGGGCGGAGTGTGGCATCGGTCCAGGCCGCCGTCCGGGCAGCCGGCCAGCACGGCGACCCCGTCGAGATGGGCGTGGGAGGCGTACGACTCGGACGCCGGCGGCACGCCGACGGCGTTCTCGAGCCTGCGGGCCTCCGGCTCGGCGTCGCCGGTCAGCGAGGTCAGCACCGTCAGCACCTGAGCACCGGACCCGAGCGCACTGAGGTGGACGCCGACATATTCGCTCGGCTCGGCGACCGCCGTCCGTTGCTGGCCGGCGCGGATCACGGCGGCCCCCGCCGAGGTCGGCCAGGTGAGGATGCCCATGCCGATGTCCGTCGCCGGGGACGTCGCGAAGACCCACGACGTGACGATGCCGACGTTGCCTCCGCCGCCACCTCGCAACGCCCAGAACAGGTCCGGCTCGCGGTCCGCATCGACCTGGTGGATCCGGCCGTCCGCGGTGACGACTGTGGCGCCACGGACCGCGTCACAGGACAGTCCGTACGCCCGCATCTCGGCACCGATGCCGCCGCCCATGGTCAGCCCGGAGACGCCCACCGTCGGGCAGGTTCCGCTCGGCACGGTGCGACCGTCCGCGTCGAGCCCGGCGTACATGTCGATGAGCTCGGCCCCCGCGCCGACGGTGGCCTGTTGCGACCCGGCGTCGTAGGTCACCTGGTTCAGCGCGGTCGTCGACACGATCAGCCCGGAGTCCACGACCGATGCGCCGACGAAGGAATGGCCGCCGGAGCGAGCCCGTATCGGCAGGCCGAACCGGGTGGCGAAGGCCAGCGCGGTCGCGACATCCTCCGCCGCCGCAGCCTCGACGACGGCGTACGGCCGGACGTCGTCGTAACGCGGGTCGTAGAGCTGCGCCGCTGCCGCGAACTCCGCCTGGTCCGGCAGCAGGAGAGTCCCGTCGAGATCCGACGCGAGCGCCCGCCAATCGCCGGCCGACGGACTGGTCCGGGCGGTCGGACCGGTCGGTGTCGGCGCCGTCGCGGAGTCGTCGTCGCAGCTGGTCAGTCCGAGCAGTCCGGCGGCGCCGACCAGCGCTCCTCGCAAGAGCGGCCGACGGCCGATCGGCCGGCCCGCGACCCACCCACCCGCATCCACGCTCAAACTCTGCCTGAACGCACACGGCGCCGCCAGACCTTGCGGGAAAGCGCTCGGGGGCCGGACGTCAGCCGATGGCGTCGCCGGAGGGCGGAGCGGTCAGGCGTCGATCTCGGCGAGGATCGCGGCCTTGGCCGGCTCGTCGAGGAAGGACGCGCGTACTCCGGCCCGCGACAGGTTGGCGAGCTCGGCCGCGCCGAGCCCGAACGTCCGGGCGACGACGCGGTACTCCTCGGTCAGCGTGGTCCCGAACATCGGAGGATCGTCGCTGTTCAGCGTGACGACGAGCCCTTCGGCCAGCAGCTTCGGGAGAGGATGGTCGTCGATGCGGTCGATCTGGCGGGTCCGCAGGTTGGAGGTCGGGCAGAGCTCGAGGGGAATGCGCTCCGCGCGCAGCCGAGCCATCAGGCGTGGATCGTCGACGCATCGGATGCCGTGGCCGATCCGCTCGGCGCCGAGTCCGTCGAGCGCCTCCCAGATCGTCTCGGGCCCGGTCGTCTCGCCGGCGTGGGGCACGCTGTGCAGCCCGGCTGCGACGGCGGCGCGGAAGACGTCCCGGAGGACGTCGCGATGCTCCGGTCGCGCGGTCTCCAGGCCACCGAGTCCGAATCCGACGAGTGCCTCCGGCGGGTGCTCCAGGGCGTGCTCGAGCGTGGCCCGGGCGGCGGGTTCGCCGAGCAGACCGTCGATGTCGAAGATGTACGCGATCCGGACGCCCAGTTCCGCCGCTGGGGCGACCGCGACGTCGAGCGCCTCGGTGACGGCGGGCATTGGCATGCCGCGCCGGGTCTTCGTACTCCGCACATGGGAGTACGGCGTCACGGTCAGCTCGACGTATCGGACGTTCTGACTCGCCAGGTCGCGCGCCGCGCCGACGACGAGGTTCGCCACGTCCTCGGGCTCGCGTACGACGTCGTTGACCTCTTCGTAGACCTCGATGAAGTGCGGGAAGTCGCGGAACTCGTAGAAGGCCCGCAACCCCTCCTCAGTACGCGGCAGCCGATGGTCGTCGTAGCGGGTGGCCAGCTCCAGGACGGTCCGCGGCGACGCCGATCCCACGAGGTGCACATGAAGCTCGACCTTCGGCAACGCGTCGATGAAGTCGTTCACGCTGGGCTCGGGGTTGGTCACGTGCGCGATGCTACGGCGGCTCGATGTCGGTGCGGACGGGCCTTTCGTCACTCGGCGGCGATGCCGATGACGTCGTCGAGCTCCGGGCCGAGTTCCTTCGCGAGCCGTACCCCGCGGACACGCTGCTGGAGATCAGTCGCCTGGCCCAGCCGGACTGGCTGATCGAGATCGACGCGGTGGCGCTGGATCCGGCCGGCGTGCGCTGACTCACCCGGCGCCCGGGCTGTGACCGATCCCATGCCGGGCGCGGTTCCAGCGTCGATTACCAGTGGGTAGCCTGTCGAGCGTTCAACCGCGCCCGATCCGCGGCATCCGATGGCGGACCGGGCCTGACGTGGAGCGACTGCCTTGAAGATCGTTGTGTGTGTGAAGCACGTGCCCGATGCGGCGGCTGACCGGACGTTCGACGACTCCGACCACACCGTGGACCGGACCGGCGTCGATGGGCTGCTGTCGGAGCTCGACGAGTACGCCGTCGAGCAGGCGCTCACGATCGCCGAAGCCGGTGACGGTGAGGTGACCGTGCTGAGCGTCGGGCCGGAGCAGGCGTCCGACGCGATCCGCAAGGCGTTGCAGATGGGCGCCGTCAAGGGCGTCCACGTGAGTGACGACGCGATCCACGGCTCCGACGCGATCGCGACGTCGCTGGTGCTGGCGAAGGCGATCGAGAAGCTCGACTACGACATCGTGCTGTGCGGGATGGCGTCGACCGACGGCGAGATGGGCGTCGTGCCGGCCATGCTCGCCGAGCGCCTCGGCATCGCCCAGGTGACGCTCGGCTCGGAGCTCGCCGTCGAGGGTTCGACCGTCCGGATCCGCCGCGACGGTGACGTCTCGACCGAGACCGTCGAGGCGTCGACCCCGGCGGTCGTGAGCGTGACCGACCAGACGCCGGAGGCCCGCTACCCGTCGTTCAAGGGGATCATGGCCGCGAAGAAGAAGCCGGTCGAGACGTGGGCGCTGGCCGACCTCGACGTCGCGCCCGACCACGTGGGGTTGTCGGCCGCCTCGTCGGCGGTGTCCGCGACGCAGGTCCGGCCGCCGCGAACGAAGGGCGAGATCGTGACCGACGAGGGCGACGGCGGCGTAAAGCTCGTCGAGTACCTCGCCACCCAGAAGTTCGTCTGAGCCCGTCGGCGGAGAGTGGAGAGCCTTCATGACTGAGATCCTGGTCCTCGTCGATCACGTCGACGGCGCCGTACGCAAGCCGACCTTCGAGTTGCTGACGCTCGCCCGTCGGCTCGGTGAGCCGTCCGCCGTGTTCCTCGGATCCGGTTCGGAGCAGGCCAAGGACAGCCTCGCCGCGTACGGTGCGGAGAAGGTCTACGTCGCCGACGATCCAGCCTTCGGCGACTACCTCGTCGCTCCGAAGGCGGAGGCGCTGGCGCAGCTCGTCGAATCGGCGTCGCCGGCGGCCGTGCTCATCGCGTCCAGCACCGACGGCAAGGAGATTGCTGGCCGACTGGCGATCAAGGTCGAGTCCGGCCTGATCACCGACGCGGTCGACGTCGTCGCCGGTCCCGACGGTGCGCCGCAGACCACGCAGTCGGTGTTCGCCGGCAACCACACCGTGACCGCATCGGTCACCAAAGGCACGCCGATCATCACCGTCAAAGCCAACGCGGTGAGCCCGGGGGAGGCCACCGGCGCCGCCTCGGTCGAGGCACTCACGGTGTCCATCTCCGACGCCGCCAAGACAGCCCGTGTCGTCGAGCGCAGGGAGCGCCAGGCTACCGGCCGGCCCGAGCTCACCGAGGCGGCGATCGTCGTGTCTGGTGGCCGCGGCACCGGTGGCGACTTCGGCCCGATCGAGGCGCTCGCCGATGCGCTCGGCGCCGCCGTCGGCGCATCGCGCGCGGTCGTCGACTCGGGCTGGTATCCGCACTCGTACCAGGTCGGCCAGACCGGCAAGACCGTGTCGCCCCAGCTCTACCTCGCGGCCGGCATCTCCGGCGCGATCCAGCACCGGGCCGGGATGCAGACGTCCAAGACGATCGTCGCGGTCAACAAGGACGAGGAGGCGCCGATCTTCGAGCTCGTCGACTTCGGCGTCGTCGGTGACCTCCACAAGGTGCTGCCGCAGGCCACCGACGAGGTCAACAAGCGCAAGGGCTGACGCGGGCCGCCGCTCGTACCGGCTGACCAGAGACTTGTCGTTATGGCAGCTCTGGCGACCACAACTGCAAGTCGCTCGTCGGGTGGCGGTTACGCTGGCAGACGATGTCCACCCCGACCCTTGCCTACCTCGACCATGCGGCCACGACGCCGATGCTGCCCGAGGTCGTCGCCGTGCTCACCGAGCAGCTCGACCACGCCGGCAACCCGTCCAGCCTGCATGGCTCCGGCCGGGCTGCGCGCCGGGTCGTCGAGGAGTCGCGCGAAGCCATCGCGCAGGCACTGCGGGCGCGTCCCAGTGACGTGGTGTTCACCTCT
>Ga0075421_100002357_pt1 | contig 22563 bp, 24 predicted proteins | sample SoiMetdeltSBSDD5_FD_75292 | JGI IMG/M metagenome (GOLD analysis project Ga0075421, IMG submission 75292) | Bulk soil microbial communities from a Populus tree surrounding site in Tennessee, USA - Soil MetaG P. deltoides SBSDD5 | ecosystem: Environmental > Terrestrial > Soil > Tree plantation...
TCGACATAGAAGTCGATGCCCTTCTGCTTCTCACCACGTTTTCCGTAACGGTGAACCTCGCCGCCGGTGACTGTCTTGATGAAGAGCTCACAAAACTGCTCGAACATCGTCCAGCTGAAACGCTCATCGGTGAGAGGAAGGAGGATATCGATCGGTCGGATGGGCCGAAGCGCACCGCGCGATTGTGGTTTGGCGGATGCAGACCGGCGCCACGGTGAACGGTTCTTCTTTGCGGAGTTGCGTGGCACGACTGACGACAATACCGGACCCTCGCCAGAACCCGGGAGTTGATTCAATATCGCACGCAGTCCTGGTGCCGAGGTCGGACAACTGCCGGATGATCAGGAAATGTCAATTGGTGGAGGCGGCGGGAGTCGAACCCGCGTCCGAAAACAGTGGCAGCCTGGCTACTACATGCTTGTCTCTCCGATTGATCTCGTCACTGGATTGTCCGGAGAGCGGGAACCGTCCAGCGACCAGCCTCTTGATTTCGCGGATCCGTACGTAGGCGTTGCGCGGACCGCTAGCTCACATCATGACGCTCGGTTCCGCTGCCGTGAGCAGGCGGCGGAGGAGCGCTCACAGGTTTTTAGGCTGCGAGGGCGAAATCGTTATTCGCGTTTAAGTTTTTCGATCGGTTTTACGAGCGAATCGAGCTCGGCATGCAACCATGACCCCGACTGATCCCGTCGAAGCCGGTGCGCCCCCAAATTTTCAACGAACCGCAGCCTGAAACGGGAACGCCGCTGGCAGAATTTCGGGCTCCTGTTCGACGACATCGTCCAGGCCGCCAGCTAGTAACCCTCGGCCCAGATCTCCTTGAAGCCGAGCGCCCAACCGGTTCCATCGTTGACTTTCGTCACTTTGAGACGGAGGTATCGTCCTCGGGCATTGAGCAGCTCATCACCCTCGATTACGGGCCCTCCGTGATCTGTTTCCGGCACGACGGTATTCCACGATCCGCACGAGCCGTCGTTGGAGACCTCGATCGAGTATTTGGTTGGAGAGTGTGCCGGGTAAACGCTCGGATCGGTGGCGCCGTTCAAGCCGTGCCAGCGCAGCCGGTCGATCTGTTTGACCGATCCGAAGTCCAGCCGGATCGAAATGTGGTCGTTGCTCGAATATGCGCCCGGCGTTGCTCTAAACCATGTCGATGTCGATCCATCGACGGCATTGGCGACAGGATGTTGGGCGTCGATCACCGGAGGAAGGACATCGTCGCCGCACTGAATGACCAGCGCGTTGGCGCCGAGGATGCTCGAAGCGTCGCTCCCTTCTGCCCAGAACTCATTGAGTCCGAGGGGCCAGCCTGTACCGTCGGAGACCGCGCTCGTACAGAACCAGACATACCGGCCGAAGCTGCTGAGCGCTTCGTTCCCGTCTGCGACCCAATCCTGACCCTGACCAACCCTTGACACCACGGGGGTGCCGGCGCACGGACTCGTGTCTGTATCGGTCATGTGGATGGCGTAATCCCTCGGCGGAAAGGCATGGGTAGATCCGACAGGAGCGCCGACGGGCGCACTCCAGCGGACGCGGTCAATGTGGCGGCTTGTGCCGAGATCGAGCCTATACCAGGCATTGTTGTTGGCGACGTTCACGACATCGTTGGCGGCCCAGAAAGTAGTGAAGTCAAAATCGGATGCGCTCCCGACCGTGTGGCCACTGACCTCGCCGCTTCCGCGCGCGCTCTTGACCGGCAGCCGCCCGGCGGGAGGAGGTGGCGCTCCTTCGACCCAAAGCTCGTACAAGCCCATTGGCCAGCCAGAGCCGTCCGCGACTGCCGACACCTCGAGCCGGATGTAGCGCGCTTGAGCGTTGACCGGCTCGCTGCCGTGAACGAACCATGTGTTCGGCGGGTTCGTCCGGGAAAGAAGCTGTTGCCAGTCCACGCCGTTGTCGGAGATCAGAATCGAATAGTCACGAGGCGGGAATGCCGGCAGCTCGCCGTTCCCTCCCATCGCAGGCGTTGAATCCACTGGCGCGACTGCAGGTCCAGGGTCACGACAGGAGTAAAGTCCGTCGATCGCCAGGCCGTGCTCAGTGATCCATCGTTGATGTTGACGAGAGGGTATTGGCTGTTCGTCGTGGAGGCTGTTGCGGTTGCCGTAAGACGAGACGAGGCCGGTACAATCGTGGTCGCGGCCACGCGGGACAAAAAATTGCGCGTGACCTGCCGCGCCTCCGGCACGACGCCTTTGCTGAGCCCCCATTGTGCTTCGTCACATGCAGGCTTTTGATAACAAAAATCCGTGGGGCTCGATCCAAGGTGAGTCCCGAAATCGCTCAAACCCGTGTTCCAGAAGATCGAGCCCGTAGCGAACACGGTTGAACCGCTGGGCGCTGTATAAACAGTCATGTCGGCATCCACGCGCGGCTGCACCAGTTCAGATGGGAAGAGCGACCGTGCAATGCTGACCGTACCCACGGGCTGATAGTGGTGCATCATGTCCGTCTCGTATCCGAGAATATTCGGAAGGCGCGTTCCGCCCGAGACACCCGATGAAGCGTATAGCCAGTGCGACGGCTCGCTGACTTTGATGTCACCCCGTAACGTGCAGCTCCCACAGTCGGGCAGCAATTCGTATTGGACGCCGAGCAGCATCTCCTCGGGCCGGTAAACAGGGTCGGCATAGGTCGTCCCGACGGCCTTGGTTCCGATCTTGCTCCACCATGTTGTGATATAGCGGTTATTCAAAGCAGTCGCGTCGGTGGTGTAGGGGTCGATGCCGCCGCTGTCGTTGATTGCGTCTTCTTTGTACGCAACGATCGTCCTGTTGGCCTGATTCGCCGTGCTCGCGGCAAAACGCACCTGCCAATAGGCGGAGTTCGCGCAGAAGAATCCGAGGCTGACGCCACGGTCCCGCGCCCGCTCCACGTTCGCGCGCATCTGCCACGACCAGTACTCGTCGTGCCCTACGACGAAGAAGCCCTGGTGAGTCAGCAGAAGATCCGGCTGCGCGTGAACGTCGACATCGGTTACATACGTGACGTCGTAGCCCTCCTGCTCCAGCCATCGGACCATGTTGATCTCGTATCGGAGAAAATCGCCGGCCCCCCAGTCCCTCCAGTAAGGGCGGTTGAACGAGACCTTGTAGCCTGTCTTCGTGCCGCTGCTGGTCGAGGTGTACAAGGAGCTGCCGCCCCACTCGTTGTAAGCCTGATAGGTGTTTACGCTGGTCTGCATCAGGTATTGCGACGAGGACTGGTCATCGCGAACGACAAAGATGATGTAACTTTGGCGCCCCCCGGTCTCGAGCTTGACGAGGTAAACGCCGCTCACCCACGTCGAAGGTACTACCAACGTGTACGCGACTGGCCAGTTGCACTCGATGAGGGCGGCATTGCTCAGGTCCGGTGAGGGCATACTGTGCGGACTGCCAGTGAACTGCGACGGCACGGTGATGCCATCGGCCGTAACGTCGCGGCCACCGGCGCCGCTGTACCAGCCAACGCGGTAAAACCTCATCGTGTACGGTGCCGGAATCGACGTCCGTACAAAGAACTGAATTACGCCGCCCTTGTTGACGCTTGTCAGCGAGGCGTATCCTTGAATTTCACTGTCGGCATAAAAGTGAACGTTGGGAGAGTCATAAGGGACATTCATGTAGGTGTTTACGCTGTCCTGGAGGGCAACGGGAAAGCGCGGATTCGAGAGTCTCCAATCCGTGGTTCCTGGTTTCGCGTTCTCGATTTGTATCGCGTTGTCCGCATAGGCGGACGCCATTACGGAGATGGTCACCAGTATTGCGTTCACTAATATTCGGAATGTCATGAGATCCTGCCTGTGGGGGAAGCAAATGCAGCGGAGTGACATGCGCACCTGCAATGCGCTTCTGAGTGCGCGAGACCGTGCTCGCTCTCCGATCCCTCACACCTTACGCCCGTGAACAACACGAAAGCAATAACTCGGACGAGTGGCTGGTGGAGGCGGCGGGAGTCGAAGCCGGTGCGCCCCCAATTTGTCAACGAACCGCGCATGAACGACCCCGGTCGTGGCAGAATTTCTTGCAGACCCGTGATGCGACTTTGCGACTTCGTTCACACGATGTGGATGCCTCTGGACAGAAGATGAACCAAGCCGAGCTCGATCGCATCGTCCAGGCCGCCTTCGCGGAGGACCTTCCCGACATCACCAGCGAGTCGATCTTCGCGCCCGACGATCGCGGCTCCGCCCGCTTTCTCGTAAAAGGAGATGGCGTCCTCGCCGGGCTCGCTGTCATCGAGACGGTCTTTCGCACGCTCGACTCCTCGGCCACGGTCGAGTTGCTCGTTCAGGACGGGACGCGCGTCCATCCGGGCGATATCGTCGCCAGCGTGAGTGCGTCCGTGATCGCGTTGCTGTCCGGGGAACGCACCGCACTGAACCTCATGCAACGGGCGTCGGGCATCGCGACGATGACGCGGCGGTTCGTCGATGCCGTCGTGGGAACGCGCGCGAAGATCCACGACACGCGCAAGACCGCACCGGGGCTGCGGGCGCTCGACAAGTACGCGGTCGTCGTCGGCGGCGGGGAGAACCATCGCATGGGTCTCCACGACATGTTCCTCGTGAAGAACAACCACATCGATCGCGCCGGCTCGATCACCGCCGCAATCGAGCGCATCCGCTCTCGACACCTGCCGCAGAAACTGATGATCGAGGTCCGCGACATGCGTGAGCTCGACGAAGCGCTCGCGCAGAGTCCCGACTTCATCCTCCTCGACAACATGAACGAGGAACAGTTGCGCGAGGCCGTGAGCCGCACGAACGGCCGCGTCCCTCTCGAAGCAAGCGGGGGCATTACCCTCGAGACCGTGCGCGGCGTGGCCGAGACCGGCGTCGACCGAATCTCCGTCGGCGCCCTGACCCATTCGGTAACGGCGCTGGATATCTCGATGAGAATTGGTTGACGGTTGGCGGTTGGCGGTTGGCGGGGGAACCGGGGGACGACTGCCCGAGAGCCGCGTCGGGCTGGAAGCCCGCGCCCCCAGTGGGTTCTCCCGCCAACCGCCAACCGCCAACCTGTGGCATGCGCGTTGCGCCCGCTACGCAGCGCAGTGACCGACTTCACGATCGCCATCGTCGACGATGACGCCGCCATCCGGCGTCTGGTCCGCTTGTTCCTGCGACGCGCGGGCTACGAGACGCTCGAGTACACGACCGGCGAAGAAGCGCGCGCGGGATTGCAGAGCGTGCCGTGGGACCTGGTGATCCTCGACCGCCGCCTGCCGGACATGGACGGCGTCGTACTCGCGCACGAGCTCAAATCGAACTCCGACCTCCGATCGCGCTACATCATCATGCTCACCGGCGAGGCCGAGCAGGAAGACAAGATCGAAGGCCTCGAGCTCGGCGCGGACGACTACATCACCAAGCCCTTCCAGTATCCCGAGCTCCTCGCGCGCATCCGCGCCGGCAAGCGCATCGTCGACCTGCAGAAGGAGCTGCTCGAGACCAACAAGCGCCTCGAGCTGCTGTCGATCACCGACGGCCTCACGAAACTGCACAACCACCGCCATTTTCAGGACGAGCTCGCGCGCGCGTTCGAGGAGTCGCAGCGCTACCAGCGCCCGTTGTCGCTGGCGATGATCGACCTCGATTTCTTCAAGAAGATCAACGACACGCACGGCCACGCCGTCGGCGACGACGTCCTCAAGCGAGCCTCGGCGCTTTTCCGCTCGTCCGCGCGCAGCACCGACCTCGTGGCCCGCTACGGCGGCGAGGAGTTCGCGGTGATGATGCCGGAGACGACGCTGCAGGACGCCATCCTGTTCGCGGAGAAGATCCGACACCTGATCGAGGAGTCGGAGCTCGATACGCAGGCAGGCGTGATTCCCGTGACCGTGAGCATCGGCGTCGCGAGCGTGCCGCACTCGCGCATCCACTCCGCGAAAGACCTCATCGTCGCCGCCGACCGCGCGCTTTATCGCGCGAAGAAAGGCGGACGGAATCAGGTGCAGGCGGAAAACCGCCGCGATCCCGCGAGGCCGACACGGATTTCCGCCTGAGTGCTGGGAGCTAGTTCAGCTCTTTCGCCGCGCGATCGATCTCCGAGCGCAGGCTGACGACGTACTGCTGAATCCTCGCATCATCGAGGGACGGCGACTCGACGCACTTCTCCAGCGCGGCGGCTTCGGTGGAGATGCGCTCGTAGCCGTAGCTTCCGCCGGAGCCCTTCAACTGATGGGCGAGGTAGGTGACGCGTTCGCGCGCCTCGTGGTCGTGGACGCCGTCGAGCGCGGTCTGGATCTCCGTCACTTTCTCGCGCGCCTCGTCGAGGAACTCGCGCTTGAGGTCATTCAGTTCGTGGTCTACCACCATCAGTCCCCTGCGCCGCGTCGTTGCACGCAGTATGCCGTGGCCTCCGGCTATCATTCGCCGCGATGACCGAGACGCTCGTCGTCCCCCGTGCGCGGTTCGAGATGGACGAGCCTTGGGCCACGCCGCCGAACTGTTCGCCGTTTCGTCTCCGCCGTGCCACCGACGCCGCGGCGCCGCGCCTGGCCACGAGCGTCGCGGTCTGGCACGACGGAGACTACCTGACCATCCTCTTCTCCGCCACGGACGATCACATTCGCGCGACCTACCACCAGGACGACGATCCTCTGTACGAACAGGACGTCGTGGAAGTGTTCCTCGCGCCGGACACTCTCCAGCAGTACTACGAGATCGAGGTCAACCCGCACGGCGCGGTCTTCGACGCCGCGATCGTGTCGCCCGAGGGGACGCGGGCGAACATGCAGGCCGACCGAGGATGGACGTGTGAAGGCAGATTCGTCGCGCTGCGCAAGATCACGGAGTCGAGCGGCGTGATGTCGATCGATACCGTCCTGCGCATCCCCTTCCGCGCTCTCGACTGCGGCGCGCCCGCCGAGGGGGAAACGTGGCGCGGAAACTTCTTCCGCATCGATCGTCACCCCGAGCACGGCGACGAATTCAGCGCGTGGCAACCGACGATGAAAGTGCCGGCGGACTTTCATGTGACTGCAGTGTTTGGGGTGCTGCGGTTTGGTTGACGTAGGGCGTGGCTTCAGCCCGCCTCCCCCGTGGAAGGGCGGGCTGAAGCCACGCCCTACGTTCTCACCGGCGTGTCCCTTGCACAGCGCCGGACTCATGCGCCGGACCCTGCTCCTGATCTCTCTTCTCGTCTTTTCCCTCTCCTCCTTTGCCCAGTCGGGCATGTGGGGACAGCGCGGGATCAGCCGCGCGTTTGTCGTTCGTGGCGATGTCCTCTACTCCGCCGATGGGCGCGGGGTCGCGGTGTATGACGTCAGCGCTGCCGATCGCATCACGCGCATCGACGTCGAGTGGAGCGACGATGAGACCTATGACCTCGCGCTGATGGGCACGTCCGACCTCGTCGTCGCGACGCGCACTGGAGTCGAGCGTTTCTCCGTCGCTTCGAACGGAACTCTCACCCGCCTCGGCAGCACGACTGCGACGGGCAGCACCGCGCACATCGTCGCCAACGCGAATTACGCCGCGGCGTCGTTCGGCAAAACGGTAACGCTTCTCGAGCGCAACAGCAGCGGCGGCCTGAACGTCGTCCAACGACTCATGTATGCGGACCCAGTGACCGCTGTGGCGTTCGTCGGCAATCATCTCTACGTCTCCGCCGATCGCGAGCCGACGCGCGTCTATCTGGCACCGTCGTCTTCGAGCGTCGACATCCTCCCCGGCGTCAACGCCGAACAGTTCGCGCTTTCCGGCGACGTGTTGTGGGCGGCGTCGAAGTCCGACGGTCTCACGGCGATCGACGTCTCGAATCCCGCGGCGCCGGAAGCCCTCGGCTTCACCGGCACCAACGAGCTTCGCCTCAGCGGCGTCGCCGCGAGCGGCACGCGCGTGTACGCATTCGAGTCGCCGAACCAGCTTCACGTCTTCGATGCGACGGATCCCGAAGAGCCGGTTCTTCTCTCGACGGTCAACGAGTGGGTGAACGTCCTCGCGGCGAACGGCACGCGCGTGTTTTTCGCCGGTCCGATCATCGAAGAGCCCGGCCTCGCATTCGATCCCGGGCTCATCCCTCGCGAGCTCGGCAAGCCTGTACGCGCACTCGATGCGTCGACGCTCTCGACTGCGGCCGAGTACGAAGAGCTCGCCGGCCCGGTGACCGGCGCGTGGACCGATGGCTCCATCGCGTACGTCATCGATCCGCCGTATCTACGCGTGCTCGACGTCTCGACCACGACGACTCCGCGTGAGATCACATCGCTCGTCGTTCCCAACCTGCAGGACCGCATCCGCGTGAAGAACGGGTTGGCCGTGATCTACGGCCGCGCGTTCGTGAACCTGCTCGACGTCTCGGTTCCGCTGCGCCCTCGCCTGATCTCGACGTGGGATGCGCAGGGACATCCGCCCAGCGCAGCGGCGATCCTGCAGACCCGCGTGCTCGAGGCGAACGAGCACAGCGGCATGCACGTCGTCGACTTCAGCAACACGACGCAGCCGGTGCAGATCGGCGGGCGCATCTGGCACTACCGCGACCTCGCCGCGAGCGACGACGCGGGCTACGCCGTGCAGCACGACATCATGCTCGTCGTGCAGATCGCCGACGAGCGCACGGTCGTCGACCAGGACGAGATCCACGTCACACACGCGCAGGTCGACATCGCGCCGCCGAATTCATCGCGTCCCGAGTATCTCCTCGCGCGCGGTGAGGACGGATTGCACCTCTATTCGCTCGAAGATCGCTTCCATCCGGCCGAGGTCGACTTCCTGCCGATGATCGGGCTCGGCGTGTTCGCGACCGGCGATCGCAGCGCGTACATCACGAAAGACGGCCGCCTGCACGTCGTCGACCTGACGCAGGAGCTCGCTCTGCAGGAGACCGACATGCGCGTCACTTCGCCGATGCAGATGTCGGTCGCGGGGGAGAAAATCGTGATCGCCGACCGCTATTCGGTCCGCGTGTATGGCCCGAACACCGCTCCTCCCCCGGCGCTGCCCGCCCGGCGGAGGACCACCCGACACTGACGCGTGACGCGCGCGACACAGAGCGCTAACGCATTGATCCACAGGGAATTCATCCGACTTTTTCTGATTTGTAAACGGCGTTCCCCACGAACGGCTTTACATTGAGCGCGGCCGTGGGGAACCCCTTTCGTCCAATGACGCAAACGATCAACCGAATCATCCTCGTCGCCTGCCTTGCCGGCGCGGCCGTCCTCACTGCGGACGAGCAGCGTTGCAATGGGAACGCGCGGGACTGCGAGCAGCAGATCCGCCAGTTCCTCAGCGGGCGCCGTTTTCTCGGCGCGACCATCCGCGACCGCAATCCCGGTCTCGTGGTCGACGCCGTGAATCCGGGCGGTCCCGCCGAGCGCGCCGGCCTGCAGGTGGGGGATCGGCTCATCGCCTGCAACGCGAAGTCGCTCACCAACGCGACGCCCAGGGACTTCAAGCAGCTCCTGGCGGACGCGCGGGAGACCGGCAGGTTGCGGATGATCGTCGGGCGTCGCGGGGCGTACAAGGTCGTCGAGGCGAGACTCGAACCGTACACGAAAGAGCAGGTCGACAAGATCGTCGCAGCCCACCTGTCGCAGAGCCATCAGTCTTCGGCAGGCGCGCATCGATGATCGCGTTCCCTGACGGCACATGTTCGACGCGATCCTTGAGAAGTTGAGGATTGCCTCCCGACGCGGAGGACGGCCGGACCGCGTCTCGATTCTTCTTCCCTTCCTGATCATCTCCATCGGCCTCGGCGTCCTCGCCTGGCGTTCGTACAACCTCTCCGTCCGCACCGAGACCGGCGCGAAGACGCTGGCGCGCCAGTACGCCGGCTACGCCGCAGAGATCACGGGCAGCCGCGTCGACGCGGCCGTGCACGCGGAGATGAGCCAGGTCTCCGACGAGTGGCAGTTGATGGAGCGCCGCCTTGGCGATCCGACGTTCGCTGCGCTGCGCGACTGGATCACGCAGCACGAGTGGATCGTCTCCGCGATCTACGTCCCCGACTTCGATCCCGCCAGCTCGATCTACGTGACCGAGAAGGCGACGAAATCGAAAGACGATCTGCGCCTCACGCGCGAGTTCTTCACCGCCACGGGCATGATCCGTTACACGTACGACCCGCGGCGACTGCTCGCGCGGCCGGCCGTGCTGAACGCGATCCGCCAGAATCCGATGGCGCCGCGCTCGCAGACCAAAGGCGGTCTCGGTATCGACCAGCCCGCGCGGACCGCGCTCGTGCAGGGACAGTCTGAAGGTGTGACGAACCTGGCAGATGGATTCGCCGCGGTTGCGCAGCTCGCGCCTCCGCTCGACGCGTTCGGCGTCCGCTCCATCGTGCGCACGGAGTACGTCGGCGGCACCGGCTGGCAGAACCAACGCCTGCTGAGCCTCTGGGTGAGTCTCCTCGCGCTGGTGCTCCTCGGCGTCGGCTCCGCGCTCGCGTGGCGCGGCATGCACAAGGAAGCGGAGACGATGATGCTGCGCGGCGCGCTGATCGCGAACGTCTCGCACGAGCTCCGCACGCCGCTCTCGATGATCCGCCTCGGAGCGGAAACGCTCAAGCGCGGCAAGGTCAAAGACAAAGAGCGCGCGGAGATCGAGGACCAGATTCTCCGCGAGGTGCTGCTGCTCTCGCATCTCGTGGAGAACGTGCTGGACATCGCGCGCATCCAGAACCAGAGCACGCGCGCGCTGGCGTTCACGCCGGTGCATCCGCGCGACCTGATCCGCAATCTCCTGACCACGTACGAGTCGTGGATCCGCAGCAAGGGCTTCACCTGCACCGTGCAGATCGACGACTCGATCGGCGAGCAGATGTGGGACCGCGACTCCGTGTCGCGCGCGCTGCTGAACCTGATCGACAACGCGATCAAGTATTCGGCCGATGAAAAAGCGATCGAAGTCGTGCTGCGGCAGAACGCGGAGCACGTGATCATCGAGGTCAAAGACCGCGGCATCGGCATCTCGACGCCCGACCTGGCGAAGATCTTCCAACCGTATTTCCGTGCGCAGTTCTCCGACACGATCTCGCGCCGCGGCGCAGGTCTGGGGCTGACGCTCGTGCAGCAGATCCTCGCGTCGCACGGCGGCAAGGTCGAAGTCGAATCGACCGCCGGCAGCGGCTCGACGTTCCGGCTGATGTTTCCTCTCGATCTCGCGGGCGATGCCGCGGGAGTCCCGGCGCTGGGAGCGCCCCGCGAAGCGTTTTAATCATGGCAGCGTTCTAAAGGAAACCTTGTGCGCGGCATGGCCGTAACATCACAGGGGTGAGGGAAAGAATGACGAAAATTCTCATCGTCGAGGACGAAGCCGGCCTGCGTCAGGGCCTGGAGATCAATCTCCGCCACGAGAACTACGAGACCGTGACCGCGGGCGACGGCGAGGAAGCCATCCGGCTCTTCCACGCCGAATCCCCCGATCTCGTTCTGCTGGATCTCATGCTGCCGAAGAAGAGCGGCTTCGAAGTCCTCGATCACATCCGCAAGATCTCCAAGATCCCGGTGATCCTGCTGACCGCGCGCGGGCAGGAGACGGACAAAGTGCGCGGCCTGCGCGGCGGCGCGGACGACTACGTCACCAAGCCTTTCGGCGTGCAGGAGCTCTTCGCGCGCATCGACGCGGTCATGCGCCGCAGCGAGGTCGTGACGACGGGCGCGAAGACGGTCTGCGAAGACTCGCTGATCCGCCTCGATCCGGCGACGCGCGAGGCGACGGCGAACAACGAGAAGCTCAAGCTCTCGCCGAAAGAGTTCGACCTGTTGATGTACCTGTTCAAGAACAAGGAGCGTGTGGTGCCGCGCGACGAGCTGCTCTCGCGCGTCTGGAACTATCGCGTCGACCTCAACCTCAACAGCCGCACGGTCGACACCCACGTCACGCGCCTGCGCCGCAAGCTGCAGAAGGCGGTGGGAACGGACGCGGCGGTGATCGTGGCGGTCGCGAAGATCGGTTACCGCTATCTGGGGGCGACCAGCGGAGCTGCACTAGCCCATTGATGTAGAATCCGCGCTCATCCAACGAGACTTCGAATCGGACCCGGGCTTCTCCGCCGGGTCCTTTTGTTTTCTCGAAACGGAAAGGAGCCTCTCATGCAGCATGGAAAGATCTACGACAGCATCACGGAGCTCATCGGAAACACGCCCATGGTCCGGCTGAATCGCGTCGTGCCGGACGGAATCGCGGAAGTGGTGGTCAAGCTCGAGTCGTTCAACCCGCTTTCGTCGGTGAAAGACCGCATCTCGATCTCGATGGTCGAGGACGCGGAGCGCTCCGGCGAGCTGCGCCCGGGCGGAACGATCGTCGAGGCGACCAGCGGCAACACCGGAATCGGTCTCGCCTTCGTGGCGGCCGCCAAGGGCTACAAGTGCACGCTGTTCATGCCCGACTCGATGTCCGTCGAGCGCCGCAAGCTGCTCCAGGCCCTCGGCGCGGAGCTGGTGCTGACTCCGGCGCCGCTCGGGATCAAGGAAGCGCTGCGGCGCACGATCGAGTACGCCGAGAAGACGCCGGGCGCATGGCTCTCGAAGCAGTTCGACAATCCGGCGAACGTGAAGATCCACCGCGAGACGACCGCGCGCGAGGTGCTGCGCGACACGGGCGGGAAGCTCGACGGCTTCGTCGCCGGCGTCGGCACGGGCGGTACGGTGACGGGTGTCGGCGAGATCCTGAAGAAAGAAGCGCCGCACGTGCTGGTCGGCTCGGTCGAGCCGGTCGAGTCGCAACTTCTGCGCGGCGGCACGCACAGCCCGCACAAGATCCAGGGCATCGGCGCGGGATTAGTCCCGTCGATCTATCGCGCGGACGTCGTCGATCGCATCTACGACGTCACGTTCGATGATGCCGTGGCGCTCGCGCGGCGGATGGCGAAAGAGGAAGGCATTTTCGTCGGCATCTCGGCCGGAGCGGTGGCGTGGTCGGCGATCGAGATGGCGAAGGAGCTCGGGCCCGGCAAGCGCGTCGTCGCGGTGTTGCCGGACACCGGTGAGCGCTATCTCTCCACGGCGCTGTTCGAGTACACGGACCTCGTGAATCAGCCGACGACGACACCGCAGATGCTTGCGGAGCAGCAGGCCGCGGCACAGGCGCCGGCACCGTAACGAACTGTGTCCCCTCGCTCCTCGCACATCGCCTGGATTGCCGCGGCGACGCACGTCGTCGCCGCGGCAGGCATGCTGTTTCTTCTTCGCCGAGGCCTTCCTGGTTTCGGCGAGGAGGAGCGGCTTGCGTACATCGCTTCGCATCGCGCGGCGTGGCTCGGCGGCTGGCTGGTGTGGCAGCTCGCGGCGATCGCGCTGATGGCGTTCTACGTCGTCCTCGCCGGACGTCTCCGTGGGCCGCTTGCGATCACGGCCTTGCCTATTGCCGCCGCGGGACTGGCGCTCGACATCGCGTGCGAGTCGCGCTACATGGGCGTGTTGCCGGAGCTGCGCGGCGAGGCGTTCGCAGCGTTGGATCGCGAGCTCGAGGTGCTGATCGGCTACGGCGCGAACGGTCTCTATACCGTCGCGCTCGTGCTGCTCGTGATCGCGGGATGGCGTGCGTTGCCGAAGCTCGCGATCGCGCTAGCATGGCCGGTCGCGGCAAGCGGATTCGCGCTCGCGCTCGCGTCGCTGTGGCATGACGCGCGTCTCGAGACGATCACGTCGGCGATTCTCTTTCCGCTCTTCACGCTGTTCATCGTGGTGATTGCACTGTGGTTGAGAAAAGACGAGTCATCGTAGCCGGCGCGGGCGGAGTGTTCGGGTCGCTGCTCGTCGAAGAGCTGCGCGACGAATTCGACGTCGTCGCGCCGCCGCGCGAGCTCCTCGATCTCTCGAATCTCGAAATGGTGTTCGCCTACGCGAAGACCGCGTATGCCTTCGTGTGCGCCGCGGGTCCGTTTCAGACGCTCGACCGCGCGATCGTTCGCACGGTCGTCAACTCCGGCGCGCACTGGCTCGACATCAGCGACGACGAGCGCTGGTTCTTCGGTCTCGTCGACGACCTCGTGCTTGCCCGAGATGCGCGCGCAGCTGGCGTCGTCGTCATCCCCGGTCTCTCGTCGCTTCCGGCGATCTCTTGCGCGCTCGCGCATCGCCTGATGCCGGCGAAGGCGAAGATCACGCTGTTCATCGGCAACGACAACGCCAAAGGCGCCGCCGCCATCGCAAGCTGTGCAACGCTGAACACGCCCGACCGCGAGCTCCTCCACCGCGAGCTCGGCATCGACACCACCGTCCGCGCGCGCTTCGAAATGCCCGGTGCGCACCTCGCGATTGCGGCCTTGCGCGTGCTGCCGCTGCGCGCACGCATTCGCTTTGCGAAGTTGCTCGCGCGATGGATCCCTCGCTTCGGTAAGCAAGGCGGCTACGTCGAAGTGAACGGCGTGCGCATCGAAGGCGGCCAGCGCATGGCGATCCTGCCGGTGGTGTTCGCGCTGAAGCACCTCGAAGGGAAGGCCGGCTGCATGCCGCCGACAGGCTTCGATCACGAAGAGCTGTTACGCTTTGTGGAGTGCGGAGGCAACGCCTCCGCTTTCTAATTCGGTTCCGGTGAGCGTCGCAGGTGCAGCTTGCGCCGCGCATTCCAAAGCGGAGGCGCTGCCTCCGCACTCCAAAATGAAACGCCGCCGCCTGCACCGGATCACCTTCGCCCTCGCCGGCGCGTACAACCTCGGATGGGGCGCGTACTCCGCGCTCGATCCGCAGTGGTTGTTCCGCTACGCGGGGATGCCGCTGTCGAACCATCCCGAAGTCTTCGCGTGTCTGGCGATGGTCGTGGGCATCTACGGCTTTCTGTACTGGCAGGTCGCACGCGATCCCGAGCACGGCGCGGCGATCGCGGCGGTGGGATTGCTGGGCAAGATCCTCGGCCCGATCGGGCTCGCTCAGCTCATCGCCAGCGGTGCATGGCCGATGAAGAGCGTGTTCCTCTGCGTCACGAACGATTTCATCTGGTGGGTTCCGTTCGTTCTTTACCTGTGGGATGTCCGTGCCGGTCGCCGAGGTGCATCCTCATCCGCTCGAACTTCGAGCGTTGTTCAGGTGTGAGGATCTTCGCGATCTCCGCGTTCGTCGCGTCCACTTCCGCGCGCACGGCCGGACGCACGCCGGACCACATCGCGTTGATGCGCTCGCGACGGCGTTGCAGGATCTCCTCGATCTGCTTCCGCTGCGCGTCGGTGAGATCGAGGCGCCGGTCGAGGCGATTGAGCATCGCGCGCGTGGCGAAGGGCGGGATCGTCTCGCGATGCGCGATCAGCAGGTGATGCACCGCCGCGCCGCCGATGAATCCCGCGCCGAACGTCAGCAGCAGCACCAGCGCCGCGATCAGAGTCGTCTTAGTCGCCGACAAGGTAGGTGTCTCCTCCCATGACGATCTCCACTTGCTGCTCGCCGAATGTCGAATCGTTGGTGTTGAGCGTGAGTCCGATCGCGGCCGCGAGCGCGATCGCCGCGAGTCCCGCCGCGAGCGGGCGGAACCACGACGCAAGCAGCTCCGCGAGGGTCGCGTTCGGAGCGATCTGCTCCTGAATCCGCGCGCCGATGCGCGCCAGTGTCGCGTCGTCGGCGCGGTACCGCAGCGACGCGGCGTCGCCGCGCAGTCGCTCGAAGAACTTTTCGTCGTCAGTCATAGAGGTCCGCCAGTTTCTCTTTCAACTTCGCCCGCGCGTGCGACAGGTGCGAGCGTACCGTGCCGTCGCTGAGACCGGTGAGGTCCGCGATCTCCGCGTGCTCCATCTCCTCGACCAGATGCAGGCGCGCGACCAGCCGCTGCATCTCCGGCAACTCCTCGATCGCCGCGTCGATGCGCGTGCCGATGTCGTTGCTCATCGCCATCACGTCCGAGTTGTCGCGCCGCGCCGCCGGCTCCGTGCCGGCCAGCTCTTCGTGACGGAACTTCCGGCGATGTTTCATCACGTCGAGCGCGAGGTTCATGACGATGCGCCCGATCCACGGCCCGAACGGATCCGCTGTGCGAAACCGCCCGATGTTCTGGTACGCCCTCACGAACGCCTCCTGCGCGAGGTCCTCGGCGTCGTGCGCATTGCGCACGACGCCCCAGGCGATCGCGATGACCCGCGGGAGGTATTTTGACACGAGGACGTCGTACGCCTCCGCGTCGCCATCCTGCACGCGCGCGATGACGCGTGCTTCCAGCGGGTCGTCATTCGCCAATCGTTACCGTCCGTGCTCACCGCGGCGCTCAGCGTGGTGCTTCTCCGCGTGCTTCTCGAGAATCGTACCGAGCTTCGCACGCTGCTCCGCGTTCAGCACGGCCAAAGCTTTGGACGCCGCGTTGAGAATGTTCGTTTTCAACGCCTGTTCCGCGGCGGTCTGCTGATCGACGAGAGCCTGCGCGGCGGCGACATCGTTCGGATTCGCGAGCAGCGTCTTCGCGACGTTGCTGTATCCGCCGTGCAGCTGCTCACGGTACTGCGAATTCTGCGCGCGGGCCTCGAGGAAGATCGCCTTGATCTGATCCGTCTGCTGATCGGTGAGGTCGAGCTCTTCTTTGGCGTGATGCAGCGCGCCGAGCATGGCGAAGCCATGACCTGCCGGTCCGCCGAAGCGGCCGTGCCCGTTCATGTTTTTCGCGATCAGCGGCACGGCCGTGAGCGCGACGACGGCGATGAGGACGGTGGCAATTGCGATGCGTTTCTTCATGTCGTTGTCTCCTTCAAAGGCATTACGACCAAGGCGCGCGGGCGTTGAATCTATAATCCCCGCTGGTCATGCACCTCCCCCGAATCGCGTTGCTCCTCGCCGGCTGTCTGGCCGCTGCTAATGCGGTCGCGCAAGCGCTCACGTGCCCGCCCCCGCCCGCGGGCCGTCCGTGCGAAGCCTTTCATTACCACGTGTCGATGTTCCGTCCCGATACACGCGCGTTCACGGAGATCTACGGCGGGCCGCGGTTCGCGACTCAAGCGGCATGTGAGCGCGCGCGCGAGCAGCAGGTTTCCGCGAATCAAAAGGTGGCGGGCTTCTTCCGCGACGTGAAGAAGGAAGAGCGCTATCAGCCGGACCGCTTCGGCGCGTGCCACTGCGACATGACCGAAGAGAAGTCGAGCGTGACGTTCCTCACGGAATCGCAACGCACGCTGCAGCTTCGTATGACCGAGGAGATTCGTTTGCGCGTGCGCGAGCGTCTGCTCGACGAGAAGATCACCAGCGACTCGGAGCTGATCCGCGCCCTCTACTCCGATCCTCCGGTGACGCCGACCCTCGGCGCACCGAAGCTGGTGCCGATGCCCACTGTGACACGCGCGCCGATCGTCACCGTCGCCGACGACCTCAAACCCACCCGCACCCTCGACACCACCAAACCCACAGTCGTCGCACTTGACCTCCCAATTCTCGAAATTGGAGCGCCGGCGTCCCCGCCGGCTGACGTGGCGGCGTCCTCGCCGCCACCCCCCGTGCCGACACCTGCCGAACCCCCAGTCGAAGAAACCCGCGTCGAAGCCCAACCCTCGGTCGAAGCCCAGCCAGACCCCCAACCCGAGTCAACGAACGAAGACACCCAAACCGCCGAGGAAACCGCCGAGCGCTTCATCAGCTACGAGACCCAGCGCATCCAGAACGTCCTCCGCGCGTCCTCCGCCATCGCGGACGAGAACGTGAAGACGAAGATCTTCGAAGCGTGCATGGAGCGGATCCAGTTGCTCTCGAACCTCCGCCTGCTCATCGAAGGCTCGGGCATGCGCAGCCGCCTCGCGACTGCCGCGCGGGACGCGCAGACCGAGGCCGATCGTCTCGCGCTCGTGTCGCGCCTGTTCGGCGACAGCGTGAAGCCGCACTGGGCGCCGAGCGACGCCTCGGACGTCGTGTTCGACATCGAGTCGTCGATCGCGTCCGAGCCCGAGCGCGCATTGCGCGACAGCACCGGGCGCTTCACCGCCGATCAGAAGAAGCGCGCGCTGTACCTCGTCCTCGCGCAGACGCAGCCCACCGAGGATCAGAGATTGTGGCTGTCGACGGTGGTGGAAGGATTGTTGCGATGAAGGCGAAAGTGAAAAGGTCAAAGGTGAAAGTGCTCGCGCGGCTTGCGGCGGTGCTGCTCCACTTTTCCCTTTTGCCTTTTGCCTTTGGCCAGGAAGCGGCCGCGCCGAACACCGAAGAAGAATTCACCAAAGCCGTGTTTTTCGGCAAGAAGTTCGCGGACCTCGGCGAATACAACTCCGCGCAGGAGCAGTACGCGAAGGCGGACGCGCTCAAGCCCGATCAGCCGGCGGTGCTTTACAACCTCGCCGTCGTGCTCGCGCGCGCGGGGCGGTATTCCGACGCGCAGGTGAAAGTCGATCGATACCTGCAACTCTTCCCCGAGGGGGCGGAGAAAGTGAACGTCGCGAAGCTGCAGCTCGAGCTCCAGTTCCAGCGCGAGCTGCAGAAGAAACGTCAGGCCGATCAGGAGTACGCGGACCTCTTCAACCGCGCGAAGTTCACATACGCGCGCGGTGAGCTCGACGATGCGCTGCGACTGTTCCGTCAGGCAGAGCAGGTGCGTCCGAACGATCCCGCGTCCGTGTACAACCAGGCCATCGTGTTCGAGAAGCAGGGCGAGCTGACGCAGGCGATCGGGCGGTACCGGCGCTACGCGGAGCTCGAGGGCGATCTCGATCTGAAGGCGAGCATCGACGAGCGCGTGTTCACGCTGCAGCGCGAAGTCGACGACATGCGGACGAAGATCGTCTGCTCGTTCTGCGGACGCAAACTGCCCGCGGGCGCGATGTGGTGCGAGCGCTGCTGGCACGGGCCGTATCCCGTGCAGTCAGCGGTCTGGAACTCACGGCCGTGCGTCGAAGGCGCCTCCGCGACGCGCGCGACCTACTACTCCGATCAGCGCTTCAACAAGAACGACATCCTCCCGTGTCTCTGGAAAGACGGCACGATGCTCGAGTCGCTCCGCTACTCCGCGGCGCGGCAACGCGCGATTCAGGACGCGCGCAAGGCCGAGGGATGGATGTACCAGGGCGACGTGCTGCAGGGCAATCGCGAGGTGCAGTATCACCAGGGCGCGGACTACCTCGAGAAGGTCACGTCGACGACCGGCGGCGAGATCCTCACGTACCTCGCGCATGCGGCGGGCGTGGGCGCGTGGCTGCTCGATCGCGAAGACCTCGTCATCGACGCGAGCCGCTACACAAATCAGTACACGTACGACGCGAGCGGCCGCATCGCACAGCAGCGCGTGGACTACCAGAACACCGCCGCGTGCAATCACCTGATCGCGATGACCGCGGATTACGCGTACAACGGAGACGCGCTCGCGTCCGTCGCGATCAAAGGCGGCTACGAGGGCTACGTGCCCGAAGGCGCGCCGAAGACGGACTGGCAGGCGAACGTCGCGTACGCGTACGACGACAAGGGCCGCGTCACGAACGAAGAGCTTACCGTGACATCGCTGATCAAGACCTACACGCAAAAGCCCATCGGCGCCCTGCGCGACGAAGTCGGCCGCCTCTACGCCGGCATGCGCGTGAAGAAGCCGGTGGAAAGCGTGCAGCGCACCGGCGATGTCTGCGCCTCCGCAGGCGCAACGCTGCTGTCGAACCCGATCGACCTCCGCCCGTTCTACGCGATGTCCCCGAACCTGGCGATCCAGTTGCCGAACGGCGTGACCAAGGCGGTCGTGACGTTCGCATACCCGCCGTGAATATTTGAAAGTGGCTTGACATTTTCAAACCCGAAATCTACGTTTGTGAAGGGAGAACGAGGTGCCCGAGAGTTTCAAGGTCACCCTGCTCATTCCAACGAAGGACAACAACGGCGCGCGATTCGATTCGCGCACGTGGCTTTGGTGGCACCACGAGCTTTCTTCCCTCGTGAGTGGATATACCGACATCGGTATCGTGACCGGTTGGTGGCGCGGCTATTCAGACCGGAACCGCGGCACCGTGATTATCGTCAAGTCGATGGACGAGGTGAGCGCGATCCGAAGCCTACTGGTCCGTGCACGCGAGCGGTTCAGACAGGAAGCCATGTATTTCGAGTATCACGCTGTGACGTTCGAGGAGGTGCGCTGATGGCAAACGAGGCAACGTTGGAGCAGCCGATCACCGGACTGAACGAAAGGGAGCAGGCATTCCTGGAGACCGCCCGCAGGCTGTTCGCCGAGAACACCGATTGGTTCGAGTTCGAGAGTTTCGTCTTCGGAATGCAGTCCCCGGTCTTTGCGAAGACACGGTCTCACAGGAACATCCTTGAACATCCGCTCTATCGAGCACTGACGGACATGTGGCTCGAGCTGGGAGTTCGACAGGGAATGGTGAAAGATGACTCGAGGGGGAGCTCGCAAGGGAGCCGGTAGGCCTTCCACCGCCGCAACGCCGCGGCACACGGTGACGCTGCGCCTGCCGGTTCACCTCATCGTTGGCGCACATCGCCGCGCCGAGCTCGAAGGCGTCACCGTCACGCGCTGGATCGAGGAAGCGATCGAGCGTCGTCTCAAACGCGCGCCGAAGGTTTCCTGACCGGCACGCAGTACGGATCATCCTCGGCACACATCGCGAACTCGAACTGAATGGTCGTGTGTGCGATGCGGTGGTCGCGGGCGAGCATGGCGTTGATCTCGTCGAGGATGCGCGTGGTCTCCTTCACCGGGACGTCGCCCACCATCAGGTGACACGACAGCGCGGGGCTCGACGGTCCGAGGGCCCAGATGTGGAGGTGGTGGACGCCGTAGATGCCGTCGACTTCGCCGAGGGAACGGGTCACGGCCTCGGGGTCGATCGCGGAGGGCGTGCCTTCGAGGAGCAGGTTCACCGACTCGCGGAGGATGCCGTAGCTACTCCAGAGGATCAACAGGCCGATGAGAATCGAGACCGCTGCGTCCCAGATCGGCGTCCCCGTCAGGCGAATGAGCACCGCGGCGACGATGATGCCCGCGGAAGAAACCGCGTCGCCGACCATATGCACGAACGCGCCGCGGATGTTCACGTCCTCGCGGCTCTCGTGATGAATCGACAACGCGGTCGAGCCGTTCACCAGCAACGCAATCGCGGCGGTGATGAGCATCGCCGTCGTCGAGACTTCGCGCGGCGCGCGCAGGCGCTGGTAGGCCTCGAGGAACACAAACAGCGTGAACGTGACGAGCATCGCCGCGTTGATGAACGCCGCGAGAATGCCCGCCCGCTGGTAGCCGAACGACTTCGCGCTCGTCGGCGCGCGACGCTCGAGCCGCACGGCGAACAATGCGATCAACAGTGCGACGGCGTCGGTGAGGTTGTGCAGCGCGTCGCCGATCAACGCGAGTGAGCCGGACCAGATGCCGACGAACAGTTCCGCCGCGACGACGAGCAGGTTCGCCGCGGTGGCGATGGTCAGCTTGCGCGAGACGTCATGATGATGGGGATGCGCGTGTGCCATCGCATCACCGCGTCGACTTCTCCACCTTCTTCGACTTCACCGTCACGGCTTCGGCCATCGACACGCGCTGCTCCTTCATGAAAGCGGCGAGCTCCGCGTCGGCCGTCGCGATGATCTGCGCGGCGAGGATGCCGGCGTTGCGCGCGCCGCCGATGGCAACACTCGCAACGGGGATGCCCGGAGGCATCTGCACGATTGCGTAGAGCGCATCGAGTCCCTGCAGCGCGCCACTCGCGAGCGGCACGCCGATCACCGGCCTCGTCGTCAACGACGCCACGACACCCGGCAGGTGCGCAGCCATCCCTGCACCGGCGATGAACACGGCCGCTCCGTTTGTCTCCGCGTTCGCGATGATGGTCTTCGTGCGCTCAGGCGAGCGATGCGCGGATGCGACGGTGAATTCGTACGGCACACCGAGCTCGTCGAGAGCGGCCGCAGCCTGCGACATCACCTCCGCGTCGGAGTCGCTGCCCATGATGATGAGGACCCACGGTTTGGTCATGCGCGGGCGATGTTAGGAGGGGAGTGAGTCGGGGTCAATCGCACGGTGGGCGCCCGAGGCTCGCATTTCGAGCGCGCGATATCCGATGTCGCGGCGATACCGCGCGCCGGCGAAGCGGATTTTCGGCGCGGCCTCGTACACCTTCGCGAGCGCTTCCGAAAGACTCGCCGCGCGCGCGCAGACGCTGACAACGCGGCCGGCCTGGTTGATCAGCTTGCCCTCGCGCTTCACGACGCCGGCGTTGAACACGACCACCGCGGGGTCGTCGATCGGATCGAACACGACCTCCTGCCCTTTCGCGTAATCGTCGGGGTAACCGTCGACTGCGATGACCACGCACGCGGCCGCTTCCTTCTTCCAGTTCAGCGCTTTGACGTCGCCGAGGTTGCCGCGCGCGACCCGAAGGCAGATGTCGGCGAGATCGTCGTCGAGCCGCAGCATCTGCACCTGCGTCTCCGGATCGCCGAAGCGGCAGTTGTACTCGAGCGCCTTCGGGCCGATCGGGGTGAGCATCACGCCCGCGTACAGCACTCCCGTGTAAGGCCGCCCCTCGGACTCCATGCCCGCGACGGTCGGGAGAATGATCGACTTCATGATCTCCGCCGCGGTCTCACCGCTCAGCACGACCGCGGGCGAGTGCGCGCCCATGCCGCCTGTGTTCGGGCCCTGGTCGTTGTCGAACGCCTTCTTGTAGTCCTTGGCTGGTGCGAGCGGGAGAGACTTCTTCCCGTCCGTGATGACCATGAACGAGACTTCCTCGCCGATCAGGAACTCCTCGA
>Ga0075421_100002358_pt1 | contig 22560 bp, 22 predicted proteins | sample SoiMetdeltSBSDD5_FD_75292 | JGI IMG/M metagenome (GOLD analysis project Ga0075421, IMG submission 75292) | Bulk soil microbial communities from a Populus tree surrounding site in Tennessee, USA - Soil MetaG P. deltoides SBSDD5 | ecosystem: Environmental > Terrestrial > Soil > Tree plantation...
GCGCGAGCTCGCCGTAGAGCCGCACGCTCTCCTTCGCGGTCGCGGCCGACAGCTCGGCCAGCTCTCGGAGGACGCGCTGGTTGGCGTCCGTCCAGACGCTCAGGGTTTCGACGGCCTTGCCCGCCGACTGGGTGAAAATCTCCTGGGCTCGTCCGTTGTCCATGACTGCTCCTTTGTTGTCGTGGGTCATACTCGGGCCACCACCGTGATGCTAACGCGATGCGTTATCCGGATCAACCGATTTTTCGCGCCGCGTCATCGTGGCGATGATAGTGTCTGGAAACCCACGGATTTGAAGGGGAACCGCCCCCTCGGGGAGGTCCGCCACATGACAGCAGACACGCTCGCGACGATGTTCTGGAGCCGGGTCGAGAAGAGCGCCGATCGCCCGGCGCAGATGCTGAAGCACGGCGGCGTCTGGAAGACGCTGACGTGGCGCGAGGTCGGCGACGTCGTCCGGGAGGTCGCGCTCGGGCTGATCGCGCTGGGCCGGCAGAAAGGTGACGCCGTCGCGCTGCTCTCCGCCAGCCGCGCCGAATGGGTCCAGGCGGATTTCGCGATTTTCAGCGCGGGCTGCATCACGGTGCCCGTGTATCCGACGTATCCGCCCGATCTCATCGCCTACGTCGTCAACGACTCCGGCGCGCGCACGATCTTCGTCGAGGATCCCGCGCAGCTGGCGAAGGTGCTGGAAGTGCGCGACAAGATGCCGGCCCTCGAGCACATCGTCGTGATCTCCGGCTACGAGGCGACCCAGCCCCCGAAGATGGTCCATACCTGGCAGATGCTGCGCCGTCTCGGCCGCGATGCGTCGGCCACGCAGGCGAGCACGCTGGCCCAGCGGATTGCCGCGGTGAAAGCCGAAGACCTCGCCTCCATCGTCTACACCTCGGGCACGACCGGCCCGCCGAAGGGCGTGATGCAGACGCACGGCAATCACGTCGCCGCGCAACGCAACTCCGAGTCGGCCGCACCGTGCGAAGAGGGCTGGGTGCACCTGCTGTTCCTGCCGCTCGCGCACTCCTTTGCCCGCCTCGAGTCGTTTCTCGGCGTCTACCGCGGACTCTGCACGGCCTTCGCGGAGAACCTCGAAAAGGTCGGCGACAACCTGAAGGAGGTGCGCCCGCACTTCATCTGCAGCGTGCCGCGGGTGTTCGAGAAGGTCTACGCCAAGATCCTGGCCGGCGTCGAGGCCGGACCGCCGACCAAGAAGAAGATCTTCAACTGGGCGATCGGGGTCGGCCGCGAGGTGAGTCGCCACCAGCAGCGCGGTCAGCCGCTGCCGCCGGCGCTCAAGCTGAAGCGCGCGGTCGCCCACAAGCTCGTCTTCTCCAAGCTGCATGCGGCGCTGGGCGGCCGGCTGCAGTGGGCCATCTCGGGCGGGGCGCCCCTCTCGCGCGACATCGCGGAGTTCTTCCACGCCGCGGGCATCCTGATCCTCGAGGGATACGGACTCACCGAGACGTGCCCGGCCGCCACCTTCAACCGGCCGACGCGCTTCAAGTTCGGATCGGTGGGGCAGGCGCTCGACAACGTCGAGGTCAAGATCGCCGCCGACGGCGAGATCCTCATCCGGGGGGCCAACGTCGCCAAGGGCTATCTGAAGCAGCCGGAGGCGACGGCCGAGGTGTTCGAGCCCTCGGGCTGGTTTCACAGCGGGGACATCGGCCGCGTCGACGAGGACGGATTCGTCTTCATCACCGACCGGAAGAAGGACCTCATCGTCACCGCGGGCGGCATGAACATCGCCCCTCAGAACGTCGAGAACCTGCTCAAGGCCGATCCCTTCATCAGCCAGGCGATGGTCTACGGCGACCGGAAGCCATATCCCGTCGCGCTCATCACCATCAATCCCGACGAGCTCGGGAAGTTCGCGCGCGACCACGGCATCGTCGCCTCCGATCCGTCGGTGCTCGTGAAGCATCCCAAGCTCGTCGAGCGCGTGAGCCGTACCGTCGAGGAGAAGAACTCGCAGCTCCAGTCCTACGCCCGGATCAAGAAGTTCACGATCTTGCCCGGCGACTTCACGCAGGAGGGTGGCGAGCTCACGCCCACGCTGAAGGTCAAGCGCAAGGTCGTCTCGAACAAGTACATGGCAGCCATCGAGGAGCTCTACCGCTGACGGCGCTCGCGGGACAGGTGGCCATCGTCACCGGCGCCAGCCGCGGGCTGGGGCGCGCCATGGCGGTGGCCTTCGCGGCGGCCGGCGCCCACGTGGCACTCGCCGCGCGCTCCAAGCCGGATCTGGAGGAGACGGCGCAGCAGGTCGAGCGGCACGGCGTCCGGGCACTGGTGGTGACCACGGACGTGAGCCGCTACGACGAGGTCGAGGCGCTCGTGGCGCGCACCGTCGAGGCCCTTGGCCCTCTCGATGTCCTGGTGAACAACTCCGGAATCGCGCGGACGATGCCCCTCGCGGAGGCCACCCCCGACGACTGGCGCGCCATCGTCGACGTGAACCTCACCGGCGTCTTCAACGGCTGCCGGGCGGCGGCGCCACACCTCATCGCGCGACGTCGCGGCAAGGTGATCAACCTCGCCTCCGTCCTCGGCGCCGTCGGGCTGCCCGGCTATGCGCTGTACGCGGCCACCAAGGGCGGTGTCATCGCGCTCACGCGCACGCTCGGCGTGGAGTGGGCGCGCCACAACGTGCAGGTCAACGCCATCGCGCCCGGATGGTTCGTGACCGACATGAACGAGGCGGCCTTCGCCGACCCGCGGATCAACGAGCGGCTGACGCGCGACATCCCGATGCGCCGCACGGGACGGCTGGAGGAGATCGGTCCGCTCGCCGTGTTCCTCGCCTCGGCCGCCTCCGACTTCATGACCGGGCAGACGATCTTCCTCGACGGCGGTCACTCCGCCGCCTGACGTGCGGCCTTGCCGGTGACGACCCCGCGGGTGACGGTGGCGATGGTCGTCCACGGCGGCCTGCCCGTCACGCGCGCCTGCCTGGAGAGCTTGCGCGCCACCACCGAGCCCTTCGTGCTCGCCGTCGTCGACAACGGGTCGCCGGACGAGACGCCGCGGTTCTTCCGGGAGTTTCCGTATCCGTTTCCGCTGCGCTATCACCGCAATCCCGGCAACGCCTCCGTGCTCGCCGCCTACAACCAGGCGTGGCGGCTCGCCGACACGGAGTACGTTTGCCTGATTCACAACGACACGGAGATGCCCGAGCCAGCGTGGCTCTCGCGGCTCCTGGCGCCGCACGCGCTGCCAGACACGGGGCTGACCGGTCTTTACGGCGCCAAGCGCGTGCGCCGGGACGGCCGGTACGCGGGGCGGTCGATCGTTCACAGCCTGGTCGAGGGGCCGACGGTGCGGGCGCCGCACGAGGAGGTGGCCGTGGTGGACGGCGTCTGCCTGTGCCTGCGACGGCGACTGCTCGAGGAGGTCGGCGGTATCGACGAGGACTACGGATTTTTTCACGGCTACGATCGCGACCTCTCGTTCGCCGTGCGCGAGCGAGGACGGCGCTGCCTGGTCGTGCACGCGCCGTTCCGCCACGCCGGCGGGGCGACGCGCACGCGCGATTTCGCGGCGCGGCCAGAGACCGGCTCCCGGGACCTCGAGCTCCGCCGCTCGGCGACCGCGCGGTTCGCACGGAAGTTCGCGCACCGCCTGCCGTGCGACGTCCGGCCGCTGGGCGCCAGGCTCGTCGGCTGGCTCCCTCGCCGGTAGATCGGCCCGGCCGACCAGGGCGAGGGGGCAGAGCGTCTCCGACTGGAGTACATTGGCGCGGCGATGAAAGCGGCCCGTCTGCACGGTCCACGCGATCTCCGCGTCGAGCGTTCGTCGATCCCGACGGCGGCGCCGCACGAGGTCCTGGTGCGTGTCGGTGTGGCCGGGTTGTGCGGCACCGACCATCGCATCTGGACGGGGGACCGTCCTGTTGCCTATCCGCGCGTGATGGGCCACGAGTTCGTCGGCCGCGTGGAGGCGGTCGGGGAGGGCGTCACGCGCGTCGGCGTGGGCGACCGGGTGGCGGTGGAGCCCAACTACTCCTGTGGCACGTGCCCGCTGTGTCGGGAAGGCAACCGCAACCTGTGTCTGTCGCGAACCGCCATCGGGATCGACGTCGACGGCTGCCTGGCCGAGCTCGTGCGCGTGCCCGCTCGCTGCTGCTGGCCCGCGCCGGCCGAGGTGGCCGACGAGGATCTCATGCTGACGGAGCCGCTCGCGGTCGTGGTGCGCGCCGTGGGGCGCTCCGGAGCGCGGGCGGGGGAGACGGCCGCGGTCGTCGGCGGCGGCACCCTCGGTCTGCTCGCGCTGCAGGTGCTGCGGGCGCGGGGGGCGCGGGTGCTCTGCATCGGCCGGAGCGGGCGACGGTTCGAGCTGGCGCGTCAGCTGGGCGCCGAGGCCGTCCACGCAACCAGTCAGGGGCCGCTGCGGCCTGTCGCCGAGAGGTTTTCCGGCCGCGAAGGCGTCGACTGCGTGGTCGAGACGGCAGGGACCCCGGAGGCGGTCAACCACGCGCTCGATCTCGTGCGTCCTGGCGGTCGCATCGTCCTCACGGGACTCCCACACGAGGCGACGCCGGTGACGTTCTTCTCCGTCGTGCGGCGCGAGGTGACGATCACCGGCTCGATGATCTACCAGGACGAGTTCGCGGAGGCGATGCGGCTGGTGGCCGCCGGGCAGGTCCGCACGGCGCCGCTCATCACGCACCGGTTTCCGCTCGACGAGATCGCGCGCGCGTTCGCCGTGCACGAGGAGCCGACGGCCATCAAGGTGGCCGTGGTGCTCTAGGGCGCCCGCCCCGCGGTTTCGCCGGGGACGATCAGTGAATATAATCGAATCCGGCTCCGTCGAAGGGGCACGGAGGGTGACTCCATGAAGAGGTGGGGCTGGGCTTCACTCGTGATGATTGCCCTGCTGATCGCCACCGTCGCTTCGAGCGAGGCCGGCGGGCGCCATCATCGGCATGGCCGCGGCTCGCGCGTCTTCGTCGGGCTCGGCGTCGGCTTCGGTCCTGTCTGGTGGCACCACTATCCCTACTGGCATTACCCGTACTACCCGGCCTACGTGTACGCTCCACCGGTCGTCGTGCAGCAGCAGCCGACGGTTTACGTCGAGCAGCCAGTGCCCCCGGCCAGCTCCGCGCCGCCTGCTCCGCCTCAGTACTGGTATTACTGCGAGCGCGCCGCCGCGTATTACCCCAACGTGCAGACGTGCGACGAGCCGTGGGTGAAGGTCCCGGCAAGGGCACAGCCATGAAGACGCATCGGCTGGCCGTCGTGGCGCTGGGGCTGGGGCTTGGCGCCTGCGCGACGGTGCCGACGGGCCCCAGCGTCATGGTGCTGCCGGGAAGCGCCAAAACGTTCGAGCAGTTCCAGGTCGACGACGCCGTGTGCCGTCAGTGGGCGCACCAGCAGACGGGCACCACCGCGGGAAAGGCTTCGTCGAACACCACCGCGACCGGGGCCGTGGCGGGCACCGCCATCGGCGCCGCCGCCGGCGCCGCCATCGGGGCCGCCGCCGGTAATCCGGCCGCGGGGGCGGCCATCGGCGCCGGTAGCGGCCTCCTGGGCGGCACCGCCATCGGCGCCGGGCAGGCGCAGGGCGCATACCACTCGGTCCAGCAGCGCTACAACATGGCGTTCATGCAGTGCATGTACGCCAAGGGCAACCAGATCCCGGTGGCTCGCGGCTCCGTGGCCCCCGGGTATTCGAGCTCCACGCCGCCGCCCCCGCCCACGCCGCCGCGGCCGTCCAACGTGCCGCCGCCGCCCGCCGGGAATCCGCCTCCGCCTCCGCCCGGCACCAAGGGCTGACGCGCCCCGCGCGACGGCCTGCCGGACCACTTCGGGTTTTCACCTCGCGCCTGCGGTACCATTAGCGCCGAGCAAGGGAGGCCCTCCATGGCGTTCGACCTCGTCGTGAAGAACGGTACGGTGATCGACGGCTCCGGTCTGCCCCGCTTCCGCGCCGATGTCGGCGTGCGCGACGGACGCATTGCGAGCATCGGACGCATCCGCGAGCGGGCGCGCGAGGTGATCGACGCGGATGGCCACGTGGTGGCCCCCGGCTTCGTGGACGGTCACACCCACATGGACGCGCAGATCTTCTGGGATCCGTACGGCACGTGCTCGTGCTGGCACGGCATCACCAGCGTCGTCATGGGAAACTGCGGCTTCACGCTGGCGCCGTGCTCCTCCAAGGACAAGCACCTCGTCATCCGCAATCTCGAGCGCGCCGAGGACATCTCCGCGGAGGCCATGGACGCGGGCATCGAGTGGTCGTGGACAACGTACCGCGAGTTCCTCGACACCCTCGAGCGCCTTCCGAAAGGCATCAACTACTCGGGCTACCTCGGCCACTCCGCGCTGCGCACCTACGTGATGGGCGAGCGGGCCTTCGACGCGGCGGCGACCGACGACGACATGCGGGCGATGGAAGCCGAGCTGAGGGACGCCATCGAGGCGGGCGCCATGGGATTCACCACGTCGCGCTCGCCCAGTCACGAGACGCCGGATCGCCGTCCGGTGGCCAGTCGCATAGCGACCTGGGAGGAGGTGCGGCGACTCGTCGGCGTGATGGGGGACCTGAACGCCGGGATCTTCGAGATCGCGGGCGAGGGCGTTGACCGCAGCTCGGGCGGCGAGGAAGCGCGCCGCGACTATCATCGGCGGCTTCGCGAGCTGGCGGTGGAGACGGGCCGGCCGATCACCTTCGGGCTGTTCGGCCGCAAGGACGCGCCGGGAATCTGGCGCGAGTACGTCCGCCTCATCGACGAGACGGCCGCCGCCGGCGGGCGAATGTTCGCGCAGGTTCACAGCCGCGCGCTGTCCGCCATTCTCTCGTTCAAGACACAAACGCCGTTCGACAAGCTTCCCGTGTGGCGCGAGATCCGGAAGCTGCCGCTGGCCGAGCAGCGCGAGCGGCTCGGCGACCGGAGCCTCCGGCCCCAGCTCGTGCAGGCGGCGCGCGCAAAGTTCGAGGGCAAGCCGGTCGGCACCGAGGCACGGCCGGCGGTCTTCGACTGGCTCTTCGTCATGGAGAACGTCCACGGGCCGCACCGCTCCGTGGCCGAGGTCGCGCGGCAGCGCCAGTGCGATCCCGTCGACGCGATGATCGACCTCGCCCTCGAGCGGGACTTCGATGCGTTCTTCTTCCAGCCCATCGCCAACGAGGATCAAGACGTGGCGCTGGAGCTGATGCGCTACAAGCACGCCGTGGTGACCTTCTCCGACTCGGGCGCCCACGTCTCCCAGCTCATGGACTCGTCACTGCAGACGCATCTGCTCGCCCACTGGGTGCGCGAGAAGCAGGCCTTCACCCTGGAGGAGGCCGTGCGCATGCTGACGCTGGTGCCGGCGAGCTACTGGGGCTTCGCCGACCGCGGTCTGCTGCGCGAGGGCTTGGCCGCCGACCTCGTGGTCTTCGACCCCGACACGATCGCGGCCGAGATGCCGGAAGTCGCGACCGATCTGCCTGCGGGGGCCAAGCGTCTCGTGCAGCGCTGCCGCGGCATTGCGGCCACCGTGGTCAACGGCGAAACGGTGCTGCGTGACGGCAAGCCCACCGGCGCGCTGCCGGGACGCCTGCTGCGCGGTCCGCGCGCGCGGGCGTGAGCTAGCCGCCCGCCTTCAGGCGTTCGTTGCCGGTTGCTTCTTCAGCGCGTCACATGGCGCGGGCGAGGAGGCGGGCGCCTTCGTAGCACTTCTCGGGGGGCTCGAACGAGAACGCCAGGCGGATGAATCGATCGCCGCCGCCGTTGGCGTAGAACACCGGGCCCGGTGTGTACTGTACGCGCAGGCTTGCGGCGCGCTCCGCCAGCTGACGCGGGTCGGTGGCGCTCGGCAGCCGCAGCCACAGGAAGAACCCGCCCTCCGGCCGGCTGATGACCGCATCCGTTCCGGCGAGGACCTCGTGGAGCCCGCGGAGCATCGCGTCGCGCTTGGCGCGGTACACGTCGATCAGCCGGGCGACGTGAGCCGCCATGTGCTCTTTCAAGAAGTAGGTGGCCACGCGCGACATGAACGGGTTCGTGCCGCCGCCGAAGAGGAACGCCTGGAGGGCCGGCACCACCTCGCGCGGCGCGCAGAGCCACCCCAGCCGCACGCCGGCCCCCAGGATCTTCGAGACGGTGCCGGCGCGGATCACGCGACCGCCATTGTCGAGCGCGTAGAGCGGCGGCAGGGTCTGGCCTTCGAAGCGCAGCTCGCCGTACGCGTCATCCTCGAGGATCAGCGTCTCGAACTCGTGCGCGAGCTCGATGAGCTCGTGACGGCGACGGAGCGACTGGCTCGGGCCAGCGGGATTCTGAAAGTTCACGATCGTGTAGATCAGCTTGCACCGTCGTCCCTCGCGCCGCAGCCCGACCAGGCGCTCGCGCACGGCGTCGGTGACGATCCCCTCCTCGTCAACGGGGACGTCGAGGACCTGTGGCCCATGCCGGCGGATCGTGTTCAGCGAGCCGGAGAACGTCGGCGCCTCCGCGATGATCGCATCGCCGGGGTCCACGAAGGCGCTGAAGGCGAGTGACAGCGCCTGCCCGGAGCCGTTGGCGACGACGATGTTCTCCGGCGTCGTCTTCATCGACTCGAACATCTCGTACTTCGCGCAGACGAGCTCGCGGAGGCCGATGTAGCCCTGCGGGTCGCCGTACGTCATGGCGGCCGCGCCCTCCGCGCGCATCATCCGCGCCGTGGCCTCGACCATGCCGTCGTACGGGAAGGAGGCGGGGTCCGGAAAGCCGCCGCCGAACTCGTAAAGCGGATGCATGGACGCGCGGGGTGTCGTCAGCGGCACGGCGTATCGCGCGCGGGTCGAGAGCAGCGACTCGAGGGGCTGGGGGGTCGGTGTGGTCATGCCGCTAGGATACCTTGACGAACGACAGGCGCCCCACCTTGTCCATGTTCCGGCCCTCGATACGGATCAACCGCGTCGGTCCGTCACGCCGGGGTGAATGGACATCGCCTTCGTTGTAGACGTGCGCCATCCCCGGCGTGAGCCGGTAGGCGCGCACGTGGCGTACGCGCCCCGGCTGTCCCGACCGCGGCGGCTCCACGACCTCCCAGTCGCTCATGAGCGTCTCGCCGCGGGCCTGGCCGTAGATGGCCCACGACGGCCCATGGTCGTGCGGCGCGCTCTCGCGCGCGCCCTCGTAGACGTGGGCGAGAATGCAGAAGCCGAGCTGCGGATCCTCGTAGAGGACCTTGCGCTCGGGCGCGCCGTCGGGCAGATGCGCGGCCACGAACGCCTCGTCCACGAGCACATCGCGCACGAGCGCGCAGACCTGCCGACGCCCGTCGGGCCCGGCGTCGGCGACGAGGATGCGATGACAGGCGGCCGCGAGTTCGTCGAGCGTACGGGTCATTTCAGTGGCTCCTTGGCGACGCTCCGGCTAGAATCCTGGATATGACTCAGGCCGCACCGCGCCGCGCGCTCATCACCGGGATCACCGGTCAAGACGGATCGTATCTTGCGGAGTTCCTGCTCGAGAAGGGCTACCAGGTTTACGGCATGGTGCGCCGCTCCTCGACGGAGTCGTTCGAGCGGATCGCCCATCTCCGGGACCGCATCGAGATCCGCGAAGGCGATCTCCTCGACCAGCTGTCGCTCATCATGCTGCTGCGGGACATCGATCCTCACGAGGTGTACAACCTGGCCGCCATGTCGTTCGTGCCGACGTCGTGGGACCAGCCCATCCTCACCGGCGAGGTGACCGCGCTCGGCGCCACGCGCCTCCTGGAGGCGATCCGCGTGGTCGATCGCTCCATCCGGTTCTACCAGGCATCGTCGTCCGAGATGTTCGGCAAGGTCCGGGAGACGCCGCAGACGGAGCTGACCCCGTTTCATCCGCGCTCGCCGTACGGGGTGGCGAAGACCTACGCCCACTACATCACCGTGAACTATCGCGAGTCGTACGGCATCTTCGCGTGCTCCGGCATTCTGTTCAACCACGAGTCGCCGCGCCGGGGCAAGCAGTTCGTCACCCGCAAGGTCACCGACGGCGCCGCGCGCGTCAAGCACGGCCTCGCGCGTGAGCTGCGGCTCGGCAACCTCGACGCCAAGCGCGACTGGGGCTTCGCCGGCGACTACGTCCAGGCCATGTGGCTCATGCTCCAGCAGGCGAAGGCGGACGACTACGTGGTGGCCACCGGCGAGACCCACACCGTGCGCGAGCTCTGCGAGGTGGCCTTCGAGCACGCCGGCCTCGACTGGTCGCGACACGTCGTCGTCGATCCGGCCTTCGTGCGCCCGGCCGAGGTCGACTTGCTGATCGGCGATGCCAGCAAGGCCCGTCGCGTGCTCGGCTGGGCGCCGAAGCACTCCTTCCAGGAGCTGGTCCGCATGATGGTGGACGCCGACTTGCGGGTGACCACGCACTAGCGCGCGAACTCTCTCAGCACTCGCCCGGGCCGTCCGCAGTCCCGCAGCACGCCGCGCTCGCCGACCGTGCGTACGCCGTTGACCCAGACGCCGTGGACGCCGACGCCGGGCGTATCGAGCCGCGAGGCGCCCGTCGGCAGGTCGTCGACGCGACGCTTCGGGCCCCGCGCCACCGTGCGCGGGTCGAACAGCAGGAGGTCGGCCCAGGCGCCGACCGTCAGCCGGCCGCGGTCCTTGATGCGGTAGGCGGTGGCCACGTCGTGGGTCACCCGCTTGACCGCCTCCTCGAGGGTCAGATCGCCGCGCTCCCGCACCCAGTGACCGAAGAGATGGAGGCCGAAGCCGGCATCGCACAGGAATGAGAGGTGGGCGCCGGCGTCGGACAGCGCCACCGCCGCGTGCGGATGGCGCAGCAGCTTCTTCACCTCGTTCTCGTCGGTGTTGAACAGCCGGCAGTCGAGCATGGCGTCGAGCTCGCCGTCGAGTCCGAAGTCGAGCAGCACGTCGAACGGGTCGCGGCCGCGCTCCTTCGCCAGGTCGGCGATGCTCCGCCCGACCAGGTGACGGTGCGCCTCCAGCGTGACGCTCATGATCGTCAGATGAGGCCACGTCTGGTTGCTGAAACGGTTGGGCACGCCGGGGATGGCCGCCTCCGTCTTCAGCGCCTGGCGGAACGACGGATCGGCCAGGACCTGCGTGTAGTCCGCCTCGCTGGCCGCCTGGATGGCCGGCCGCCAGGCGAGAAACGCTTCGAGCGGATACGGATGTCGCAGCGTGAATTCCATGCCGAGCGGAAAGCAGCCAACCTGCGCCCACAGCTCACGGCCACGGCCACGCGCGCCCTCGATCTCGGCCAGCTCCTTGAACACGCGTGTCGGATCGCCGGGGTCGACGAACATGGCCGCGATCATCACGGGACGGCCGCTCTTGGCGGCGATCTCCTCCAGCCACGGCACCGTCGTGGTCATTCCCTTGGTGAGCATGAACACGCCGCGGCCGGCCTCGCCCAGCGCGCCCGTGAGCGCCAGGAGCTCCTGCTCGTCCGCGAGCCTCGACGGCATGGGGATGCCGTTCTCGCCGTTGTGCTGCTCGAGGGTAGACGTGGCGAAGCCGATGGCGCCGGCGCGCACGGCATCGACAACGATGCGCCGCATCTCGGCGATCTCGGCCGGGCGGGCGGCGCGCTTCGTGGCATCGCCGCCGAGCACATAGGTGCGAACCGACGAATGCCCGACGAAGGAGCCGACGTTCGGGACGACGCCACGCCGCTCCATGGCGTCGAGAAACTCCGGGTAGGACTCGAACTCCCAGCGAACGCCGGCGCGGAGGGCCTCGAGCGACATGCCCTCGACGTGGGTGAGGTTCCGCAGGGTGAGGTCCCTGTCTTGGAGTCGGCACGGCGCGATGGTGAAGCCGCAGTTGCCGATGACCACCGTGGTGACGCCGAGCGCGGTGGAGGGCGTGGCGTATGGATCCCACGTGAGCTGCGCGTCATAGTGCGTGTGGATATCGACGATGCCGGGGGCGAGGGTCAGCCCCTCCGCGTCCACGTGCTCACGCGAGACGCCGACGTCCGCGCCGATGGCGGCGATGCGGCCGTCCCTGACGGCAAGGGCACCGCGTCGCGCGGGGCCGCCGCTGCCGTCGATGATGCTGGCATTCTGGATGACGAGATCGTGCACGACTGCCCTCCATGTCGACGCTGTCGGCGTCCGTAAGGATCGAATCATCGACCAGGAGACGGCGCGGCGTCAATGCAGGCACCGCGCGCGCATCCCGCGCTCGTGGCACGCTGATCTCATGGCCGCGCCGCGAATCGTCTGGCATCGCGAGGCGGAACCTGACGGTGCCGGCGCGCCCGACCCGGCCCGCGACGCGCCGATCGGCTTTCCGCCGCCGTGGCCGGACCGTCCCTGGATCTTCGGCGTGATGGTCGCCTCCCGGAACGGCGTGGTGGCCTGGCAGCGCCGTGATGGGTCGGACGATCCGGTCCTCGGCGTGCTGGGCGGCGACCCCGGGCGCCCCGAGCGTCTCGCCGACCAGCGGTTGCTGCGCGCGCTCCGCTGCTATGGCGACGTCGGCGTCGGCGCCCAGACCCTCCGGGAGCAGCCGCATCTCGTGCAGCTGCCGCAGGAGCCCGGGGAGCCACCGGCGCCGGAGCTCTACGACATCCGCCGCCGCCGCGGGCTGCCACGCTACCCGCGCATCGTCGTCTACTCGCTCTTCGGCCGGCTGCCCCTCGGCAATCTCGTGTTCCGCACGCCCGGCGTCGAGGTCATCGTGGTGACGAGCGAGCGTGGCGCGGATGAGCTGCTGCGCCGCGGCGACACCGGACTCACGAAGGTGGTCGAGCCCGTGCCGGAGCCGGCCGCGCTGCGGCGCGCGCACGATCGCCTGCTTCGCGAGCACGGTGTTCGACACCTCGCCTGCGAGGGCGGGATGACCGTCCTCACGGCCCTGCGGGAGGCGGGGATCCTCGACGAGGTCTTCCTCACGACGACCGACGCCGTCATTGACACCGCGGCCCACGCGGGCGTGCTCAAGATCTTCGACTTCGAGCGGAGCAGTGCGCGACTGGCGGCGGAGGGTCGGACGGCGCCGGACAGCGACTGGCTGTTCCAGCGCTGGCGCTTCAACGAGCGGTGATCAGGGGTACAGCACCGAGTCTCCGTGGCGGTAGCCCCACTCCACGGACTCCGCGTCCACGACGGCGACCTTCTCTCCGGTGGCGGCGGCCAGCGACAGGGCGGTGATGTTGCGGCGTACCTCGGCCGCCAGCGTGTTGAGACGGTGATAGGCCTCGGAGACCGTGCGACCGAGCGCCGTCACGCCGTGATTCTCCATGACGATCGCGTTCGTCCGATCGATGAAGTCACGGAGGGGGGCGACGTCGAGCTCGACGTTCACGTGTGAGGGCAGGACGTGAACGGGGGCGCCCATGACGAGCGGGAAGTCGAGCGAGAGGATCTGCAGCTCGCGACCCCCGCCGAAGAAGGCGATGCTCTCATCATGATGGACGTGGATCACCGCGTTGATCTCGGGACGCGCCTTTAGGATTTCGCGGTTCAGCTGGTGCCCGACGCTCGTCGGTCGGGTGCCGTGGAGCAGTCGAGGCGTCGGCACGTCGGTGATGACGATGTGGTCCAGCGTCGTCTCCTCGAGGGAGACGCCGGCATGCTTGGTGTAAACCACCCCATGCTCGTACGCCGGGTGCGGAACGCGGATGGCCAGGTTGCCGAGCGAGTTGTGCACGTAGCCGCGGGCGGCCAGACGGGCCGCATAGGTGAGGAAGAGGGCGCCGACGGAGCCGTCCAGCATGCTGGCCTCCTTGTTGAGCCCCTACGCTTCCACGGTACTATGGCGACGCGGTTTTACGCGACATTTCAGCATTTCAGCGGTGTTGCGCCACCCGCTGTAAGTTTGACAATGCCCTGGAGGCCGTGGAACTATCCTCCGCCGCTCAACGTTCAGCCGACAGGAGGGTCACCCATGGTCAAGGAAGCGATCGCAGGAATGGTTGCCGTCGTCTTCGCGCTCGGAATGACGAGCGCGGTGTACGCGCAGACGCCGGCGCCGAAGGCCGAGGAGAAGAAGCCCGCCGACACGATGGAGAAGAAGACCGACAAGAAGGCGGCCGAGAAGACGGACAAGAAGCCCGCCGCGAAGAAGGAAGCCAAGGCCGACAAGAAGGCTGCCGACGCCAAGGCTCCCGCTGCCCCGACGGCCGAAAAGAAGGCCGAGAAGCCCGGCGAAGCGAAGAAGTAGCCAGCCGAATGCCGGCGCCGGGACGGCGGGGTCCGCCTCTCGGCGCCACGTCGCGCCGTTTCGCCCGCTACAGGTGGCCTCGCCGTGCCGGATGCCACACGCGGATCCTTAGATCGAGGGTCGCGGCGAGCCGGCATCGTATCATCGTCAAATGGCGGAATCCGAGACGGCCCGGGTCCTCGTCGTCGACGACGATCTCGGAGTTCGCCGGTTCGTCTGTGCAGCGCTGGAGAGCGTCGGGTTCAAGGTGACGGCAACCGGCAGCGGCGAGGAGGGCGCACGACTGGCCGCCTCGCGGCCCGATCTGGTTGTCCTCGACGTCGAGCTCCCCGACATCTCCGGACGCGAGGTGTGTCGGCGGCTCAAGGCGTCCCCCGAGACGGCGACCATCCCGGTCCTCATGCTGTCCGGCGTCTACATCGATCCCGCCGATCGCAGCCAGGCTCTCGAAGACGGCTCCGACGCCTACCTCACGAAGCCCGTGACGGCGCGCGAGCTCACGGCCACCGCGCGCGCGCTGCTGCGAGCGGCGTCGGCCGAACGGAAGACGCGAGAGCATCAGCAGACCGAGCACGCGCTGCGGCGCCGGGTCGCCCAGAGCAACTTCATCCTCGACGTCGCGCGCGCCATCACCGCCTCGCTCGACGTGCAGACGCTTCTGGAGCGCATCGTCGAGCAGGCGTCGCTGCTGCTCGGGGCGCCGCGCGTGTCGCTCGCCCTGCTCGAGCGCACCGAGCCCAGCCCGGTGATCCGCTTTGCCGCCGCGCGCGGCCTGAGCCGGCGCTTCACCGACCATCTGCGTCCGCTGCACTGGCGTGACGGCACCACCGCGGCGGCGATCCGCGAGGGCCGGCCGGTGTGGTCGAGCGATCTGCTGAACGACCCCCAGTTCGACCTGGCCCCGTCGACGCGCGCGCTGGTGGAGGCCGAAGGGTACCGCTCGGTCCTGTCCGTTCCCCTGCTCGCACACGAGCGGCCACTCGGAGCACTGGTGCTGTACCGCGACGAGCCCGGCCCGTTCTCCGACGACGAGGTCGACGTGATGCAGCTCTTTGCCGCGCAGGCTGCGGTGGCCGTCGAGAACGCCGCCCTCTATCGCCGCGCCCAGTCTCGCGCCGAGAAGCTGAGAGCGCTCAGCACGCTCACCCGCCTCATCACGTCGGCGGCGTCGAGTCACGAGGTGTTCGGGGCGGTGGCCGAGGCCGCCGGTCGGCTGCTCGATGCCCGCAGCAGCCGCGTGTGGGTCGACGATCCCGCGGCCGGCGTCCTGCGGGCCGAAGGCAGCTACACCACCGATCCCCTCATCCGAGCCGGCCTCGACCGGGTCACCGAGATTCCGCACGGCCAGGGGGTCACCGCCGAGGTCTATGCCTCGCGTGCGCCCGTCTTCATCTCCGATCTACGCACGGCGCCCAACTGGCTGAATCCGGAGCTCGTGAGGCTGGCCGACGTGCGCTTCTACGCCGGTATCCCGCTGGTGGCCGGCGACCATGTCGTGGGTGTGCTCTCCGTGCTGTTCGATGCGCGCGAGGAGTTCAGCGAGGAGGAGAAGGAGCTGGCCCGCATGCTGGCGGACCACGCGGCCATCGCCATCCGCCAGGCCCAGCTGTACGGCGAGGCGAACCGCCGGCGATACGATGCCGAGCGAATGGCCGAGAACCTCGAGCGCAGCCAGAGCTCGCTGGTGAAGACGGAGCGGCTGCGGGCGCTCGGCGAGATGGCCGCCGGCGTCGCCCACGACTTCAACAACCTGCTGTCGGTCATTCTCGGTCGCACGGAGCTCATGCTGCGGCGGGTGGGCGAGGCCGAAAGCTCGCGCGACCTCGAGGCGGTGCGGCGGGCGGCGCAGGATGGCGCCGACACGGTGCGGCGCATCCAGGAGTTCACGCGCACGCGGCGGACCCGTGCCTTCGAGCGCGTCGATCTCGCCGAGGTTGCTCGCGAGATCATCGAGCTCACACGGCCCCGCTGGGAGCTCGAGGCCCAGGCCCGAGGCGTCGCCTACGAGTTCAGCGTCGAGGGCGTGGCGCCGCCGGTGGCCGGCCGGCCCGAGGAGCTCCGCGAAGTCCTCACCAACCTCATCACCAACGCCGTCGACGCGATGCCGGCCGGCGGCCTGTGCAGCGTCCGGCTCGAAGGTTTCGAGGACTGGGCGGTGATGAGCGTGAGCGACACCGGCATCGGCATGGCCGAGGAGATGCGGCGTCGCGTCTTCGAGCCGTTCTTCACCTCGAAGGGGCCGCGAGGCACCGGGCTCGGGCTGGCCGTGTCGTGGGGCATTGTTACCCGCCACGGCGGGACGATCGAGGTGGACAGCGCGCCGGGGCGCGGGACAACCTTTCGTCTCCGGCTGCCCGTGCCCGTCACGCTGCCCGACCTCGTGCTCGGTCTCCCGACCACGCCGGCCCCGCGGTCGGCGCACCTGTTGCTCATCGAGGACGAGGCGGAAGTCCAGGCGGTCCTGGCCGAGATGCTGCGCGAAGCCGGCTACGATGTCGCCGTCGCCAAGGACGGTCTGGAGGGGATCGAGCGCTGCGAACGCGAGCGCGTCGACATCGTCCTGAGCGATATCTCGATGCCCGGCATCTCCGGCTGGGACGTGGCGGCGCGGCTCCGCGCGCGGCATCCGCACATCCCGATCGGCTTCGTCACCGGCTGGGGCGATCAGCTCGATCCCGAGCGCCTGGCCGCGGCGGGCGTCGATTTCGTGGTGGCCAAGCCGTTCCAGGCGCAGGACATGCTGCGCCACGTCGCGCAGGCCCTCATGCGGCGCGGCGCCGCCGCCGAGCGTTCCTAGCCGCGCTTCTTCCGCTCGCGCAGGTCGAAGGCTCCCGCCTGCTTCCGGGGGTCCTCGCCACGCGGGAAGATCTGGGCCTTCTGCACCTTCTGGGTTCCCGTGGTCGGCAGCGACGGCACGAACAAGATGAAGCCCGGCGCCTTGAAGTAGGCCACGCGCTGCCGGCACCAGTCGAAGAGCTCGTCGGCGAGGGCGGCGCCCGTGGCCACGCCGGGCATGGCCACCACGCACGCCATCACCTCTTCCTCGCGAAGCTCGTCCGGCACCGCCAGCACGGCCACCTGCGCCACCGACGGGTGCGCCTGGATGACCGCCTCGACCTCGGCCGCCGCGATGTTCTCGCCCGCCCGGCGGATGATGTTCTTCTTGCGATCGACGAAGTAGAGCATGCCGTCGGCATCCTGGCGGACGACGTCACCGGTGTGGAACCAGCCGCCGCGCCACGCGGCCTCCGTCGCGGCCGGGTCCTTCAGATATCCGGAAAAGAAGCCGTGGCGCGGCCCCTCGGGCCCGCCCCAGCGCACGAGCAACTCGCCCTCGGTGTCGCGCGGCACTTCGCGGTCCTCGTCGTCGACGACCTTCGCCTCGAGACCACCGAACGGCCGGCCGAAGGCGCGCGTGTCGATCATGCGCGGCTCGTGGTTGACGAGGGTGACCCGCCCCGTCTCGGTCATTCCCCACGCCTCCAGGAGCGGGAAGCCGAAGCGCGTCTCGAACGCCCCGTGAAGCTGCGGCTCCACGCCCGCCCCCACGCCGAACTTCACGCGATGCTGGCGCTCCTCGGGTACCACCGGCTGGTTCAGCAGGAGGGGAGGCACCACGCCGAGGTAGTGCACGATGGTGGCGCCGGTCGCCACCACGTCCTTCCACCACCGGGTGGGACTGAAGCGCTCGGGCAGGATCAGGCAGTTCGCCGTCAGCATCACGCACGTGGCCGTCAGACCCTGGCAGTTCATGTGAAAGAGCGGAAGCGGATTGAGGATCCGCTCCCGCGCGCGCTCGATGACGCAGAGGCCGCCGATGTCGCGGTACCACGCGCCGGAGGTGAGGTAGTAGAGGTTCGTGAGGATGCAGCCCTTCGGGCGCCCGGTGGTGCCAGAGGTATAGAGCAGGCTGCATTCGGTGTCGGCCCCCGGCTCGCCGCCGCGCGGCGCCACGCGCGGCATCGGCAGCATGTCGGGCCAGCGTCCGACGTCGACGACCGGCAGCGGCTGCTCGCGCGCACGCGCTACCGCTTCCAGGTCCGCCACCCGCGTGCTGATGACGACGGCCAGATCCGCCTCCGAGTGCGCCATCTGGTACAGCAGCTCGTCGTGACGATAATCGGGATTGATCGGCACGATGGCGCTGCCGAGGGCGTTCAGGGCCAGGTAGTGGAAGAAGAATTCCGGCCGGTTCTCGAGCAGCAGCGCCACGCGGTGCCCGTGGCCGAATCCCGCCGCCGCGTACGCGCTGCGCAGCTGCTCGACCTGCGCGCGCGCCTGCGCGTAGGTGAACTCGACGCCATCCGGATGGTAGCCGCGCTCGGGGGCGGGCGGTACGCACAGGAAGACCCGGTCGCCGGCCGCGGCCGCGGTGGCGGTGAAGGCCTCGTAGACCGTGTTCATGGCCGGTCATGATAGCGCGGTCCGACCCGGCCGCTGACGGCTTGCCTTGCCGGCGGCCTCGCGTTACTCGTGAGGGGGCTTCGCCGTGTCACCACTGACAGCCGGGAGGCGTTCATGCAGGCCTGTGTGCCGCGCCGGTGGTACGCCTGCGACGAGTATCGCGAGGCGAAGGCGCTCCGCATGAAGTGCGCGCTGACGGACGTCGTGCTCGTCCAGGGAGGCTGACGTCTACTACGAGCGCCGTGGCCGGCACGACGCGGACGCGCCCGCGCTTCTGTTTCTCCACGGCCTCGGCTCGTCTGCCGACGACTGGACCCTGCAGCTGCCGGCCGTCGCCGACGACTATCGCGTGATCCTGGTCGATCTGCCGGGTCACGGCCGATCGCCGCTGCCGCCCGGGCGCCTCACGGTGGAGGGGATGGCGTGCGAAGTGGACGCGCTGCTTGCGCACCTCGGTGAGGGCCCGACGCACGTCGTCGGTCTGTCCCTCGGCGCCTGTGTCGCGCTGGCGCTGGCGCTCCGTGAGCCGACGCGCGTCCGCTCTCTGACCCTCGTCAATCCGTTCGCGCGACTCCGGCCGGTAGGCACGCGGGGGGCGCTGCGAATGGCGCTTCGCGCGCTGCTGCTCGGCACGGCGCCGATGACGACGGTGGCCGGCCTGGTGGCGCGCACGGTGTTCCCGCGACCCGAGCAGGCCGCGTTGCGCGCGGCAACGGCGGCCAGCCTGTCACGGACGTCCCGTCGCGCGTACGCGGCAACCGCGGGCGCGCTGGCCGCGTTCGACGCGCGCGCCTGGCTGGCCGACGTGCGCTGTCCGACCATGGTGGTGGCCGGCATCGACGACGGCACCGTCGACATCGACGCCAAGGACGCCCTTGCGCGCGCGATCACCGGCGCGCGACTCGTCCTCGTCCCCGACTCCGGTCACGTCACCAACGTCGACCAGCCGGCCGCCTTCAACGCGGTCTTGAGGGAGTTCCTCGCCGGCCGCTGACCCACGCTACAATCGCGCGCCATGTGGCTGCTTCTGTCGGTGTCGGCGGCACTGTTCCAGGTTCTGCGCAATACCTCGATGAAGCGTCTCGGTCACGCCCTCGACGAGTACATCAATGTGTGGGGCCGCTTCACGTTCCTGCTGCCGTTCGCGCTGGCGGCCTGTGCGCTCGGCGGCTTTCCGGCACTGCAGCCCGGCTTCTGGGGCTGGTGCGGACTGTTCGGCGTCTGCCAGACGGCGTCGACGCTGGCGCTCTCGAAGGCGCTCAACGCTTCGGAGATCTCCCTGGTGACCGCGTTGTGGAAGGTGAGCCTGCTCGTGCTCCTCGGCATGGCGTGGGTCACCATCGGTGAGCGCCCCACCGGCCTCGGCATCGCCGGCGTCCTGCTGAGCGCCGTCGGTGTGTACCTGCTGAACATCGGTCGCGCGCGCATCTCGCCATGGGCGCCGCTGATGGTGCTCGTCACGGATCGAGGGCAGCGCTACACGCTGCTGGCCGCCCTGCTGTACGCCCCGAGCGTGATCACCATCAAGCAGGCCATCCTTGCCTCGAACGCCGCCATGGGGACCTTCGGCGGCTACCTGGTGGCCAGCGTGCTGATGACCGCGCTGGCCCTCGGCACGTCCGCGCGGCACTTCCGGGCGGTACCGCGCCACTGGAAAGAGTTCGTGGCACTCGGGCTCTTCGCCGCCCTGACCACGATCCTGCAGGGCAAGGCGTACACGCTCACGCTGTCGTCGTACGTCGAGGCCGTGAAGCAGGTCGAGATCCTCTTCGCGATGGCCATTGGCGTGCTGGTGTTCGGCGAGGCTCAGCGTGTGCGCGAGTCCGCCCTGGGAGCGATCGTCATGCTGATGGGCATGGTCCTCCTCGCCCTCGCCGGCTGAGGGTCGGCACCGTGCTGACCGGCCATCGGCGGTCCCCCGGCGGCCCGACCGCTGACGCGGTGTCGATGGCAGTGCGCTTGCTCCTATAGGGAGGACCAGGAGGAAATACCATGCTTTCACGTCTGGGAATGATCGTCTCGGTGGCCGCGATGGCCGCCTTGACTGGCTGCGCCTCGGTGGAGCCGGAGAACAACCGCGTCTATGGCAGCTCGCCCTCGAACACGGTCGGCACGCCGCGGGCGGCGACTTATCAGGGAACCGTGACGCGCGTGGACGCGCCGCAGCGCGTGATCGTGATGAGCGACGGGCGCATGTACCAGGTGCCGGCCGACTCGACGGTCTACGTGAACGGCCAGCCGGTCGCGTATACCGCCGTGCAGCCGGGAACGCCCATCGCGCTGAACAATGCTCAGCTCGTGGAGCTGCGCGACGGCCGCTACGTGGTCGTGCAGCAGCCGGCCACGGCCGTGGCCGGGTATCGGCAGACGATCAACGGGACCGTCGAGGACGTCGATCGCAACGAGGTCAAGATTCGCACGGCGAAGGAGCGATTCGAGATTCCGATGCAGGGCGCGAACCAGACCGGCATCCGGAAGGGTGACAACGTGGTCATCGACTTCACGTTTACCCCGACGGCGCCGGCGGCGTTGCCCCGGTAGTCTTCTCGGCCGCCGAAGGGGGGCGCCGGGCCCCCCTTCGCACGCCGGCCTCAGCCGAGGGCCTGCTCGGCCTGCCGCACCCGTCGTGACAGCGTCGCCAGGATGCTCTGCGTGAGCTCCGGCGCCTCGCGGAGCAGCGTTGCGAAGTCGCGGCGCTTGATGACGAGCAGGCGCATCGGCGTCTCCGCAATCACCGTCGCCGACCGCTCGCCGCCATCGAGGAGGCTCATCTCGCCGAAGAAGGCGCCCGGGGCCAGCTTCGCCCGCTTCCGTGCCGACACCTCGACCCGCGCACTGCCGTCGACGATCAGATAGAACTCGTTGCCGGGCTGGCCCTGTCGCGCCAGGGCTGTCCCCGCCGGTACCTCGATCACTTCCGTGATGCGGGCCACTGCCTTCAGCTGGCGGCGCGTGCACTCCTCGAGCAGGGGCACGGCCTCGAGACGGGCGATCTTGTCGTCCTGGGTGACACGGCCGGCAAACAAGCGCGCCACCGGCGAGGCGGCGCGGAGGCTTTCAGGGATCGAGCCGTCGAGGATGCGGCTGATCAGCTCCATCGACGGCTATGCTACTACGGTTCGAGCGAGTCCACCTTCGCGCGTAGCTTCACGAGCATCTCCTCGTACGGGGTGGCCAGGAGCATGCGTCCGAACTGCGCCCGATAGCTCGACACGAGGCTGGCGCCCATGGCGCGCACGTCCCAGACCCGCCAGCGATCGCCGCCGTGCCGGACGACCGCGAGATCCACGGGCACCTGGGTGCCGTCCCGGAGGAGGACCCGCGCGTGGACGACGGCCCGCTCGCCGTCCACGCTGTCGCCCGCCACCACCAGCTTTTCGCCGTCCCAGCGGTCGACGTGGCGGAGGAAGGCGCGATCCAGGAGGTCGGTGAACAGCGACACGAACATCTGCCGCTCGGCCTCGGAGCGCGCATCCCAGTGCGCGCCGAGCGTCCGGCGCCCGGTCTCGCTGAAGTCGATGGCGTCCTCGGCGACGCGACGCACGGCCTGCCGGCGCGCGCGCTCCTGACCGGCGACCTTGAGCTGTGGATCGGCGAGAACGGCCAGGATTCGCTCAGCCTGAAGGTGGATGTCGTTGGCGGCCGAGCCTGCGTGGCCCGGCACTGGTAGGGTCAGGAGCAGGGCACCAAGCAGTGTGGCGATGATCATTCGCATTGTTGGCCTCCATCTCCTGGCGACTGCAAGGCGAGTGCCGCACCTGGAAGTCACGGGTTTCGGTGGCGCGCACGGGAAACGATTGCCCTCGGCCGACTCCGGTGCGGAAGCCGGCGCGGCAAACCGGGTACGGCGGTGCGCAGCGCCTCATCCCCCCATTGGCAGGGTGCCGGACCTGGTCGCCGTAAGACTGTTGCCGCCGCGGACGCTGGAGTTTGCCGACGACGTCTTCGTGGGCGAACGCGGCATGGCGTTGCCGGGCCGCGCCGAAGGCTGGGCGGCCGTTCAATACGACCAGGAGAGAGAGAGCGAGTACACGTTGCGCGTGTACTGGAAGA
>Ga0075421_100002359_pt1 | contig 22559 bp, 19 predicted proteins | sample SoiMetdeltSBSDD5_FD_75292 | JGI IMG/M metagenome (GOLD analysis project Ga0075421, IMG submission 75292) | Bulk soil microbial communities from a Populus tree surrounding site in Tennessee, USA - Soil MetaG P. deltoides SBSDD5 | ecosystem: Environmental > Terrestrial > Soil > Tree plantation...
CCCAGCGCCTGGTCAAGCGCATCTGTCCCGACTGCAGGGAGGAGTACCACCCCGACGAGGACGAGTACGCGGAGCTGGAGCACGCGTTCGGCGGCAAGGAGGAGACGGCGAAGTTCGGGATCGAGTACAACGACGACTTCGTGCTCTTCCGCGGCAAAGGCTGCGCCAGCTGCAACAACTCGGGCTATCGCGGGCGCGCCGGCATCCACGAGCTGCTCGTCGCCAACGACCCGATGAAGCGGCTCATCGCGAACAAGGCCCGCGTGGCCGAGATGCTGACGACTGCGAAGAACGACGGCATGACGACGCTCGTTCAGGACGGCATTCTGAAAGCGCTCGACGGGCTCACGGACGTCAAGCAAGTCAAAGCCGTCGCGATCAAGTAGCCGCGTGTTGTGCCGGTGCGGGGCGGCGCCGCGCCCCGCTCGACCGCGCAAATCGACTCTACGTTGCGCCTGCCAACGAGCACCGATTTCTAGCCGGACCCGACGCAGTACCCGAAACACGGGTCTCGCGGAGCCCGGCGCCGCCCCGCACCGCACAACCGGACGACTGCACTATGTGATCGCTGTCAGATCTGACTTGCTGGACGTCTATCGGAATCCGTCGACGTGTAACGGAACCGCTGAACGCGAACGGCTCGGCGTCGTTCCGAGTCCGTGGACGACGGCGGCGAGAGCCGCAGTCTGCGGTCAGGCAGTCTTCGGTCAGGCGGGTGGAGGCTCGGCGTCGGTCGCGGCGGCGCCGTCGGTCAGCAGCGTCCAGTCGTCCGGCGGATCTGCGGGCGGTCGGTGCTTCGGTTCGGTCGATACGACGCGGCCGCGGCTCGGGGAGAACCACTCCCAGCGATCGGGCGGCGGCGCACCGGCCTCGTCGCGGGTGCCCATCTCGGGCCCGACCTCGCCCTGGTTGGCACGGTCGGCCTTGCGCTGCTGCTTGGCTTCCTGGCGAGTCTTGCGGACTTCTTCGCGGCGTCGGCGCTCGAAGTTGTAGTTGCGGCGCGGACTCAGCGGCGGATCCTCGGGGCCATCGGCATCTTCACGATACACGATTTTCTCATGTCCGCTCCCGTGGCTTCACATCCTTGAACGTGGCCCAGAGAAGCAGGTCGTAGACGATCTTCAGCCCGCCCCCGAGGATGAACGGCGCCGCCAGCGCGACCGACGCCATGACCCAGCCCGTCACCGCGGGGCTCACCGCCTGCGCCACGGTGCGCCAGAGGGTCGTCGTGGTCGCCGCCGCTTCTCGCTCGTGGTCTTCGACCACGGCCATGACGTACGCCTGCCGCGTCGGAACGTCCATCTGCGACAGCAGCTGGCGCGCGTAAAGCAGCAGCACGGCCGCCCACGCCGCCGGCGCCGCCGCGATGGCAATGAGAAAGACATTCGAGATGAGGTGCGACACGACCATGGTATTCAGCAACCCGAAGCGCTGCGCCGCCGCCGGCGCGAGCAGCAGTGAGGCGGCCGTGACGAGCTGGGCGCCGAGGAAGATCTGCCCGAGGGCCTCGAGGCCGACGCCATAGCGCTCGTGCAGAAAGTACGCGACGAGCGACTGCAGCACGAACCCGCCGGCGAACGAGTCGAGCGCGAACAGCGCCGCGAGCCGGCGTATCAGGCCGGAAGACGGCGCCGCTGTCGCGGGCGCGCGCGTCACGGTGACGGAGGGCAGCCGCGCGTACAACAGCGACTGCGCGACGGAGACGCCGAGAAAAATGGCGAACAGCGCGCGCGGCGAGGCGAGCCCGACGATGGCCGCGCCGATGCCAGCGGCGGCGTAGCCGAGCAGGTTGTAGACGCTGAGAACTGTGGTGCGACGCGCGCCGGTGACGGCTCGCGCCACCACGACCTGCTCGATGGACAAGAAGGGCCCCGTCTCTCCAGTGCCGACCGCAACGTTTCCGATCATCGCGGCGAGCACGACGACCCACGGGTGGTCCGAGAGCAACAGCAGCGCGCCGGCGACGGCCGATAGCGCTGCGAGCGCGCCGAGGGCCGCGCGTGCGCCAAGTCGCTCCGCCGGACGCCGCACCGCCCACGTCAGCACGGCGCTGCCCGCGAGCGTGCACGTCACCGCCACGCCGACGCCCTTCGCATCCAAGCCGTGCTCGGCGAGATACACCGGCAGCAAGATCCCGAGAAACCCGTAGCAGAAAGTCCTCAGCGACTTGGCCAGGAGGATCGACGTGATGGGGCTCAACGCGGAACTTGACAATCACTCAACTTGTGTTGAGTATATGACTCCCACGATGCAGGGCAGGGGAGGTTTGGGACATGAATCCGGTGGAGCGGCTGCTTCAGCACGAGATCACCCATTTCGTCGATCGCGTCGCGACGTCGGTCCCTACGGACGGCGTCAGCGCCCACGTGATGACTTCGGCGACGCGAAAGCGCCTGGACGAGGCCGAGGCGCAGCTGGCCCAGGCTCGCGCCTCGCTGATCGAGGGCTACGGCCACTGGCGGCGGGCTCTGGAAGACGTCGAGAACCTCTGGGCGCTCGCCGCGTGGCGGTCAACTGCGGCCGAAGAGCCGAGCGAGCACCCCGCGCCGCTCGCCGCCTGACGGAGCCAGCTCGGCGAGGAAGCGCTCACTGACCGCCTCAAAGCGCTGCCAGTAGTCCGGCAGCGTGCGGGCGTATGTCACCTGGCCGGCGAGCAGACCTTCCTGATCGTCGCGACCACGGGGGCGGCTCGTCGCCTCCGCCGGCACTTCGGCGTCCAGCCGGCGCAGAAAGGCGAGCACGTGGCGGGTGTACTCGGCGCGGTCCGCGGAGCTGTCGGCCGCCGGTGCCGGCAGCCCGCGCGCTTGCCGTGCGCGCACGAGCGCATCGAGGCACACGAAGTCGATCGCTTCCTCCAGCCGCTCGCGCACCTCGTGGGCGATGCGGGTGTCGAGGTCGTGGGAACGATCGGGATGGCGAAACGGCATCAGCCGAGCATCGCGGCGAGGCCGGTGTCGAGCGGCACCGGCACAAGGCCGAACGTCTCGTAGAACGGACCGGGCTCGCAGGTGTTCTCTTCTTCCAGCATCAGCAATTGGTCGGGGGTCAGCGGGTAGTCGGGAAAGCGATGAAGCAAGCGGGTCACCGGGCGGACGACACCGAGCGGCGCGTGCGCCTTGAGCGGGCGCCGCCGCCCCATGGCCATCGCCACGCGATCGATGAGATCGACCATCGTGACGGGCTCGGGCCCGCCGATGTCATAGGTGTGCTTGACGCTGGCGTCGAGCGTGAGCGCTCGGACGAAGCCCTGGGCGACGTGCGCCACCGGCACCGGCTGCAGGCGCTGGCGCCCCGTCCCGATCACCGGCACGATCGGCAGCCGCTGGATCATCCGAGCCAGTAGCGTCACGAAGCCGTCACCGCGGCCATAGATCACCGACGGGCGAAAGATCGTCCACGGCAGGGGGCTGGCGCGCACCGCCTCCTCGGCGGCCCACTTCGTCTGATGGTAGCGGGAGCGGGCGCCGGCGCGGGTGCCGAGCGCACTCATGTGGACGTAGCGTCGGGCGCCGACGGTCGCGGCGGCGTCCAGCACGTTGATCGTGCCCTGCGTGTGCACGCGCTCGAACGTCGCGCCGACCGACGGATGCTCGCGAATGATTCCGACCAGATGGATCACGGCGTCGCAGCCGGCCATCCCCTGATCCAGTGACTGGCGCGACAGGACGTCGCCCTCGATCCGCTCGATGGCCCCCAGCCCGTGCAGATCGCGCTCCGACCCCCGCCGGACCAGGCAGCGCACCGCGCATCCCTCCGCGCGCAGCGCCTGAACGACCGCCCGGCCGACGAATCCCGTACCGCCCGTGACGAAGACCCGTCGCATCGACGGCGACTGCATGGCCTTAGGATATCAATCTGCTCCGCGCGCGATGATAAGATCGGGAACGTGGTCGTCTCGCTCCGCCCCGCCATTATCGGGGTCCTCTCTCTCGCGCTGACGCTGACGTCTGGCTACGCATCGGCTCAGGACTGGAGCGGCATCGACGAAGCCGCCGTCGACGCCGTCGGCTCGGGTGAAGTTCCCGGAATCGTCGTCGTCGTCGGCCGCGGCGACGCAATCCTCTACCATCGCGCGTGGGGCTCGCGCCGCGTCGTCCCCGATCACGTGGCGATGACCGAAGACACGATCTTCGACATCGCGTCGCTGACGAAGCCGCTCGGCACGACGCTGGCGGTGATGTCGCTCGTCGAGCGCGGTCACGTCAAGCTCGACGCGCCACTCGGGCGCTACCTGCGGGAGTTTCGCGGGCGCGCCCACGAGCCGATCACGATTCGCCGGCTGCTCACGCACAGCGCGGGATTGGTCGCGATTCCGCCGAGCGGCACCCTGAGCGGTGGCTTCCCGAAGGCGGCCGCGCTCCTCGCGAAGGTGCCCCTCGACTATCCGCCGGGCACCGGGTTCCAGTACAGCGACACGGGCTTCATCCTGCTCGGCGAGGTCGTGCATCGCGTCTCGGGCCTGACGCTCGACCGTTATCTCGAGCAGCACGTCTTCAAGCCGCTCGGCATGCGCGACACGAGCTTCAATCCGCCCGCCTACCAGCGTCAGCGCATCGCGCCGACGGAGTTCGTGAACGGCCATTTGCTCGTCGGCGAGGTGCACGACCCGCGCGCGCGCGCGCTCGGCGGCGTGGCGGGCCACGCCGGCATGTTCTCGACGGCCGCGGACCTCGCGCGCCTGTGCCGCATGCTGATCGATGGCGGAAGCCTCGACGGCAAGCGTGTGTTGAAGCGCGAGACGGTGGCGATGATGTGGGCGCGCTCGTCCGAGGGCAACGGCAGCCGCACGCTCGGATGGGACATGAACAGCACCTATTCGCTGACCGCGTCGCCGTTCTTTCCCACCGAATCTGTCGGTCATCTGGGCTTCACGGGCACGTCGCTGTGGATCGAGCCGCATACGCGGACATACCTGATCGTCCTCACCAACCGGGTGCATCCGAGCGGCGGGGGCAGCGCGAGGATCCAGGAGCTGCGCACGCGTGTGACGGCGGCGGTCGGCGCAGCACTGTTCGCGCCCGAGCTCGGGACCGCGGTGGCCATGGGCGACTCGACGGCGCCGTCCGCCGATGGCGGCGAAGAGACGCGGCCGCCGCTGCGACCGTCCATCGTGCGCTCGGGGCTCGACGTCCTCGCCGCGCAGAACTTCGCGGCGATCGCGGGAAAGACCATCGGGCTCGTGACGAATCAGACGGGCGTCGACGCGCAGGGGCGCCGCGCGGTCGACTTGCTGGCCGCGGCGCCCGGCGTGAAGTTGGCGGCGATCTTCTCGCCCGAGCACGGCCTCACCGGTGACGCCAATACCGACGTGCCGCACGGGCGCGACGCGATCACCGGCGCGCCGGTGTGGAGCCTCTACGGCACGACGCGGCGGCCGACGTCGTCGATGCTCCGCGGTCTGGACCTCGTCGTGTTCGACATCCAGGACGTCGGCGTGCGCTATTACACGTACCTGACGACGCTCCTCTACGTCATGGAGGAGGCGGCGCGCGCGCGGATTCCCGTGGTGGTCCTCGACCGACCCAACCCGATCACCGGACGCGTCGTCGAGGGGCCTGTCATGGACCCCGATCTCGCATCGTTCACGGGACCGCACCCGATTCCCGTGCGCACCGGCATGACCATCGGCGAGTTCGGGCGCATGGCGGCGATCGAGCGCAAGATCCCCGTCACGCTGACGATCGTCCCGCTCGAGGGCTGGGACCGGAACCGCTGGTTCGACGAGACCGGCCTGCCCTGGGTGAATCCGTCGCCCAACATCCGCTCGCTCACGCAGGCGCTGCTCTACTCGGGCCTCGGACTGCTCGAGGCCACCAACCTCTCCGTCGGGCGCGGCACGGAACGGCCGTTCGAGGTGATCGGCGCGCCGTGGCTCGATCCGCACGCCGTCGCGCAGGACCTGAACGCGCTGCGGCTGCGCGGTGTGCTCTTCGAGCCGGTGGTCTTCACGCCGACCGGCGATCGCTACGTCGGCGTGCCCTGCGGCGGTGTGCGTGTCATCGTCGCGGACCGTGAATCGATCCGACCGGTGACGGTCGGCCTCGCGATCGCGAAGGCGCTACGCAGTCGTCATCGCGACCAGTTCAGGCCGGAGGCCATCCAGAACCTCCTGGTGAACCGCGCGACGATGTGGGCCTTCTTGCGGAACGAGTCGTTGGATCGGCTGGTGGCGTGGACCGAGATGGAGCGAAGCAACTTCCTGAACCGCCGCGCGTCGTACCTCATCTACCGCTAGTCCGCATCTCTACGGGTCGCCGTCCCGTTGTCGTGCGCGTGGGGCCCTCCTATTTCTCGATGACCGGGAGCTTGACGTCCGGCCGCACCTTCGCGCGGCGCTCGGAGGGAATCGTGATCGCGCCGGGATTGCCGTCGCTCACGAAGCGGTCGTTGGGGTTCTTGTCGAACCACGTCAGCCACGTGTTCAGGTCGCGCTCCACGGCCTGGATGCGCGGCAGGCGCGTGGGATCGAAGCCGCGCGCGAACGGCGACGGCGCCGCCCCGCCGGCCACCATGAGAATTGCGTCGTGCTCGTAGGAGGTGCCTTTGGCCTGGCCGCGCAGCGCCCAGCTCACGTCGCGCGGGTAGACGCCATGCGGCAGCGCGATCGTGCGGATTCGATAGTCGGGCACGTGACGCTGGATCCACTGCTGCGCCTCGGCGATCTGCGTGCGCACGACGGGCTCCTCGTACTTGCCCAGGTTGGCATGCCACAGCGTGTGGTTGCCAATCTCGTACCCGCGGCTGACGAGGTATTGCAGCTTGCGGCCCTCGTGCTCGGGCTGATTGAAGAGCCGGTTCGGCTTGCTCGCGCCCGGCAGCACGAAGAAGGTGGCCGCGCGGCCGAAGTCGGGCTTGTCCTTCAGAAACGCCTCGAGGATGCCGACCGCGCACTTGGGGTCGATCTCGAAGCTGCCGTTGGTCTCGATGTACCGGAACTGCCCTGGCGAGGAGTCGTCGAAGGTGAGAACGACCGGGGTCGTGCCGGCGGGCACCGTGATCCGGCCGTCCAGCAGCGCGTTGAGCGACTGCAGGCGGTAGCCACGCGCGTAGAGCGTCTCCAGATCGCGCCGGAAGTTCTCCGGCGTGCGGGTCCAGCGCTCCTCGGGATAGTCGACCTTGTGGTACTCGAGGATCATCACGCGCCCGAGCTCGTTCGCGGGCCGCTCGGCCCAGGCGAACGCCGCGAAGATCAGCGCGGCGGCGAGGAGCAGGACGCCCACGAGCGCCAGCCTCATCGCGCCGCCAGCGGCCCCTTCTCCCGCAGCGCTGCCTTTGTGTAGTCGTTGCGCGGATTCCAGAGCATCCACCCGGTACCCCCTCCTTCATCGGTGCCGCGGATCTGGTCGCGGATCTCGTTCACGCCGAAGATTCGGCGATCGAACGCGTAGTCCTTGAAGTCCTGCAGCCAGGGGCGCACGCGCGCCGGCGTGTGGGCCGCGCGCTTGCGGATGAGTCGCACGCTCTCGCGCACGACGGCGTAGGAGTTCTGCACGGGGTTGCGGTAGCCGGGGATTCCGACGTGGTAGCCGGAGGGATAGACCATCGGGCAGATGTAATCGAGATGAGGCGCCAGCTCCTCGATGCGCTGGCCGATATCGGTGTCGTTCTCGTTGAACGCCGTGTAGCCGAACAGGTCCGCGGCCACGTACGCCCCGCGCGCGCCCAGCTCCTTACGCGCGCGCTGCAGGAACGCGGCGATCGTGGGCAGGCGCGTCTCCTTGCTCACGGGCTTGAGATATTTCGCGGCCTGCAGCTTGCCGTCCGTCGGGAAGCGGACGTAGTCGAACTGGACCTCGTCGAAGCCGCGCTCGATGGCTTCCTTGGCGATGGCGATGTTGTAGTTCCAGACCTCTTCGCGGAACGGGTCGACCCACACGAGGTTCTCGCGATCGATCCACGGCTTGCCGGTGCGGGTGTCCATGATCGCGAGATCCGGCCGGCGGGTGCCGAGGATGTTGTCCTTGAAGGTCACGATCCGGGCGATCGTGTACACGCCGCGGGCCTTGAGGTCGGCCATCATCGCGTCGAACTCTCGCAGCGTGCCCGGCCCCTGCGCGCCGACGGCCAGCGCCTGCTCGACGCGCGTCTGATAGATGATCCAGCCGCGGTCGCCCTTGACGTCGATGACCACCGCGTTCAGCTCCGTGCGTTCCACCAGGTCGAGGACACGACCGCGGATGCCGCGGTCGCCGAAGCCGAAGTAGGTGAGGTAGGCGGCCTTGATCGCCTGCGGGCGCAGCGTGATCTCGAGGGGGCCCTTCGTCGTTCCCGGCTCGATGGTGACTTTGGCGTAGCCAGGGCGCTTGACGATCAGCGTCGCGTCCGCGGGCGGCGTCACCGTGAACGTGCCGTCGTCCGCGATGCGGGTCTCGACGCCGGCCGCGACGACGGACGCGCCGGCCACCGGCTGGCTGTCCTGATCCACGACCTTGCCGCTGACCGGCCCCGACCACGTGCCGCGCGGGCGCTCGGGCACCGGCTGAGGCACGGGCCGGACATCGGGGGTCGGGCGCGCCGGCGGGGGTTGCTCCGGCGTGACGCGCGCGATCTGAACGGGCTTGGCCGCGCCGACCTGATGCGCGACCGGCGAGACGGTCTTGGTCGCTTCGGGGCCGGCCAGGGTCGGGGTCGGCACTGCTGCCGTCGGGCGGGGGAGCGGAGCTTGGTCGGTGGGGGCGATAGCGGCGACGATCCGCGCAGGCGGCTCGGCCGCCGTGGCCAGACCCAGACGATCGGGCGCAAGCAGGCCGTAACCGCACAGGATGGCTGCCGCCAGGAGGCTCACCGTATAGCCGGCGTCGCGGAGGGGGCTGCGTGCGGCGGCTGCGGTGGGTGCTTCGAGCATTCGTTGCTCCCGACAATAGCGAAGCGACACAGACGCGCCAAGAAAAAATTTGCGTAGCGCGTTTTACGCTTTAACAACAAACGTACAATCGCGGACTATGACACGTCAACTGCTCGCTTGCGAGCGTGCCGAGCACCGAAATGAGAACGTAAATGCACTGCGCTTGCACTTCTTGCACCTGGAGCGGCGGGGCGCGCCCGCCGTGTGCTTTCTCCACGGCGGCGCAGCGCACGCGCACTGGTTCGATCGCGTCATTCCAGCGCTCGGCGAGGGGTTCGACATAATTGCCCTCGATCAACGCGGACACGGTGAGAGCCAGTGGTCGATGCCGCCCGCGTACGCAACGGAGGATTTCGCGGGGGACCTGCGTGCTCTGTTCGATCGCCTCGGCTGGGCCCGTGTGATTCTCGTCGGCCATTCGATGGGTGGTCACAACGCGATGGCGTTCGCCGCCTGGTATCCAGAGCGGACGGCCGGTCTCGTCATCGTCGACTCGCGTCCCTACTTGCCGCCCGACCGCGTTCAGCGCATGCGCGAGCGCGGTCGCCGTCCTCCACGCACGCATGCCTCGGAGGACGCGGCCGTGGCCGCATTCCGGCTGCTGCCATCGGACACGATCGCGGATCCGACACTGCTCGCCCACATGGCGCGGATGGGTCTGACGCGCGTCGATGGCGGCGTTCGCTTTCGCTTCGATCCCGCGTGCTATGCGGACCGACGCCCGGTGGACTGCTGGCCCCTGCTTCCGCGCATCGCCGCGCCCACGCTGATCGTCCGCGGCGAGCACTCGCCGGTGCTGCCGACGGACATGGCGGCTCGCATGCGGCAGACGATTGCGAACGCGGAGCTGGTCGAGATTCCCGGCGCCTATCACCACCTCACGCTCGACGCGCCCGAGGTGTTCGGCGCGGCACTCGACGCCTTCTTGAGGCGTGTGCTGTGAGGCTCGCCCTCCTGGCGCTCGCCCTGAGTGCCTGCGCGACGCAGGCCATCGAGCGTCCGACGTTCGCGCCGACCGACGCGGGCACGATTCGCGTGCGGGTGGACCGCGACGTGACACTGACGGGTACGCTGGCGCTGCCGCGCGCGCCCTCACCGGCGCCAGCTGTCGTGCTCATGCACGGCTGCAGCGGCATCTCGCCGACGCACCACGCGTGGGCGCGGACGCTGCGCGACTGGGGCTACGCCACGCTGGTCCTCGATTCGTTCGGTGCTCGGGGCATCCGCGCGACGTGCGAGGCGGGCGGGCTGACGTCCGAGCAACGCGTCGAGGACGCGTTCGCGGCCCTGCAGACCCTCGCGCGCCACCCCGGCATCGATGCCTCGCGCGTCGCGCTCATTGGCTTCTCACACGGCGGCGGCACGGTGCTCGCGGCGGCGGCCCCGAGCGTCGCGCGCAGCTACGCGAGACCTGACACGCCACCGTATCGCGTGCTGATCGCGTTCTATCCGCGGTGCGAGGGGCGTTATCCCGGAACGCCGCTGCCGGCTCCGCTGCGCATCCACATCGGCGCGCTGGACGACTGGACGCCGGCGGCGCCCTGCGAGGTCATGGTGGCCGCGCTCCGCCGCGCCGGTGCCGACGCGCGGATCAGCGTGTATTCCGAGGCGCACCACGGGTTCGATTCGACGCGGCAGGGCCCCCCGATCCGGCTCCCGAACGTGCGGCTCTACCCCAGCGGCCGCGGCGCGACGGTCGGCGCGAATCCCGAGGCTGCAGAGACGGCCCGGCAGACCGTGCGGCGAGAGCTCGAAGAGTCGCTGGCCCTGCGGTGACCGCGCGGGCTACGCGCGCTCGATGCGGACGGCGCAGACCTTGTATTCGGGAATCTTCGATGACGGGTCGAACGCGGCGTTGGTGAGGAAGTTCGCCGCCGACTCGCCGAGCTTCACGAACGGCACGAACACGGCGCCCGGCTTCACGGCCTCGGTCACGCGCGCGTAGCCGACCAGCTCGCCGCGCCGGCTCTCCACGCGCAGCCGCCCGCCCTCGTCGACGCCCAGCCGCTGCGCGTCGCTGGGATGGATCGCGATCTCCAGCCGTGGCGCCAGCTCCATCAGGCCCTGCACGCGCCGCGTGAGCGTGCCGCCGTGCCAGTGGTAGAGCAGCCGTCCGGTGTTGAGGACGAACGGATAGTCGGTATCGGGAAGCTCGGCGGCGGTCTCGATCTGCCGCGCCGGGATGAAGCGCGCGCGGCCGCGCGGGAACATCTCGCCGTAGAGGTACGGCGTACCGGGATGCTCCGGCGTCGGGCACGGCCACTGGATGCCGCCCTCGCGATCCAGCCGCGCGTGCGACAGCCCGGCCAGAAACGGCGTGAGAGCCGCCATCTCGTCGAAGATCTCCGCCGGCGCCGCGTAATCGAACTGGCGACCGACGTCGATCCCCAGCCGCCGCGCGACGCGCTTGGCCAGCTCCGCCGTGATCGACCAATCCGCCCGCGCCTCGCCGGGTGGCGGCAGGGCCGCGCGCACGCGCTGGACGCGCCGCTCGGAGTTGGTGAACGTCCCTTCCTTTTCGGCAAAGGCGGCCGCGGGCAGGAACACGTGCGCGCGCTCCGCCGTCTCGTGCAGGAAGAGGTCCTGCACGACCAGGAAGTCGAGCTGCTCGATCGCCTTCTCGGCGTGGTTCAGATCGGGCTCGGAGAGCAGCGGGTTCTCGCCGACGACGTACATCGCGCGCGTAGCCCCGGTGAGGCAGCCGTCCACCATCTCGGTCACGACCCGACCCGTGCGGCCCGGCGGCCGCACCCCCCACGCCTGCTCGAACCGCGCGAGCGTGTCCTCGACGTAGTGCTGGTAGCCGGGCAGGTTCGTCGGAATGCAGCCGGCGTCGCCACAGCCCTGCACGTTGTTCTGGCCGCGCAGCGGCGAGATCCCGCTGCCGGGACGGCCCATCTGGCCGGCGACGAGCGAGAGGTTCAGGAGCGCGTGAGCGTTGTGGATGCCGTTGACGTGCTGAGTGATGCCCATGCCCCAGATGAGGCATGAGCCGCTGAATGGCGGTTTGGCGTACCAGCGGGCGGCCTGCGCGATGTCAGCGGCCGGCACGCCGGTAATCCGCTCGGCGTACTCGAGCGTGTAGGGGTCGAGCCCGCCGCGCCAGGCGTGGAAGCCTTCGGTGCGCTCGCGGACGAACCGCTCGTCCGCCAGCCCCTCGTCCACGATGACGCGGGCCATCGCGTTGAAGAGCGCGACATCCGTGCCGGGGCGCTGCGCGATCCAGAGATCGGCCTGCTCGCAGAGCTCGATGCGCTTGGGGTTGACGACGACGAGCCGCGCGCCGCGGCTCACAGCACGCCTGAAGCGTATGGCGATGACCGGATGGTTGGCGGATGCGTCGGCGCCGACGACCATCAGGCAGCCGGCGTCCTCGTAATCCTGGTACGAGTTCGACGTCGCCCCCGAGCCCATCGAGGCGAGCATCGCCTCGACCGACGGCGAGTGGCAGAGCCGCGTGCAGTGATCGACGTCGTTCGTGCCCATCACGACGCGGCAGAACTTCTGCACGAGGTAGCCGTCCTCGTTGGTCGCCTTGGCGCTCGCCAGGGCGCCGAACGCGCCGCGATTGCGCGCCAGGCCGTCCGCCGCGGTGTCGAGCGCCTCGTCCCACGTCACCTCGCGCCAGCGGCCGTCGCGCTTGACCATCGGCCGCGTGATGCGATCGGGCGCGTGGACGAAGCCGGTGGCGAACCGGCCCTTGACGCAGAGCATGCCGAGACTCGAGCGGTTGTCCGGCGCGTCGTCGGCCATGAGCGCCAGCCGAGCGTTGTCTCGCACCTTCAGCTCGATGCCGCAGCCGACGCCGCAGTACGGGCACGTGGTCGCAACGGTGTGCGCGATCTTTCCGGTCGCGTCCTTGGGGCGCAGGGCGCCCGTGGGGCAGGTTGCCACGCACTGGCCGCACGACGTGCACACCGACGACGCCATCGCACCGTCGCCAAACACGCCGACCTTGGTGGCGTGGCCGCGGCCGAGCAGCGCGATGGCGCCGATCTGCTGGACGTCGTCGCAGGCGACGGCGCAGCGGCCGCACAGGATGCAAGCGTCGCGATCGAGCACGAAGAACGACTTGCTCGCGTCCTCGTCGTACGCGTGCAGCGGCGTCCAGGAGGGCTCCAGCCGGCCGTGGCGCGCGGCGGCCTCGCTCAGCTGGCCAAAGCCGTTTCGCTGCTCGGCTGGCGTCAGCATCGACAGCGTCAGGTCGAGCACGGTCGAGCGGACGCGCACGACCTCGGGATCCTGTGTGTCCACCATCATGCCGTCGCGCGCGGGCAGGTGACACGCGGCCGGCGTCCCGCGCTGCCCCTCGACGTGCACCAGGCATGTCCGGCACGCGCCGAGCGGCGCGCGGTCGGGGTCCTTGCAGAGCTGCGGCAGCGGAATGCCGAGGCGGTTCACGGCATCGAGCACGGTGGCGCCGGCGGCGAGCTCGACGCGACGTCCGTCGACGGTGACGATCATGCGCGCCTCATGATACGCCGAACTGCTGCGGGAACTCGGCCAGGCCAGACAGCACCGATAGGGGTGCGGCCTGGCCGAGCCCACAGAGCGAGGCGAGCTGCACGGTCTCCGCCAGTGCGCGCATGCGCGGGACGTCGAGCCTGGTCTCGTCGAGCAGCGCCAGCATCCGGGCCGTCCCCTCGCGGCACGGCGTGCACTTGCCGCACGACTCGCGCGCATTGAACGCGAGCAGCGTCCGCACCGCGCCGCGCACCGCGGCCGCGTCGGCGAGCGCGACCACGCCGCCCGTGCCGGGATTCACCGGGCCGCGCGGGATCAGCGGCTCATCGAGCTGGCGCGGATGCACGACGCTGCCCGACGGGCCGCCGACAACGAGCGCGGCGAGCGCCCCGCTGTCGGTGCCTCCGCCGAGATCCTCGACGAGTGTGCGCAGCGTGCAGCCGACCTCCATCTCGACGACACCGGGCCGTCGCAAGTTTCCGGAGAGCCCGAAGAGCTTCGTGCCCCGACCGCCGCCGAGCGCGGCGAACGCCGCACCGCCGCGGGCGACGATCGGCACGACGGCGAATAGCGTCTCGACGTTGTTGATGACGGTCGGCTTGCCGAACAATCCCGATTCGACGGGGAACGGCGGGCGCGTGCGCGGCATCGCGCGTTGGCCTTCGATCGATTCCAGCAGCGCGGTCTCTTCGCCGAGCACGAAGCCTCCGGCGCCGCGCCGGATCTGTATATCGAGACAAAGGTCGGAGCCGAGAATGCGCTCACCGATCAGTCCCCACTCGCGTGCCTGGTCGAGCGCCGCCTCGAGCCGCTCGGCAGAGAGCTCGGCCTCGCCGTGGATATAGAGGATGGCGTGCGCAGCGCCGGTCGCGTACGCAGCAAGCAGCACAGCCTCCAGCAAGCGATGTGGGTCGCCTTCCATGAGATGGCGGTCCTTGAAGATGCCGGGCTCGCCTTCTTCGCCGTTGACGACGAGATACTTCGGCGAACCGGCAGCCGCGCGGCAGCCGGCCCACTTCACCGCGGTCTGGAAATAGGCGCCGCCGCGCCCGGCCAGTCCCGCGGCGCGCACTTCCTCGATGACGGCCTCGGGCCGGCCTTCCTCGAGGGCGCGCGCGAGCGTCCCGTAGGCGCCGTGACGGAGCGCGTCGGCGATGTCATAGGGATCGGCCAGCCCGCAGCGCTCGGTGAGCAGGCGATGCTGGGCCGCCATCCAGTCGGGCGGCGCGGCGAAATCGCGCTCGGCCATGTTGGCGGCGAGCGCGTTCAGCAGCCGCGGCACGTCGGCGGGCGTGATGTGCGCGCTAGTGATCGGCGGCTTGCCGTCGCGCAGCGCGTCGACGACGGGTGACGCCCAGCACATGCCGTTGCAGCCGGCGGCGACGACGGTCCACGCCAGGCCGCGGCGCTGGACTTCGCCGCGAAGCGCCTCGAGCGTTTCACCGGCGCCGACGGCGAGCCCGCAGGAGCCGACGCCGACCGCGAGTCGGGCGCCCGTCCGACGGCGCTCGGCCTCGCGTCGCAGCATCGTGAAGCGCGCGCCGGGCGAGCCCGACGTGGGCAGCGTCGCCGGCGGGCCGCCGCGTCCCGTGAGCGGCGCTGGCGCGTGATGGACCGCCGGCCCGTCGAGCAGCGCGTCGAGCATGGCATCGGTGGCATGGCCGCGATACGCGTGATCGATCTCGATGACGGGCGCGACCGAGCACACGAACGCGCAGTCCATGGCCTCGAGCGTGACCGCGCCGTCGCGCGTGGTCTCGCCGACGCGCACGCCGAGGCGCTGCTCACACCGCCGCAGCAGCTCGGTTCCACCGCGCGCGTCGCAGGCCACGCCCGTGCAGACGCGCACGACCCGGCGCCCCGGCTTGTTGAGCCGCAGCTCGGGATAGTGGCTCGCGACGCCCCACACCTCGCTCTTGGGCACCCGAAGGTGCGCGGCGACGGCGGTCAGCGCCTCGGGTGAGAGCCAACCGTCCGCGCGCTGCGCAGCCTGCAGCGCGGGCAGCAGCCAGGTCCGCTCGCGCGGAAATTGCGACAGCGCTTCGCCGACGCTCATTTCGCGTCAGCGTACCATCGGCGCGGGTTCCGCGGCAGGCCGCCGCGCGTCAGACCTGTCCGCGTGCCCTGTCGTCGAGCAACGCCTCGACTTCGCGGGTGAGGCGCTGCATCTCGCGAAGACCGCGGCGCATGTCGCGGTCAATCCAGAGAAGGAATCCCAGGAGCGCTCCGAAGCTTGCGACCAGAAACGCGAGTACGGTGACCATTTACCGTCGTCGCTTACCGATCTCTTGAACGACCAGACCAGCGACCGCCCGCGTCATCCGCTGCGTCTCTTGGTTCTGCCGATGAATGTCGCCGACGATCTTGCCGAGGACACCAAAGCCGACAACCAGGCCTCCGGCGATGAACGCCATGACGACGACGAGATCATAGTGGCTGATGTCGGCCATGCGTCAGTGTGCGCATGCGCGGTGGCAGTGTCAATGTCGCCGGCCGGATACGACTACGCGACGCCGACGTGGAGCGCGATCGTGCCGAGCCCCACGCGGCGATATCGCACGTCGCGCAGGCCGGCGCGACGCATGGCGTCGGCCAGGCCCGGCGGGCTCGCGAAGCGCTCGACGGAGTCGGGCAGGTAGGTGTACGCCGAACGGTCGCCCGCCACGAGCGAGCCCAGCAGCGGCACGATGCGACGGAAGTAAAAGCCGAATGCGCGGTCCCACCCGGGCACGCGCGGGCGCGTGATGTCGAGCGTCACGACGAGGCCGCCGGGCATCGCCACGCGCCGCATCTCGCTGAGGCCGCGCGTGAGGTCGGCGAGGTTGCGCACCAGGAAGGCCGAGACCACCGCGGCGAACGTCCGATCGCGGAACGGTAACGCGAGCGCGTCGGCGGCCAGCAGCGGCACGCGCGTCTGGCGGCGCCGCGCGAGCTTCGCGCGCGCGTGGCCCAACATGCCCTCGGAGAAATCGGCGCCGACCACCGTCGAGGCGGGACGGACGGCGCGCACTGCGAGCGCGAGGTCGCCGGTGCCGGTGGCGACGTCGAGGATCAGACCGGGCGGCGCGCCGACGACGGCGTCCGCCGCCAGGCGCCGCCACGCGTGGTGGCGGCCGCCGGTCATGAGCGTGTTCATGACGTCGTAGCGGCGCGCGATGCGCGTGAACATCGTGCGCACCGCGGCGCCGTGCTCGTCCACTATCACCGAGCGTCGCCTACCACCAGAGCCCGCCGACGACCGACGCGAGAACGATCACAGCGATATACCCGTTGACGTTGAAGAACGCCACGTCCACACGCGACAGGTCTGTCGCGCTCACGAGCGAGTGCTCGTAGATCAGGAGCGCGACCACCGCCGCCCAGCCGAGCCAATACAGGGGTCCCAGTCCGAGCATCACGCCGAGGAGCGCGAACGCCGCCGCGGTCAGCGCGTGGCAGATACGCGAGACGGTGAGCGCCGCCGCCACGCCGAAGCGCGCCGGTACGGAGTAGAGGTGGTGGGCGCGGTCGAAGTCGACGTCCTGGCACGCGTAGATGAGATCGAAGCCAGCGATCCAGACCGTGAGCGCAAACCACAGGACGAACACCGGCGGGTCGAACTGGGCACGAACCGCGATCCAACCGCCGGCGGCCGCGATGCCGTCGGTGAAGCCGAGAATCCAGTGCGACGTCCAGGTGAAGCGCTTCGTGTAGTTGTAGCCGACGAGGAACAGGAGCGCGAGCGGCGCGAGCGTGAGGCAGAGCGGATTGAGGCGCCACGCGGCGACGAACATCAGCGCCGCCCCGCCGATGGCGAGCGTGCGCAGCTCGCCGACGCTCAGCACGCCGCGCGGCAGGTGCCGCATGGCCGTCCGCGGATTGGCCGCGTCGATCCAGCGGTCCACCACGCGATTGGTCGCCATCGCGCAGGTGCGCGCGCCGACCATCGCCGCCGTGACCCAGAGCACGGTGCGCCAGCCGGGCCAGCCCTTCGCGGCCAGGACCATCGCGATGTACGCGAACGGCAGCGCGAAGACGGTGTGCTCAAACTTGATCGCGTCGAGCAGGTGGCGCACGCGGCGCGTGTCGACCGCGACGGTCACGCGCGGCCTCTCACAAGCCGTACTCGCGCCAGCGGCGCGTCACGAGCTCGCGCACCTCGTCACTCATGCGGATCTCTTCCGGCCACGCTTGGACGACGTCGTCGAGCGGACCCTTCTCCGTGGCGTCCACGCCGAGCTTGCCGCCGTAGCGATGCCGGAGCGCGGCGTGGTCGAGGTCGTCCATCGGTCCCTCGAGGATCATGAGATCGCGCTTGGGATCGATGTTGCCGGTCGCGCGCCAGGCAACTTCCGAGAGGTCGTGCACGTTCACGTGCTCGCTCACGACCACGATCGTCTTGGCGAGCATCATCAAGCCCATGCCCCACAGCGCGTTCATCACCTTGCGCGCGTGCCCGGGATAGCGCTTGCGGATGGACACGATCACCATGTTGTGGAACACGCCCTCCGCCGGCATGTTCACGTCGACGATCTCGGGCAGCATCAGCTTCATGATCGGCAGGAAGATCCGCTCGGTCGCCTTGCCCAGCCAGTAGTCCTCTTGCGGCGGGCGACCGACGATTGTCGTCGGATAAATCGCCTGCGCGCGCCGCGTGACGGCGGTGAGGTGGAAGACCGGATAGTCGCGCGCGAGCGAGTAGTAGCCGGTGTGGTCGCCGAACGGGCCTTCGAGCCGCCGCTCTGTTGGATCGACGTAGCCCTCGAGCACGATCTCGGCCTGCGCCGGCACCTCGAGGTCGATCGTGCGGCACGGCACGAGCTCGACGCCCTCGCCGCGCAGCCAGCCGGCAAAGACCACCTCGTCGATTCCGGGCGGCAGCGGCGCGGACGCGGCGTAGATCATCGCGGGATCGCCGCCGAGCGCGATGGCCACCGGCATGCGGGAGGTCGCACGGTGCTCGTGCTCGGCGCCGCCCTTGTGCGTCTGCCAGTGCATGCCGAGCGTGCGGTCGTCGAAGACTTGTAGCCGGTACATTCCGACGTTGCGGGCGCCTGTGACGGGATCGCGCGTGAACACGGCGGGCAGCGTGATGTATCGGCCGCCGTCGCGCGGCCAGCACGTGAGAATCGGAAGGCCGGCCAGGGACGGATTCTCCGTTTCGACGATCTCCTGGCACGGGGCGGCGCCCACGCGACGCGGCGCAGCCTTCGCGACGTCGAGCAGAGTGCCGAGCTTGCGCATCTTGTCGAGAAACGAGCCTGGCATCTTGAGGTCCAGCAGCTTCGATACACGCGCGCCGAGATCGTCCAGCCGCTCGACGCCCAGCGCGGTCGCCATCCGACCGGCGCTGCCGAAGGCATTGACGAGCACCGGCATGTCGAAGCCCTGCACGCGCTCGAACAGCAGCGCGACGTTGCCGTCATCCCGGCGCTTGCTGACGCGATCGACGATCTCGGTGATTTCGAGGTCGCGTGAGACCGGGGTGGTGATGCGGCGCAGGCGGCCGCGACGCTCGAGGTGCGCGACGAACTCGCGCAGATCGCTGAACGCCACCGCCTACTCGTGATGGAAGGTGGAGACCAGCCAGCCGGCGACGATTGGGAACGCGAGGCTCGGGATGACGCGCACCCAGACGAACTTCCAGCCCATGAGCGGCGCCTCCCACGCGATGATGCGCTGCAGCCCGAACAGCGACCACGCGGTCATGTACGTGACGAGCGCCGGCAACGCCGCGCCGGAGTGCGCGAGCGCGACGAGAAACGGCACGCTCACCATCGGCCCGCCCGGGGTCATGATCCCCGCCATCATCGCCATGACCAGGCCGCGAAGGCCCGCCTCACGCCCGAAGTAGCGCGAGACGACTTCCTGCGGCACCACCACCTGGAACAGGCCGGCGAGGAGCAGCGCAGGGATGAGCCGTGGCAGGACGAAGCCGAGCATCGCCAGGCCGTTGCGTGCTCCGATCCCGGGGAGCGACGGGTCCTTGATATAGGCCAGGATCGCGAACACCAGGGCGAGGGCGGCAAGGACGAGCGTGGAGGGATCGAGGCGCATCGCCCGGGATTATTGCACACCGTACTCCGGCGAATTGTCGTGGTGAAGGGGACTGCCTACGCGGAGGCGGCGAGGTCAGGCCGCTCGAGGTACTCGAGGATCCGCGACCATTCGACCGGCTTTGTAAAGACGACGTCGGCCCCGGCCTGACGCGCTCGGGAGAGAAAAGGCTCGCCGTAACCGGTCACCACCAGGACGCGCGTGCCGCGGGCCGACCGCGAGCGAAGCTCGCGAATCAACACGTCGCCCGGGATATCCGGCAGCCCGAGGTCGCTCAGCACCACGTCGAACTTTTGTTGGCCGACCAGTTCGGTCGCCTCGCGGCCATTGGCGGCAGACTCCACATCTGCACCCTCGGCCCGGAGGAGGAGGGTGAATACCTCGCGGATGTCCTGGGCGTCTTCGATGACGAGGATGCGAAGACCCGTGAGCCCCATCAGAATCCTTGTGGGGGCCATATTTAGCAAGCATGATGCCAGTAGCCACCGCGACGCCCGACCCAGCAGGATTGCTATACTGCTCACGCGTTGGATCTCCACGGCGCCAGCCTCATCGAGGGCCTCGAAGACGCGGTCGTCGTGACCGACGCCACGCTCGGTATCGTCGCCTGGAACGCCGTGATGGAGCGCCTGACGGGCATCGCCCGTGGCGCGGCGCTCGGCAGACCGGCCGCCGAGGCGCTCGATTTCCTCCGTGATATCGACGTCGGTGCGCACCTCTCGCGCGCGCTCGCCGGCGAGACGAACACGACCGGCGATGTGCACTATGAGTTCCCATCCGACGCGCGTAGCGGCTGGATTTCGGCGCGCTACGCACCGTGGCGCGACAGCGCGGGCGCCATCGGCGGGGTCATCGGCTCCCATACCGTCGTGACCGAGCAGCGCCGCCGCGCGACGTTCGTGCGCGCGCTCGAGTCCATCGGCCGGACGCTGACCTCTTCGCTCGACCTCAACGAGACGCTCGACACCATCGTGCACCGCGCGATGGAAGTCATGGCCGCCGATGCGGTGCTCGTCGTCTCGTGGGACGGCCGGGCTTCGGACTTCACGGTGCTGCGCGCCGCCGGTCGTCTCTCCGACCGCTACGCTGCCGGCGGCGCCATTCCGCTCGGCGGCGGGCCGGTGAGTCGCGCGATGCAGACGGGCGCCGCGGTCACGACGCAGGACATCCTGAGCGACGCCGATACGTGGCTCGCGCCGGAGCGTCGCGCGCGGATCGAGCGCGAGGGCTTTCGCGCGGTGGCCGCCGCCCCGCTGCGTAGCAAAGGGCGCGTGCACGGTGCGCTGGTCGTGCACTACTGGGCGGTGCGGACGCTGAGCGAGGAGGACATCGCCGCGCTGCAGCTGCTCGCCGAGCACGCGGCGCTGGCCATCGACAACGCGCGTGTGTACGCCGACGCCACGCGCCGCGCCGATCGCCTGCGCGAGCTGACCGATCTCGAGCAGCTCGTCGCCGAGTCACTCGTGGTCGACGACGTGCTGCGGCGCATCACGCAGGCCGCCGCGCGCCTGCTCGACGCGCCGATCGTGCAGCTGTGGACCGCGGATCCGGGCGAGCGGCTCGTGCGGCTGTCGGCGTCCAGCGTGGAGCCGGGGCTGTCCGAAGTCCGCATGCCCCGCACGGTGCCGTTCGGCGAGGGCGTCGTGGGCCGCGTGGCCGAGACGAAGACGACGATGTACGTGGCCGACGTCACCGGCGATCCCCGCGCGCTGTCCGGCGACTGGGCGCGCGAGACGGGCATCACGCGGATGCTGTCGGTCCCGGTGCTGGCCGGCAACGACGATCTGCTCGGCGTTTTGGTCGTCCGTTCGCGTGACGAGAGCCTTTCACGAGATGAAAACCGCGCGCTGGTCACCTCGTTCGCCGCGCGCGCGGCCATCGCCATGCAGCACGCGCGCATGTACGCGGAGGCCGTGCATCGCGCCGGACGCCTGCGCGACCTCGTCGCCGTGAGCCAATCGATCACCGGCTCGCTCGACTCCGCCGACGTCATGCGGCGCATCAGCCAGGCCGTGGCCGGCATGCGGCCGGGAGCGCTCGGCGCCGTGCACCTCTATGACGCCACGAAGAACGTGTTGCGCGCGGAAGCGCTGTCGGGCGCTGCCAACTGGGACGGCTTGCCGGTCGAGCGGCCCGCCAACAACGGGCTGCCCGGTCTGGTGTTCGAGTCGCAGACGCCGGTGCTGGTGCCGCAGCCGCTCAACCACCCGCGTACGGCCGCGCGCGCGTGGTGGCAGAAGCGTCCCAAGGGCACCTATTACGGTGTGCCGATCGCGGTCGGTGACACGTTCGTCGGCGTGCTCGACTACATCCTTCCCGACGGCCTGCCCGACGCGGAAGAGCAGGAGGCGCTCCGACTGCTCGCCGCGCAGGCGGGTATCGCGCTGCGCAATGCCGGGCTCTATCAGACCGAGCGCGTGCACACCGACCGCATTCGTGCGCTCGCCGCCGTCAACCAGCGGCTGTCCAGCGCGCTCGACCTGGACGAGCTGCTGCGCACGATCTGCGAGTCGGCCGCGGCGCTCATCGGCGTGCGCTTCGTCGCCTTCTGGCTGGCGGACGAAACCGCGCGCACGCTGACACTGGCCAGCAGCAGCGAGCCGGACATCGCCGGTGATGCGCCTCGCCGCTCCGCGCCCTACGACCTCGGCGCGACGGGGTGGGTGGCGCGCCATCGTGAGCGGCTCGTGATCGACGACATCTCGGCCGATCCGCGAATCATGGACGGCGAGTGGCTCGCGCGCTGGGGCCTGACGTCCTACGCGGCGTACCCGGTGGTCGCCGGCGATGAGCTGCTGGCGATCCTGGCGTTCCTGCACTCGGCGCCGATCCGCCTGGGCGACGACGCCGCGGACGTCGTCGGCATGTTCCTCGCGCAGGCGAGCGTCGCCGTGCGCAATGCGCAGCTCTACCGCGAAGCGCAGCGCCGGCGCGACGTGGCCGAGACGCTCGCGCGCGTGGCGCGTGAGCTGACGGGCACGCTCGAGGTCGAGCGCATCGCCGCGCTCGTCACACACGGGCTGGTGGATCTGCTCGGCACGCGCGCCGCCGCGCTGTACCGCTACGATCCCGACACGGGCGGCCTGCGCCAGCTGGCGGCGTACGGCGCCGGCGCCGATGTCGTGGGCGGCGTCGATTTTCGCGCGGGTGAAGGCGTGCCGGGCTGGGCCATCGCCGAGCGGAAGATCGTGACGACGCCGGACGTGCTGCGCGA
>Ga0075421_100002361_pt1 | contig 22558 bp, 15 predicted proteins | sample SoiMetdeltSBSDD5_FD_75292 | JGI IMG/M metagenome (GOLD analysis project Ga0075421, IMG submission 75292) | Bulk soil microbial communities from a Populus tree surrounding site in Tennessee, USA - Soil MetaG P. deltoides SBSDD5 | ecosystem: Environmental > Terrestrial > Soil > Tree plantation...
CGACGTCGGGCCGCACTCGAGGAGGCGATCCGCAACCAGAAGATCGACCCTCCTCTCCCGAAGACGCCCTACGGCCTCGCTCGATTGCACGCGGCCGTCATCCGACGACTGTTGATGATGGCGGAGCGACTCGACCCGCCGCCCATGCTGCGAGTCCACCCGGCGCGCTTCGAAGTCATCATCGATCTCAACCTGGAGCACCCGGGCGGGCGCGCGGCCGCGCGCGAGTGGGTGCTGACGAACATCGAGCGAGCGAAAGCCGAGGCGGGCGTACGCGACGCCGGGCAGGAATTACACTACGAGAAGGACCAGCCTAACGGGCAATACATGTTCGCCACGCTGGAGGCACGGGCGATTCAGAAGCTCGTCGAGCTGGACATGGCGCACGCCCGCGAAAGGGCGGCCGAGTATCAGGCGAAGTCGCCGTCCGCCAAGGCGATCGACGCCAACCGGTTCCGCGCGATCTTCCACATCTGGCCCGACTTCGAGGTCTCCGGGTACGTCAACAAGTCGATCGCCACCGTCAAGGCCGATGCGGCGCAAAGCTCTTTCTCGGCTCTCGGTGCCGGCATCACCTGGGCCGTCATGGACTCGGGGATCGACGCCACGCATCGGCACTTTGCGGCGCACCAGAACATCGATCCTCAGTCGCCGCTGCACAAAGATTTCACCGTCGACGGCGGCGGGCCCTTCGATGACGAGAACGGCCACGGGACGCACGTTGCAGGCATCATTGCTGGCGCGTGGCGCGTGCCACCGGAAACACCCGAGAACGAGCGCCCACTCGCAGTGTCGCGCTACCTGAAGAACGACACCAACGATGTCGAGTATCAGGAGACGCGACTCGACGGCATCGGCGGCATGGCGCCGCAATGCAAGCTGGTGAGCCTGCGCGTGCTCGACGAGAACGGGAAGGGCGTCGTCAGCAACCTGATCGCGGCCATCGGGCACATCCAGGAGATCAACGGCTATGGCCGCCGACTCCGCATCCACGGCGTGAACATGAGCCTCGGGTACAACTTCGAACCCGAATGGTTCGCGTGTGGCCAGAGCCCGCTGTGCGTGGAAGTCGATCGCCTCGTCAAATCAGGCGTCGTGGTGGTCGTCGCTGCCGGCAACACGGGATACGGGACACTGAAGTCGAACATCGGGGCGACCAGCGCAGGCTTGTCGCTCACGATCAACGATCCCGGGAACGCCGATCTCGCGATCACCGTCGGCTCCACACACCGCGATATGCCGCACGTGTACGGCGTCTCGTATTTCTCGTCGAAGGGACCAACCGGTGACGGTCGACTGAAACCCGACCTCGTTGCCCCGGGCGAGAAGATCATCTCGTGCGCGACCGGTGCCCTGAAGCGAGACGGTGCCAAAGGGAAGGCCTGCGACTATGTAGAAACCAGCGGGACGAGCATGGCCGCCCCTCACGTCAGCGGCGTGATCGCAGCGTTCCTCTCCGTTCGCCGCGAGTTCATCGGCAAGGCAGAGCGGGTCAAGGACATCTTCCTCGCCAGTGCGACCGACCTCCGGCGAGATCGCTACTTCCAGGGGGCCGGGCTTGTTGACCTCATGCGCGCTATTCAATCGATCTGACCTCATCCTGCATCACGCGGAGGCACTCGTATGAACGACATCGCGGGCATCCCATACATCGAAGCGCGGTTCAACACGAGCGGCGCCCCTGAGAACACGGTCACGCTTCCGGCAGGAGTGACTGACCTGCTGATCATGTCGCACGGGTGGAACAACAACGCCGAAGCCGCCCGCGCGCTCTACGGCGGGTTCTTTGGGAATTTCGCCGGAGTGGGCGCGGCGGATGACTTACCAGGTCGGAGTCTGGCAATCGTCGGAATCATCTGGCCGTCGAAGCGGTTCGACGAGCGCATCGCTGTCGAAGGGTTGAGTGATGCCCAGGGGTCGGCAAGCATCTCCGCGGCAGACGCGGGCTCCCGCGCGGCGCTCGAGGCGAAGCTCGAGGATATGAAAGCCCTGTTCACCGAGCCGTCGCAGCGAAAGGCGTTGGACGAGGCCAAGGCACTGCTCCCGGATCTCGAGGACAAGGGGTCCGCGCGACGCGCGTTCGTCGACAAGATCCGCTCCCTGTTGGATCGAGGCGCGGCGGACAACGAGGACGCCTCGGACGACTTCTTCGGCGACGATGGCGACGCCTTGATGGAAAACCTGAAGGTGGATGAGGACGATCTGGACGAGGAGGTGTCGGGGGCTGGCGGCGGCGCGGCGCTCCCGTTAGGCGCCGGCGGAGCTCGCGGTGAGGGTGGTGCCGCCGGGCTGAAGGACGTTCTCCGGGGGTTCAAGTCGTCGGCGATGAACGTCCTCAACTTCACCACGTATTACGAGATGAAGGCCCGGGCCGGGAAGGTTGGAACGAACGGGGTGGCGAAGCTCATCGACGCGCTCGCGCCGCAGGTCCAGCGCATCCATTTGATCGGCCACAGCTTCGGCGGGCGTGTCGTGACCGCGGCCGCTGCTGCGTCGAGCACGGACAAGATCAGGAGCATGTCGCTCCTCCAGACCGCCTTCTCGCACAACGGCTTCTCCAAGTCGATGAACGGGTTCTTCCGACCGGTTGTCGATCAGCAGCGCGTCCACGGTCCGATACTCGTGACGCATACGAAGAACGACAAGGCGGTGGGCGTCGCCTACCCGCTCGCATCCCGCATCGTCGGGGACCGGTCCGCGAAGCTCGGGGACGAGAACGATGTGTTCGGCGGCCTTGGCCGGAACGGGGCGCAGCGGATGGAGAGCGGCGAGATCGTGACCGGCAAGCTGCTCCCAACGGGCGGGCAGTACGCCTTCCAGGCGGGCAAGTTCTTCAACCTCGAGGCGAGCGATTTCATCCCCGATCACGGCGGCGTGACGGGGAAGGAGGTCGCCTACGCCGTTAGGCGTGCCGTGGCCGGTTGAGGTCGCGCGTTAGGCGTGCACCATGGATGGTGAGTGAGCCGGGGCAATGCGCTCGAACGCGGCCGCCGCCGCACGGATGCGCGCCCCGTATGCCGCGGCCTGTCCGTTGCCGTTGTAGTGCGTCGCGAACTGCTCGTATTCGCCGCGGCGCAACGCCTCGAGCATCGGCGACGTTCTCCCGCCGCCCTTGATGAAATCGAACAGGCCGAGGATGTGGAACCGCTCCTCGGCCTTGAAGCGCTCGAACATCTCGCCCGCCGAGTCATAGCCGATCGCGGCATGGTTGAACCCCATGATCTGCGAGGCACCCATGCTGATCGACTGGAGCGCGGCCGGCTCGTGGAGCGCGCGTGCGATCGTGAACGCATCCCATTCCGACTGCTGATCGCGGTGGCCCGTCTTCCACGCCTCCGTCACGCTCCCGCGGTACGTGTGTCCCGTCCACACCTTCGACGTATCGAACGTGAAGTGCTGGCGGAACACGTCCGGCCGGCCCTTGCCCCAGCGATTCCAGAAGACGTGGTTCTCGAACCGGATGATGAGGCGTCCGGAGTCGCTCATCCCCTGCCCGCTCGACTCGACGCAGAGCACGCCGATCGCGGCAGCGAGCGAGACCTCGGTCGCCTCGCGGAGCGGCGCGAGAAGGCCCCCGTACCGGTTCCAGGCCCGGGCGGCAACGCGTGCGGTGTCACCCGGGCCGGTGGTCGCGATCCGCTGATGGGCCGGCGGCTCGATCGAACACTCGCACAGCCCGTCGTCGTGACAGAGAAAGCCATGGGCGACCGGTGTGCCGTCCAGCCGGAGAAAGTCGGCGTGGACGAATCCGCGGATCGTTCCGTCGGTAACCTCGTACCAATTGCCCGACCGACCCAGGACCTGCACTACCTGACCGCGCTGCAACGATGTCACGCGCTCGGCGCTCGTGCTGGCCGCGCGTCGGACGTTCAGGCTACCAGCGGTCACCGTCGCTCGCGTCTCTGACATCCGCCACCCCCGGGACATTCGCTTCAACCTGCGCTACGCCATCTCGTTGGTAACTTTACCACCATTCCTGAGGTGGGCACTAGCTTCCAGGCCGCCGTTGCGCCCCAACGCGTGAAGGTCTTTCTCAGCTACTCCTCCGCAGACCGACCCGTCGCCGAGCGCATTCAGTTCGCCCTACTGGCGCTCGGGTGGGACGTCTTCTTCGATCGCGCCGACCTCGAGGCGGGGCTCGAGTACGATCAAGCCATCGCGCGAGCCGTCGACGCGAGCGACGTGTTCGTCTTCCTCATCACTCCCGAGTCGGTAACGTCGGGGCGCTATACGCTCACGGAGCTCGGGCTCGCCGAGCGGAAGTGGCCCCACCCGCGCGGCCGTGTGCTGCCGGTCATGCTGCGCCCCACCGCGATCGAGACCATTCCGGCGTATCTGCGCGCCGTAAATTTTCTCACGCCGGTCGGGGACGTCGTGGCCGAAACCGCGGACGCGACGCGCCGGCTCGCCCGGGCCCTCCCGTTTGCGACGCGGGTTCGCCGACGCCTGCGAACCCGAGGTGGCATCGCGGGACTCGCGAGCGTGACGGTCCTCGCGACTGCCGTCTGGATTGTGAGCGCGAACGACGCGTTGCGCGGACGCGTGTCGGCCATGATGGGCGACACCGCCGCGAGTCGCACCCCGATCGTCTCGCCACTCCCTGATAACGTGCGGCGGCGCGCACGGGCCGTGGGACCGATGGCTGATGGCGGATTCGTCATCGCAGTCGCGAGCCCGTCGCAGCTCGTACGCTTCTCGCCGGCGGGTACACCGGTCGGCGAGCCGCTCGCGCTGACGGGGGTGCCGGTGTCGATCGCGCGCACGCCGACGCAACTGATGGTCGTCACGCGGACGCCCGACGGCGTGTCGGTGTTCGACTGGAAGGACCTCCGCGTCATCGACACCATTCGTCTCGAACCCGCACGCGTGCGTTTCCCGCGTGAGCTGACGAGCCGCCCGCGGTTGTCGGGCGACATCCAGTCCGCCGCCATCGGTTCCCGCGGGATGCTCTGGGTGGTCACGGGTGAGCGCGACGGCGACCCGGCGGTGCTCCGATTCCGATCGGTCGAGCGAGAGTGGGAGCTCCCGACCTGGGTGGCGAAGCCCGAAGGGATTGTCGGCGGTGAGGCGCGCGGGCTCGCGTTGCGAACGGTGAACGGCGAGCTCTGGGCGGTCACCGCAGGCACGAGCCCCTCATCGCTGTACCGCTTGGCGTACCCGAATACCATCGACGAGCACGGCGGCCACGCCAGCCGCATGGTGAGTTGCGCGCACGACCTCACCGCGAGCGCGGCGGGGAACCTCCTGCTCCTCTCGTGCGAGAACGAATTGCAGGAGGTGCGCGACGAGGGGGGAGACCTTCGGCTCTTAGGCGTTAGGCCGACGCTACCGAGTGAGAGCGCCCAGGGGAACTGGACCTATGAGCGCATTATCTCCGACGCAGCGACGGCGGTCGTGGCGCTCAACACCGAGGTGGGTCAGCCTAACAACAGGCCGGGGCGCGCGCGCGTCGCGGAGGTCGACAGCGCCGGCGCCGTACGGACGCTGCTCGACACTCGGGACGCGGTCGTGACGTCGATGGCGGTGACGCCGCGGTGGCTGGTGGCCGTTCTTCGTCGTGCCGATGGGACCACTGACGTCGTCAAGGTAGGGCGGAGGGAATAGGACGCCCGAAAACCTACCCGCGCCGGAATTGTTGGCTCTGCTATTGCAGTAGAGATCGCTGGATATCCATCGGGGCGCGTATGACGAACTGGCCCGACCTCGACCCGTTGGACCTGACCGCTGCACCGGCCGAGTCAATCGCGATCTGGATGCGCGCGGTGCGGAACATGGATCGCGATGCGCTCAACTCCTTCGTCCGCCGTACGTGGCGTCAGTGGAGCGCAGCATCCCTTCGTGCGCTGGCGGTCGCGGTCGATTCGCGACGGGCACAGCTCGACGGGGAATAGGCGCGGCGGGCTCCCGATCAGGGGGAAGGCTTCCTCAGGTGACCCGGCGGCGCGATGACGGCGGTCGTCGACTGAGTGGCGGAGAGGCCGACGGGGTCCGTCACCATGAGCGTCACTGTGTAGGTCCCCCACACGTTGTACTCATGGAGCGGCGTCGCGCCGTTCGCTGGCGGGCTGCCGTCGCCGAAGTCCCAGACGTACGTGAGCGGCTCGCCCTCCGGGTCCCTCGATCGCGCGCCAGTCTTTCTCGGCGCGGATCGTCCACATGCCGTCGGTGAAACTCTACCGAGGTGTTCTCGAGGCTCGTCCCTCGTTATCGCCTCAGTTTGCGGTTCTGCTACGATGGCGTCGCGAGGGATCCTCGTCTGTCGGAGCAACGCGCAATCCGCGTAGGCTATCGGCCGACAGGGCGGGCGCCTCACGAGTCGGTGGCCTACTTTCGCGTCCACAGGGCAGCGTGCGGTGCCATCGCGCCACGCGCGTCGCCGACTACCTCCCCCGCCGGAGTGATAGCGTAGGCGTGCGCCGGCCCCAGCCCGAGCTGATTCTGCGGCAATTCGTTCAGTGCATCCGAGAGCTCCGTCATCACACCGCGCTGCCAGAGGAAGGCACCGCCTGACGAAAGTGTTGGCCCGGCGAAGTACCCCACGACCTGCCCTGACGGGTTGATGCCCATCGCGACCGTGCGCATCCCCCGGACCGTCCCGAGGTCGACGATCACCCCCTTACGCCACAGCACGGCGTGCTCCTCGCCTGCCACGGTTGTGCTCGAGCCGACGATGTCGCCACTCGGGTTGATCGCATACGCCGTGCTGCGCGTCCCGCCTAACGTGCCGAGGTCGACCATCGTTCCGTCCCGCCACAGGAATGCGTGCGGCTCGCCGGCGGCCGTCTCGCTTGCCCCGACGATCGCGCCGGCCGGATTGATCGCGTACGCGACGCTCACCCTGCCGCCCAGGGAACCCAGGTCGGTGACGGCGCCGTCCTGCCAGAGGACGGCAAGGCGGCTCCCGTTCGGTCTGTCGATGCGGCCCACGATACGGCCATCAGGCGCGATGTCGAAGGCCACGCTGCTCGCGTTGGCACCGTCAAGCGTGCCGAGGTCCGTCATGATGCCATCGCGCCACACGAAGGCGTGAACGAAGAAATCGCCCGCCGTGTTCGCGCCGCCGACCACGACGCCATCGGCGTTGATGCCCCACGCTCGACTGATGGTCCCACCTAACGTGCCCAGGTCGAGGATGGCGCCGTCACGCCAGAGAATCGCGTGCAGGCCAAACGCCCCGAACAGGCCGGGCGGCGTGCCGAAGCCGACGATGTCGCCGCTCGCATTGATGTCGTGCGCCTCGCTCGACAGCGCGATGGAGGAGCCGCCGAGGGAGCCGAGGTCGACCGGCGCGAGCGCGGACGGGTTTCTCGCCGCGGCCGGCGGGGGAATCGCGGGACTGGCGCCTGGCGCGGGCGCGGTGACCGCGTCCGCACAGCCGACCGCCGACGCGAGCAGCGCTGCGGAGAGCGCGATGCGGAGGTTGTGGTAAACAGACATAGGTTCGCTCGTTGAGAGATGCGACTCAACGATGGCCCCGGTGCCCTGGTCCGTCTGTCGGGAACGCCCGCGCGGCATGTCAGCGGTTATCCGACCGCCGCCGAGAAGACCGACGCGCGACGTATCGGCGAGTGGCGCTCGTCACCGTGAGACGAATATCCGACATGGTGCGACGGGTTTCCCTGTCCGAAATGGCGCACAACTGCTGACGCGTGAGCGCTGCGCCGCGACGTAGAATGGCACGAGATGCCAGCTTAGAGCTGGCTGAGTGACCCGACCGGAGTTCGTCATGCTGGACAGAGGTACTGCACTCATCGCTGCCACTCGTCAGGCAGTTCTGGTTGTTTCGGCGGCCGTCGCTATCGCGTCTGCCGGTTCTGCACAGACGACCTACAAGCTGACGATCCCGACTCTTTGGTCTGCCGGACCCGGTTATCTCGGGACCGCGCAGGTGATCTCGACTCCGGCGGGGATCGACTGCCGCAGTGAGGCGTCCGGCGAAGTCATGGGTGGCGGGGCCTGCAGCGCCGAGTTCCCCGCCGGAACAACGGTGACGCTCAACGCCACGCCCCTCTATGGCGGGACGCTCGATGGGTGGGTCGAGGCGTGCGCTGGACAGGGGTCAACCTGTCAACTCGAGATGACCAAGGCGCTCATGACGAGCCCGAAGGTGATCGCGAAGACCTACACTCTGACCATCCGTCCCAAGGGCAACGTCAGTGGACGCATCGGGAGCAATTTCCGCTTGGCTCGCCCGCCGCTCGTCTGCGGCATTGAGCCGGGTGGGGTCACCACTGGAGTCTGCACGACGGAGTACCCGGCCAATCAGCTCGCCTGGCTGTTTCGCGAAGTCTCCGTGGCTTTCACGGGGCGATTCCTGGGCTATACCGGCTGCGGGCCTGACGACTGCCGGTTCATCGTGGACGGACCGAGAACCATCACGGTCGGCTGGATGGCGATGGAGATCCTCATCCGGTCCGCGGGCGGGAACGGCACGGGTAAGGTGACCGCAGTCGGCCCGATCAACTTCTTCGACTGCACGATCACGTCGACCGGGGCCACCGGGGCCTGCTCGGTAAAATGGTGGGAAGCGACCCCACCACCCTCGATCACCCTGACCGCGACTCCCACGGGGAACAGTGTGTTTTCTGGTTGGTCGGGTAAGTGCTCGGGCACTGGATCGTGCGTCATCCCAGCCGAGATCGATACACTGCCGGTCGCGGCGCTCTTCACCGTCCCGAGCCACACGCTGTCTGTCACCGCAGCCGGCTCGGGCGACGGCAGCGTCGCTTCGACGCCATCGGGCATCACGTGCGTCATCACCGCCGGTGCGGCAGGGCAGCTCTGTTCGGCTCCCTTCTCCACCGGCACCGCAGTGACACTCACCGCGGACCCCAGCGGCGGCAGCACGTTCGGCGGGTGGAGCGGCGCATGCTCCGGGACAGAACCGATGTGCGGACTCACGATCACCGCTGCGAGCCAGGCCACCGCGAGGTTCGTGGCGCCACGCACAGCCGCCGAGTTGGCTCAGGCACTCCTCGGGAGCCTAACGCTGTCGAGCGCCGAGCAACGTGAGCTCGATCGCTTCGGCAACAAGGACGGCACGTTCAATCTCGGCGACCTGCTGGCCCTGCTCACTCGCACCGGCGAACGACTCTCCGGTGCAACCATGAATGAGCTAAGCACGGTGCCGCACCGCAGCATCGTAACGGGCGGCTCTAGGAGACTCCCATGACAACTCGCGGCTTGCGAGCCTTGATCGGCTCCAGCGTGTTTGTCGTCGTCGCTGGTTGCGGCGACCCGTCGACGAGCATCAGGTCCGACGCCGCAGCACCTCACCCCTCGGCGAGTGCCTCCGGCAGCGAGCGGAGGCTCGCCGTGGAGCTCACGGCACCCGAACGCGGCGATGCGGGAATGATCGTCTGGATCGAGGGCCCGAACATGCTCGACATCGGTCCGGCGTCCGGCTTCGAACTGACGAGCAAGCGCGCGGAATCAGCCGGCCGGACCAGGATCCGTGTGCTCGTGGTAGGCCCGCTCGAGAGCGGCGTCGTTGCCTGGCTCACCGTGAAGGGCGTGAACAGCGGCAACCCGTTCACGGCGACCGTTACTCAAGTTGCCGCTGGAGCTGCGGGCGGATTCGCGCAGCGCACTGACCTCGACGCGTACCGCGTCGTCGTTCGACGGTAGCCGAGCCGAGACCGCACGTATGCTGGGTTCCGGTCGTCGCGCTGCCGCAGCGTCCGTCGTTTTCGCGCAGGTTCGCCGAAGCCGGGTAGGCGAAACAAGCGCGCGCTCTACCGTGACGGTCTTACGACGACGGGCCTCTCGAATTGAGAGGCCCGTGTTGAATGACTCTGTGGGCTCGTTCTCCCCACTAACTCTCCACTCTGACGCGAGCGGAGAAACGAGGATCGAGCTCAGTCATTGTGCGGCAGAGGCGCCGGCCGGAATCGAACCGGCGAATAGCGGTTTTGCAGAGCTACACTCGGGCCTACCACCGGGCTACGCATGGCCGCCCGTGGCAAGGAATGACAGTGAGTAATTCCTGTGATAGCGAGGCTTAGGCTCGCGAACTTCGTTAGCCCCGTCGTGCTCGCGGTCATGAGCTGGGTACAATGACGTTAGGCATCCACGTACTGACCTTCTTGCCCGTCGCGGGCTTGGGCGCCTGCGTAAGCTGACGTGGCGGCGACCGCTTCACGACGGCCGCGGCGGTAGCCTCCTCGCCTTGCCGAGTTGTTTTGGCAACGGTACCGTTACGCTGGCGCCGCGTCGCACGCGGACCGCCATCGTCTCACCAGACACGCCGGCCTTTGAAAAGACGCCCGTGCCCATCGGTGGCGCGAACCCACGGCCTCGTATCACGCGTGTGACGACGCCGTCCCCGTACTTCGAGACCGCGCGCCGCATGCTGGCCCGCGAGGCGACCGCGTCGGACACGCAGGACGCCCAGATCGCCGCAGCCGAACGCGTGCTGGGGCGGTTGCAAGAACACCTCTTGCGCTGGTTCGGACCCGACGGCTTCCACGCCGTGCTCTCGCGTGCGCTCGCGACGGCGCGCAACGACCATCCGGCGCTCGCACACGTGCGCATCGAGCCGCGGAGCGAGGCGCGGCTGACCGAGCTCGCCGCGAGCGCTCACATGTACCGCCCGGCGGAGCTCCGCGACGCATTGCTGGCACTGGTCGCCGCGACGATCGCCCTGCTGAGCCGTCTCATCGGCGACGACCTGGTGGGGCGCCTCCTGCAACACGCGTGGCCCCCGGAGACGCCTAACGACCCAGAGGCGGACACCCGCCCCAAGAACATGAGGATGACCGAGCGTGAGTAACCGACAGCGCGTCGTGATCCGGAAGCTGGCGACGGGCGTCCAAGGGCTCGATGACGTACTCGGCGGAGGGCTCCCGGAGTACTCCTTCAACCTGATCGCCGGGGCGCCGGGCACCGGCAAGACGACGCTGGCCCAGCAGATCCTCTTCGCCAACGCCACGCCCGACCGCCCGGGGCTCTTCTTCACCGTGCTCGGCGAGCCGGCCGTCAAGATGCTGCGCTACCAACAGCAGTTCGCCTTCTTCGATCCGGCGCGGGTGGGCCGTGACGTGCACTTCCTCAACCTCAGCGAGGAGGTGCTGAACAAGAGCCTCGACGTGCTCCTGGACCGCGTGTCCGCCGACATCGAGCGCGTGCACCCCGCGATCGTCGTCGTGGACTCCTTCCGCACCGTTGTACGCGCGGCCGATCCGCCGCGGGCCCACAACGAGCTGGCGCTCCAACACTTCGTGCAGCGCCTCGCGCTCCGCCTCACGAGTTGGGAGGCCACCTCCTTCTTGATTGGCGAGTTCGGAGACGGCGAGTCGCATGACCCCGTCTTCACCGTCGCCGATGGCGTGCTCTGGCTCGTAAACGAGGTCGAGCGGAACTCGACCGTGCGTAAGCTTCTCGTGACGAAGGTCCGGGGCCAGGCCGCCCTGCCGGGCCTCCACACGATGGGCATCAGTGAGGCTGGCGTGCGGGTCTACCCACGGCTGCCAAAGCCCGCGCGCGAGGGGCCGCCGACGAGGCGCCCGCAGCGTCGGCTTTCGACCGGTGTCTCCGGGCTGGACGCGATGATGGGCGGTGGCATCCCTGAGGGCGACTCCCTGATGGTGACGGGGCCCACTGGATCGGGGAAGACGATCCTCGCCACCCAGTTCATCGCCGAGGGCGCCCGACGCGGTGAAACCACGGTCATGGCCGTCTTCGAGGAGCATCCCGAGACGTACGTCGCTCGCGCCAAGCAGCTCGGGTTCGAGCTGGACGAGATGATCGCGGCCGGCAAGCTGGAGATCCTGTACCTCCAGCCGCTCGACCTCTCGGTGGACGAGACGCTGCACGAGATCGGAGAGCGCGTGCGGCGGTTCGGCGCGACGCGCGTGGTGATCGACTCGGTCAGCGGCTTCGAGACGGCGCTGGCCCCCACCTTCCGGCAGGACTTTCGGGAGGCGTTCTACCGGCTGCTCGTGTCACTCACGGCGCTCGGCGTCACCGTCCTGTCGACGGTGGAGGTCACGGAGAGCAGCGACTACCTGCGCTTCTCCCCGTACAACATCTCGTTCCTCACGGACGACATCATCGCCATGCGCTACGTGGAGATCGAGGGCCGACTTCGCAGCGTGCTCGCGGTGGTCAAGATGCGCGGGAGCGACCACAGCCGTGACCTTCGGAGCTACGAGATGACTCCGCGCGGCATGGAAATCCGCGAGGCAATGACCGACTACCGCGGCATCATCACCGGCGTGCCGGAGCGACGGAGCGGGCCGAGTGAACCGGCCCACGGTGACCTGACGACCACCGAGGCCATCGTACTGGACGTGATCCTGAGGCTGGGAGAGACGTCGGCCGAGGACGTCTCGACCGAATCCGGACTCCCAGTGGAACAAATCCGGCATGCAATTGACCAGCTAGTGGCGGTCGGCTACATCCGGGCGGTCGCGCGCGATCAGACCACCCTGTACCACGGTTCACCGCGGTCCTTGCGGTAGGGCACCGCGTTCGGAGCGGGGGAAACGGAAGGGCGGATCGGTCAGAGCACAGCAGAGGCTGCGGCGACGAGCTGCGAGACGTGGAGCGCGGGAGGAGCGTTGACGCGTGCCGAGGAAGCGAAAGTGCGGACTGCGGAGCACGGCGCGGAGCCCGCCGGCCGCACGGCCGCGGCCCGGCGCCTTCCTGACGACGCGCCGCGCGGCGACCGGGAGATCGCCACGCCTGCGGCGGACGAATCGATGCCGATCACAGGTCCTTCCGCCGCGAAGGATTCATCGCCGATCACCGCCGGTCTTCGCGAGTTCGCGGAGCACTCGTTCCTCGGTCTCGCGATCATTGCCCGGGAGACGGGCCTGATCCGCTACGCGAATCCTGCCTTCCGCCGGATGCGTCGCAGCGACGGAGCGCCGGTAACCTGGGACGTGGTCGACCGTGGGGTCGAAGCTGCGTTTCCGCCTTCCGTCGCAACCGACGTCACCGCGCTACTCCGCGGCGCCGAGGGGACCCGTGCATCGCGGAGCGAGATCGAGGTCGAGTGGGCCGGAGAAGGAGACACCACTCGCTGGTGGCGAATCACTATCTTGCCCATTGCCGGCGAGAGCCGGAACGACTTCGTGCTGCAGGTGGCGGACATCACGAGCGAGGTCGAGGACCGGCGCCGCGCGAGCCAGCTGGTCGAGGATCTTCGGGAGGTCAACGAGCGGCTGCTGCTTGGCTCGCTTCGCGAGCAGGATCTGCGCGAGCAGGCCGAGGCCGCAAGCGACGCCAAGTCGACCTTCCTGGCGATGATGAGCCACGAGCTCCGCACGCCTCTCAACGCGATCATCGGATACGAGGAGCTGCTCGCCGACGGGATCACGGGTCCGGTCTCCGAGGCGCAGCGCTCGCAGCTCACCCGGATCAAGGCGAGCGCGACGCACCTGCTCACGCTTATCGATGAGGTGTTGAGCCTGGCGCGCATCGAGGCCGGACGCGAGGCCGTGCAGTGCGAGCCCTTCGACGTGGGCGCGCTCATGCGTGCAGCCGCGGAGCTCGTCGCGCCGCTCGTCGCGGCCAAGGGCCTGACGTGCGCATTCCAAACCCCGAGCGATCCGCTCTCGCTGAATAGTGATCGCGTGAAGGTACGGCAGATCCTCGTGAACCTCCTCGCGAATGCCGTGAAGTTCACGGATCGAGGGGAGATCACGTTCGCGGTTCGCCGAAACGGGGATACCGTGATCTTCGAGGTGCGCGACACTGGCATTGGTATCGCCGGCGAGAACCTGGAGCGGATCTTCGACGCGTTCTGGCAGGTGCAGCAGAAGGCCGCCCGGCGCGTAGGTGGCACCGGGCTCGGCCTGCACTTGTCAAGGCGTCTGGCGCGGCTCCTCGGCGGCGACATCACGGTCGAGAGTGCACCGAGCCGCGGAAGCACGTTCATGCTGGCGCTCCCAATGGAGTTTCCCATCGGCGCGAACGAAGGAAGTTGAGCGTCCGGGCAATTCAGACTGCTTGCGTTGCGTGTGGGCAGCGCGCCGTCCGGAAGGTCACCGCTGAGCGCGTCGTGGTACACTCCTTGGGCGCGATCTTCTCGCAGTCCTCCAACCACGGCATCGTTAGGTGTGAGCGGTCCGCATCGCGTCGGGTCGATCCTCCGCGAGATACCACACCCGGCTCTGTCGGTCGCGGTGTGTGATCGGCCGCTACATATACGTGCGGGGCATGACGGTTGGGTATCGCCTGGCTAGCGCCGAGTAGCTGCCGAAACAAAACGGGCCCGTTAAGGGCCCGTTTTTTCACGCGGATGTTGCCAGAGATGTTGCCATCATCGATCAAGCAACATGAGGCGTGTCGCGTAGCTCATTGTCGTGTCGAGAGGCGCCGGCCGGAATCGAACCGGCGGATAGCGGTTTTGCAGTTCTCAGCCGGCTCTCTCAGTGAGTTGCGCGAGGTTGCGAACTTCTCACGGTCACGCTTCTTACCGCAGCGTCGATCACTACGGTATCGCGTCAATTCGTGTGCCTTTTCGACATTCCGTGCCCGCCGGCGTGCCCATGGCCTCGGATGGTGCGGCCCGGTACCCTGACGTCGCGACCCCACCATGAGGGTGGGCGCGTCTCACTCGCGACAAGGAAGCGTTACCACACGGCGCTCGGTGGGCTCGCGTCGCGCCTCGTCAAACGCGGGCTCATCGACGAGCACTTCATCCGCGACACTGGCGAGGATTTCTCTATCGGTTCGCGGAGTTCGAGGACGCCGCGCAGCGGTGGCTCGCGCTCCGCAGCCAGGTGGACGGTCCCCGGGCACGGCAAGCGAAAGGCACACTTCACGTTCGACGTGAGGTTCCGGCCGGACCGCGGCGCCGGCCATTTAACGCCTCTTCTCGCCCCAAACGGTCGCCCGCGCTCGCAAGACGCACGGGACGATCGGCCTACCTCGTCGGGAAGACCTGGTGAGATCTGCTCGGTGACGACGCCATGCTGGACCCTGGCTCGCCACTGACGGGCTCAATACGATGGGCGTACAGGAACGGTCCAAGACGCCTAACGCGAGGTAGCGCCGCCCGCGTTTGGCGCGCAGATCACTGGGCAGGCGGCGCGAGGTTGCCGCATGCGACGACCACCTCGGCGTTCGCTGCCGAAGCCTTCACCGTCACGAAGTAGCTCCCTGAGGCCGGCGTCGGCATCGCGACTCGCGCGGTTGCCGCGCCGCGGCCGTCGTCACCCACCTTGATCGACCTGTACGCGTCGGCTGACCCGAGGACGCCGTCATCCGCCCCGCACTGCCCGCGGTGCACCTGCCAGGGGTGAAGGCCGCCGGGCGTCGCGTTCGCAATGTTGACGGAGAAATCGGTGTCCGTGGTGTTCCGGCTTGGCTGCATGGTCGCCGTCCCATTCATCTGCACCGCACCGGCGAGCGTCGCCGGGGTGACGAGCGTCGCGCGCCAACGCGAGTTCACGTTCACGTCGCGGCTCACCTCGGTCACTGGCTCACGATGGAAGGGGTTGCACGCGTCGAGCGCCAACGTCGAGGCTGCGATCGCGAGTACGAGGACTTGGGGCCTGCGCATGTACCCTCCGAGACTGACAGAACTCGCCGGTCAGTAGTGCCCATGCGGCAGCGGCCACAACCCACTCCCGTATTGACCAGTTGTACAATGAAAGATACTCGTTATCATCCATATGGTCAATGTGTGCTGTCACACATACGCCTCCGGCGCGCGATTCTGCCCGGCACGCGACCAACGGTCGTCGGCAGCGCGTCGAGAAAACGACTCGCTTTGAATATCCGTGCGTCTTCCACGGCGCCCGATGAGGCTGATCATTCAGCCGCGCATTCGGCTTTCGACATCGAGATGGGCGCTCGCGTCCTTCCCTCTGCCGCCGGTTGGGTGTTCCCCACAGCAGAGAGGTCCACCATGCGAGGGATTACACGACGCCGACCGCAGCGGGCGCCCCCGATGGGCCTGGCTCAACCAAATCGCTTGCTTCGAGCGCTTTCCGCAGGAGACTACGCGGCGCTCTTGCCGGACCTGAGGCGCGTGTCGCTCACCGCCGGTCAGCCCATCTCCGAGCCGCTCGAGCAATCGCGGCACATTCACTTCCCGGAGACGGCAGTTTTCTCGCTCATCATCGTCATGGCCGATGGCGCTGCCGTCGAAGCGGCAACCGTCGGAAACGAAGGGATGGCGGGGCTCTCGCCGTACCTCGGTACGGGTGTGATGAACACCCGTTGCCTTGTCCAGATTGCGGGCGATGCACAGCGCATTGCCGCCCCGGCGCTGATTCGCGTGATCGCCGCGAGCCCCGCGGTAGGCGTGGTGTTGCGCCGCTACACGCAGGCGTTCATCAACCAGCTGGCGCAGTCCGTTGCCTGCAACCGCCTGCACACCGTCGACCAACGGTGCGCCCGCTGGCTCCTCATGACGCATGACCGCGTCGGGGGCGGCGATGCGTTCGACCTCACGCAGGAGTTCCTGTCGTACATGCTCGGTGTCCGCCGCGAGGCCGTCTCCGGTGCGTCACACGCGCTGCAGGAACAAGGCATCATTCGCTACCGCCGCGGGCACCTCTCCGTCCTCGACCGGCCGGCGCTGGAGCGCGCGGCATGCGAGTGCTACGGCGCAACGCGTGACGACTACGGGCGACTCTTCGGATAGCGGTTGACACGCGGCCGCCAAGAGTGACGCCCACCCTTGTGTCGCAATGTTCGATGTCGCACATTGCAGACTCTGCAGCTTGCCACCAGGCGGAGAAAGGCTCGGTGTCACGGGCCACCTACGGCACACGGCGCTCCTGGCGACGCCTCGTCCAGGACGATCGCCATGGTTGCCCTTCCGCCACACAGCCCTCGATCCTCCGTCGGGTCCTCGCCATTGCTGCTCGAGCCGACCGCGGTCTCCGCCGACGCACCGAGCGGCATCTCCGACGCCAGCCGCCAACTCCGCGCGCTCGCGATGCTCAGTGGGTCGCTCACCGACCCGCTCACGCCGAGGGACGCCGCCGACGTCGTCGAGCGCCAGGCGCTCGCTGTCCTCGACGCCGCGAGTGCCGTCGTCGTGACGCTCGGCGAGTTCCCGCCTAACGAAGTGGCCGACTCCACGGTGCTCCTCGGCGCACGGCCGCCAGTCGCGGCTCGCGAGGGCGCCGGGCGCGCCGGCGAGACGCTGACGCTGGTGCACGCCATCGGCGTCCCGGCCCACGTGGCCGCCGCGCTGCAGCACCTCCGGTTCGATGCACCGGTACCGCTGGCGGAAGTGGCGCGAACGGGCGAGCCGGTGTTCCTCAAGTCCGAGAGCGAGTTGCGACGATACCCGGAATGGTGTGACGCGATCCTGAGCGCTGGCTCATGCGCTGCCGCCGCGGTCCCAGTGTGGGCCAATGGACACCTCCGCGGCGTGCTCGGCCTAACGTGGGTGACCCCGCACGCCTTCGACGAAGACGAGCGCGCGTTCGTGCTCACCCTGGGCGTCATGTGCGCACAGGCGATCATGCGCGGCCGTCTCACGGATGCCGGGCGGCAGGCCAGGGAAGCCGCCGAGCACGCCAACCTGGCGAAGACACAGTTCCTCCAGACGATGAGCCACGAGTTCCGGACGCCCCTGAACGCGATCCTCGGCTACACCGAGATCCTGGCGGACGAGATCGTCGGCCCCGTCACAGCAGTGCAGAAGGATCACCTGCGCCGCATCCACGGGTCGGGCAACCATCTCCTGGCGCTCATCGAGGAGCTGCTGCGCTTCGCGCGGCTCGATGCGGGCGAGGAATTGGTCAACACGGAGCGCGTGCTCGCCGCCGACGTCGTGGCAGAGACGTTCGACATCGTCCGTGCGCTCGCCCAGCGAAAGGGATTGCAGCTGCGGTCCAAGATCCCCGACCACCCCGTCGAGCTCTACACCGACCGCCTCAAGCTGCGACAAGTCCTGGTCAACATCGTCACCAACGCCGTGAAATACAGCGACGGCGGCGAGGTGCTTCTTGACGTCGAAGTCGCCGGGTCCGGTGATACAACGAGGATCCACTTCGCCGTGACGGACTCCGGGCGGGGAATCGCCGTCGCCGACCAGCTACGCGTCTTCGAGGCGTTCTGGCAAGTGCACCAGTCGCTCACGCGGCCGTCCGACGGTACGGGCCTCGGACTCGCCGTGGCTCGGCGACTCGCGCGCCTGCTCGGCGGTGACGTTGTGATCGGCGAGAGCGCCATCGGACATGGTACCACCTTCGTTACGTGGCTTCCGGCGCACTACCGTGCGGCCTGAGACCGCTCGTCGTCTGTGACGATTCCAATTCCGGGTGCAAATGAAAGCGCCGGAATGCGAATGCGGTAGTACCTAACGCGGGCGAGTTACCGCAGCGCAAGAGGCGTTGCAGAAGACGCTATGAGGTCTGCTTCGGCATGAATCGGGTCGGCTAAGCGTGCTTGAGAGCGGCGGCTCGCCATATCGGGGCGCCGACCTCGCCTGGCCAGTGCGGTCGTCCGCCGCTGCCACGACACACCCCACCGACCGTCGATTGCAAATTACCCGCTGGAGCGACCACTCATGGGGCGCGCGATTCATCGGAGGGGCCATGGCGATTTGCGAGAAGAGTGCGATCGTGTCCGGACCGAGCCAACTCCCGTACCTGGCTTGGCGGAATTCCCTGATCGTCGGAGCGTTCATCGCGCTCGCCGGCTGCACTTCGAAGAGTGCGCGCCACGAGCCTGGCGCCGTAGCGACCGGAGGAAGTCCGGTAGTTGATGACCGGTCGCCGCAAGCACTCGCCGAGGGCCAGCGGACGTTTCGCTTCGACACGTTCGGCGACGAGCAGTTCTGGACCGACACCGCACGGATGCACGAGGTGGTGCAGCAGTCCGTGAGTCCCACCGTGGCGCTGAAGGTAGGCCTCAAGGTGGACGCCGAAGCGATTCCAGCCGACGTTGCGCAGGGCATCAAGAACGGCCAGGTGGATCTTGCTAGCCCGGCCACGACGGTGGCGCTCCTCAAGCTCAACGCCGTCGTGGGACTCAAGGGCACCGTCACCACAGTGAACGGCAAGGACACACTGACGCGGCTCGGCATCACCTGCGCGCTGTGCCACTCGACGGTCGACGACTCGTTCTCCAACGGCATCGGTCGTCGCAAGGACGGCTGGCCTAACGCCGACCTCAACGTCGGTGCAATCATCGCGCTGTCGCCTGCCATCACACCGGCGCAGAAGGCTGTGTACAGCTCGTGGGGTCCCGGGAAATACGACCCGCGCTATAACCACGACGGAAAGAGCACGCCGCTCGTTCTCCCGCCGGCGTACGGCCTGGCGCAGGTGAAGAACGAGACCTATACGGCGGAGGGCCCGATCTCCTACTGGAACGCGTACGTTGCCGTCACGCAGATGCACGGGCGCGGCGACTTCGCCGACCCCCGTCTCGGCATCGCCATCAAACAGTCGCCCGACATGGTCGGCCCGAAGCTCGCCGCCCTCCGCGCCTATCAGCACAGTATCGAAGCTCCGCGTCCACCAGCCGGAAGCTTCGACGCCGCGGCGGCCCAGCGTGGGCGTGCCGTGTTCGACAACGCGTGCGCACGCTGCCACGTCGGCGCAACGGGCACCGACAACAACACCGGGACGCTCCACGCGCCGTCGGAGACAGGGATGGACGCGGCCTACGCGCTGCGCACCGCGAACAAGCAATACCGGACCACGCCCCTCCGCGCGCTTTGGCAGCACCCGCCGTACTTCCACGACGGCAGCGCCGCCACACTCGTCAACGTCGTCGACCACTACGACCGCGTGCTGATGCTCCGTCTCTCCGCGCCGCAAAAGCGGGATTTGGTGGAGTACCTCAAGAGCTTGTAGAAAACGCAACGCAGACGAGGGAACTAGGCAAAGCGGCTGCCGGGTGGAAGAGAAGATGCGGTCTGCCCTCCAGGGCTGGCGGAGTTGCCCGACGTCTACATCTTTTGGGGGGAATCCCGACCAGTCAGTAGTTCTGCGTCGTTCAAGCTGCTGATCGCACATCGCACGAGACGCACGTGCTTGAAACGGCCGTTTCGCAGACGTTAGGCGCCGTCCAGTGCCGTGCGGATTGCGTGGCGCTCTTCTGAGTACAGTCGGCCGACCACCAGGAAGAGATAAGCTCCCGCACTCCCCATGGATCTCCCTCTCCGAACTTCGACACTCCATCAGCGAGCGCGACGCAGTGGGCGACGTCGCCGCAACCACGCCCAGCCAACGCGACATGCCCTCGAGCGGTTCGTCGCTGCGTCGCTCGAGATGCTGCTCAACGCGATCGACGCGAACGATTCGGAGACTGGCGCCCACGTGCGTCGCGTTGCGACGTACGCGCTCATCCTTGCGGACGCGGCTGACCTGACAGAGCACGAGAAGCGCGTGATCGAGCTCGTCGCGCTCTTCCATGACATCGGCAAGATCCACGGAGCGTTGTTCGACATCGTCCACGACGACGCCACACTGATGCCAGCAGACCGCCGCGCGATCGCGACGCACCCGCAGCGCGGCGCGACGGTGCTCGCACCGCTTAGCGGTTTATATCCGGAACTGCCCGAAGGCGTCCTTTCGCATCATGAGCGCTGGGACGGTGGCGGCTACCCCCGCGGGCTGAAGGGACGCCGAATCCCGCTCGCGGCTCGACTCGTCGCGATCGTCGATACCTTCGACGCCATCACGCACCGCCGCTCGTACCGGCATGGGCGCTCGAGCGAGGTCGCGCGTAACGTGATTCTCGACGGCCGTGGCACGCAGTTCGATCCGGAGCTTGCCGATCTCTTCACGTTCCCCCCCGTTTTTGCCCGCGTGGTCGCCATCCAGCAACAGGCGGTACAATGGAAGCCGACGGCGTACTCACGGCGGATTGCACGGGACAACAACGACCTCCCTGACATCACCTTTCGCTGGCGCATGGGGCCCGAGGCTGCGCGCGGGTGGCGCGCCGCGGCCTCGGATCGGCCTCACCGGAGAAAACGCTGACGGGCGTCTGATGTCGTCTTGAGGAGGGAAACTCCACGCTCGCTATGTCACCGCCAGACCACGGTGTAGGCTTAAAGAAGAGCGAGCCGCTGGCGCCTGAATCGCGCGGCATTGGTGGCCCGAGGGAATTCCGATGGACAGGACGTCGCGACTCGCCACCATTTGACCGGAGATGGCTCATGCGTCCAAGTGACCGCCGTGCAGCCGTTCTCGACGCCGCCGCGGCGGCGGAAGCTGTCACCGAGGTCCGGCGCGTAGAGGCGGCGCTCAAGACAGGGGCCTTGCAGAAGGCGATCCTGAACAGCGCCAACTTCTCCAGCATCGCCACGGACGAGAAGGGCGTCATCCAGCTGTTCAACATCGGCGCCGAGCGCATGCTCGGCTACTCGGCCGCCGAGGTAGTGAATCGGATCACCCCGGCCGACATCTCCGATCCGCAGGAAGTGATCGCGCGCGCCCAGGCATTGAGCGCCGAGCTGGCCACGCCCATTACCCCTGGCTTCGAGGCACTGGTCTTCAAGGCCTCGCGCGGGATCGAGGACATCTACGAGCTGACCTACATCCGCAAGGACGGCAGTCGCTTTCCGGCGATCGTGTCCGTCACCGCGCTTCGCGACGCACAGGAAACAATCATCGGCTATCTACTGATCGGGACCGACAATTCCGCGCGCAGGCACATCGAGGAGCAGCTCCGATGGACCGAGGAAAGCTTCCGGCTGATGGTGGAGAGCGTAACCGACTACGCGATCGTCATGCTGGATCCGGAAGGCCGTGTCGTGAGCTGGAATGCCGGGGCGCAGCGGATCATCGGCTACAGTGCGGAGGAGATCGTCGATCAGCATTTGTCGCGGTTCTATCTCGACGCAGATGTCGAGAGCGGGAAACCGCAGCGCGACCTGGACGTGGCGACAACCGAGGGACGGTGCCAGGATGAAGGCTGGCGAACGCGCAAGGATGGGTCGAGGTTCTGGGCGAACGTGGTGACGACAGCGATCCGCGATCAAGCGGGAACCCTGCGCGGTTTCGCAAAGCTGACCCGCGATCTGACCGCGCGCAGGCAGGTGGAGGCGGATCTGACGAACGCGAAGGCCGCGGCGGAAACGGCCAATCTCGCGAAATCGGATTTCCTGTCGGGCATGAGCCACGAGCTGCGCACGCCGCTCAATGCGATCCTCGGCTTCGGGCAACTGATGGAGTCCGATTCTCCTCCGCCGTCGCCCGCTCAGAAAGCAAGCATCGATCAGATCCTCCACGCGGGATGGTATCTGCTCGACCTGATCAATGAGATCCTGGATCTCGCAATGATCGAGTCCGGGAAGCTGTCGCTATCGCCGGAGCCGATGTCGCTGCGCGACGTCATGCTTGAGTGCAAGACGATGATCGAGCCGCAGGCGAAAAAGCGGGGCATCCGCATGACCTTCCCCGAGTTCGACGGCCCGTACTTTATCGACGCCGACCGGACACGCGTGAAACAGATACTGATCAATCTGGTTTCCAATGCGATCAAGTACAACAAGGAGGGTGGAACCGTCGTCGTGGGCTGCACCGCGAGCGCTCGGGATCGGGTTCGCGTGTCGGTCACGGATTCGGGCGCGGGACTACCTCCGGAGAAGCTCGCCCAGCTGTTCCAGCCGTTCAATCGTCTCGGTCAA
>Ga0075421_100002363_pt1 | contig 22556 bp, 17 predicted proteins | sample SoiMetdeltSBSDD5_FD_75292 | JGI IMG/M metagenome (GOLD analysis project Ga0075421, IMG submission 75292) | Bulk soil microbial communities from a Populus tree surrounding site in Tennessee, USA - Soil MetaG P. deltoides SBSDD5 | ecosystem: Environmental > Terrestrial > Soil > Tree plantation...
GCGACCGCGGCACGGCCTCCGCGCCCGTGACCGTCAGGAGCAGCATCCGGTCACTCGGCCGGAGCCCGAGCCGCCGGGCGAACCCCGGGTCGAGGAGGGTCGTATTGGTTCCCGTGTCGAGCGCGAATTCATAGGGCCCTGCACCGTCGATGAAGACCGGGACGACGATCAAAAAATTGCGGATTAGTTTAAAAGGAATTGGAGCGCCGGTCCCGGGCCTTTGGTCAGCGAATAGACTGTGACCGGGAGCCTGGGTGAGCAATAATAGGGCGGCGCACGCCAGCTGAGTTTTCATGGCAACCCTCCGGTTCTCGAGCCGAGGGCAATCTACCGGGCGGGTGCCGGCGAGTCTGGATGCGGGGAGGATGTTTCGGCGCGCTTTGCGTGATGAAGTTGTGATGGAAAGAAAGTCAGTGGTTTATGAATTCGGCGACGTGCGGGTCGAGCCCCTGAGCTTCCGCGCGCTCAAGGGCGGGCGCCCGGTGCCGCTCGAGCCGAAAGCCTTCGAGGCGCTCGTCTACCTCGTCGAGCACCGCGGGCGCGTAGTCGAGAAGGCCGAGCTGCTCGACGCGGTCTGGAAGGAGACCTTCGTCACGCCGAACGCCATGACGCGCGTCATCGCCCAGTTGCGCAAAGCGCTCGGCGACGATGCGCGCGAGTCGCACCTCATCGAGACGGTGCCCACCCGCGGCTACCGCTTCATCGCCGACGTCAGGACCGCGGGTGAATCAGACCCGGAGGCCCCGACCCCGCCGCCCGCGGCATCACCGACCGGCCAGGCCCTCGGGTGGCGCCTCGCGCTTGCGGGCGCGGGCGTCGTGATTCTGCTGGCCGCGCTCCTCGCCTGGGGCTACTTTCGCCGCCCCGCGCCGGCCGAAGCCGTCCGCGTGCTCAAGACCACGCAGCTGACGACCTCGGTCGGGCTCGACCTCCACCCGGCCTTCTCCCCCGACGGCGCGAGCCTGGCCTACAGCGCGATGCGCGGCGGTCGGTTCGAGCTTTGCCTCAAGCCGCTCGCGCCGGGCGGCCGCGAACTGCCGCTCACCTCGGACGGCCAGGACAATTTTCAGCCCGCCTGGTCGCCCGACGGGAAGTTGATCGTCTATCACGCGCGCGGGCGCGGCGGCCTCTGGGTTATGTCGGGGCTGGGGGGCGTGGCGCGGCAACTGACCGAGTTCGGGACGCGCCCCGCCTGGTCGCGCGACGGGCAGTCGATTCTCTTTCAGTCGGGCGAGCTGGCCGATGTCGGGCAGGCTGCCTTCGGCGCCATGCCGCCTTCGACACTCTGGGTCGTCCCGGCGCGCGGCGGCGCCCCGCGACAGATCACGCGGCCGGGGGAGCCGGCGGGCGGGCACGGCTCGCCCTCCTGGTCGCCCGACGGGCGGCGCATTATTTTTGTGACGAACGACCTCGGCAACTCTGAAGTCTGGACGGTCGCGCCCGACGGGGGCGGGCTCACCCGGCTCGGGGGCGGGGAGGCCAACTATTACGACCCGGTTTACGCGCCCGACGGCCGGCACGTTTACTTAGCCACGGCCTCGGGCAATTTCCGGCTCTGGAAGGTCCCGGTCTCGCCCGAGACGGGGACCTCCTTCGGTGAGCCGCAGGAAGTGGCCAACACGGGCAGCTTTCTGCCGCGCCACCTGACGGTCTCGCCGGACGGCAAGCGCGTCGCCTACAGCGCGCTGGCGATGACCAACAACCTCGGGTCGGCGCCGATCTCTCCTGCGACGCACGAGCCGACCGGCCCGCCCAGGCTGCTGACGCAGGACACCAACCAGCGTAAGATCATGCACGCCTTCTCGCCCGACGGGCGGTTGCTCGCCTATAATGTCTGGCGGCTGGGCGCCGAGGGCGAGGTCTGGATGATGGAGGCGGACGGCGGCAACCCGCGGCAGCTCACGGCCGAGCCGCTGCGGCTGCTCGGGTGGCTGCCGTCAGGCGACGAGGTGTTGCTCGCCGCCAGAGGAGAGGGCGGCCCCCGGGTGCTGGCGGCCGATTGGCGCACGGGGCTGCGCCGCCGGCTGGCCGACCTCTCCGGGCCGTTGAAGATGGGTCGCCTCTCGCCCGACGGCCGGCAGTTCGCCTACCACGTCAATGATCAAGGGACGATCAATGTCGCGACCGCGTCGCTCGTGGGCGGCCCGACCAAACAGCTGACGTTCGACCGCGAGATGATGGGTTTCCCTTGCTGGTCGCCCGACGGGCGGCTGCTCGCCTTTGAGGTCAAACGGGGCGAAGACACGCACGTCTGTGTCATCCCGGCCGACGGCGGGATGCCGGAGCAGTTGACCGACGAGCGCGGCCAGAGCTGGCCGGGCGGCTGGTCGCCCGACGGCGACAAGATCGCCTACGCCGGGCTGCGCGACGGCGTCTGGAACATCTGGTGGGTCTCGCGCCGGGACCGGTCCCGGCGGCGGGTGACCGCCTACGACCGGCCGAACCTTTACGTCCGCTACCCCGCCTGGTCGCCTCGCGGCGATCAGATCGTCTACGAGTACGCCGAGACCACCGGCAATATCTGGGTCATCGAGCTGAAATGAGGCCCGGAGATTGGGCCACGGGGAGCAGGGGCAGGTTCAAGTCTTCCCCGTGCTCCCCGTGGTTCTCTCTATTGCCTCGTGTCTCGCGCCCTTTACGCGAAAACGCTCGGCCAGGCCGAGGACATTCTCGAAGATGCGGTTCACCTGGCTGGTGTGGGCCCGGTAGTCGGCCAGGAATTGTTCGGCCGCGGGGTAGCCCAGTCGCCGCGCGCAGGCGCCCAGCTCTTCGTCGGTGGTCGGAAGCGAGTGAGTCTGCGCGTCGTTGACGATCTGGAGCTTGTTCTCGACGTCGCGTAGAAAGAGGTAGGCCTCGGTCAGCGTGTCGCGCTCCTCGCGCGAGAGGAGCCGCCCCTCCTGGAGCGCGCGCAAGGACCGCAGCGTGTTGCGCGCGCGGGCGCGCGGGAATTCCCGGCCGAGGAAGACCTGCAACGACTGGACGACCAGTTCGATCTCGCGGATCCCGCCGAATCCCAGTTTGACGTTCCGACGGCTCTGCTGACGGACGGAGAGCTGTTGATCGATCCGCTGCTTCATGCTCTTGACTTCATTCAGCGCCTTGAGGTCGAACGGCTGATCATAAATGAAGGGGCGCATGAGCTCGAGAAATCTGCGGCCGAGCGCGCGATCGCCAGCCACGGGCCAGGCCTTGAGCAGCGCCAGGCGCTCCCAGGTCTCTCCGCGCGTGCGGTAATAGCGATCGCAGCCCGCGAGCGAATAGGCGATATTCCCCATCCGCCCCTCCGGACGGAGCCGGAGGTCGACCCGATAGACGTAGCCTTCGCTCGTGACGTCGCTCAGGGCCGCCGTGATCTTTTGGGCGAGCCGCCGAAAATATTCCGGCGCCGAGATGCCGGAGTCCCCCGCCTCATCCGAGGCGTAGAGATAGATCAGATCGACGTCCGAGCTGAAGTTGAGCTCGCCGCCGCCGAGCTTGCCCATGCCGAGGACAGTAAATCCGGCAAATCTCTTCCGGGCGCCCGGGCGCGAGAGCGCTTCGTACTCGTCGCGCAGCGCAGAGTCGCAGATCCAGTAGGCGGCCGAGATCAGCACCTCGGCCAGCGTCGAGAGGGACGCCAGCGTCTCGCGCACGGAAGCGAGGCGGAGCAGGTCGCGCACGCCGATCTGGAGCATCTCTTTCCGCTTGAAGGCGCGGAGGAAATCCAACCTCTTCTCCTCGGTCTTGAGCGGCCGCAACGCGCGCCGCAGTTCCCGTTCCAGGTCGCGCTTGCGGCGGCAGTGATCGAGGATCAGCGGATCGGTCACCCAGTAGAGCGAGAGCGGATCCCGGATGAGGATCTCCGCCATGTAAGGGCTGCCGCCGAAGGTCTTGGCGAGGATCTCGAGCGTCCGCGGAGATTCCTTGAGGTAGGAGAGGAGATGAACTTTATTGACCGCGGCGCGGGTGAAGCGCTCGAAGTAATTGAGCGCCTGATCGGGATCGGCCGAGCGCGCCAGGCAGGAGAGCAGCTCTTCAAGAATCTCGGCGAGGAGTTGTCTCGCGGCCGGATCATCGGCGACCGCCTGCAGGTTGGCATCGGCCCGGGCGATCTCTTTGATCCCGGCCGGGCCGAGTAGGGCGGCCACCTCCGCGGGCTCAAGCCGCGGGGCAAGCAGCAGGTCAGGCGCCTTGAGTGATCTCGTCGTCACCGCTTTACTATTACTCTCCGAAACGGATAAAGTCGAGCCGCGCGCAGGTCGAGAGACGGGAGCCGGCGAGGCCGTGATCGGAGCAGAGCTCAGAAATCAGATCGAGACCCGCTGTGCGGACGTGGGAAGGGAAGTCATCGAGGATTTCTTTTCGCGCATGGGTGAGGATTACTTTTCCACCTATCCGCCCGAGCAGATCTGCGCCCACCTGAGAATGTCCGGGGCGCTCAACGCGGAGCACCCGGTGCGGTGCCAGATCACGCCGCGCGGCGCGGGCGAGTTCGACGTGGTCATCGTCGGGTTTGATTACCTCTCCGAGTTCTCGCTCTTTTGCGGCCTCCTCACGGCTTTCGGCTTTGACATTCGCGCCGGCAACAGCTACTCGTTTGCCCGGCGCGCGCCGGAGCCCAGCCGCCGGTGGCGCGGCCGGCGGCCCGGACACGTCAAGCCGCCCCCCCCGTCCCCCCGCAAGATCGTCGATATCTTCCACGTCTCGCTCCCGCCGGGAGAGGGCTGGGGGGCGGCCCGAGGCGCGGAGTTTGAACGCGAGTTGCAGGCGCTCGTCCGCCTCCTGGCCGCGGGCTCGCCCGAGGAGGCCAGGGAGCGCTTGAACCATTACCTGATCGGGCGCCTCGAGCGCGCGGGCGAGCAGTTGAGCGGCCTGCTTTCTCCGGTCGCCGTCGATTTCGACAATCACCTCTCCGCGGACTGGACGGTCATGGATGTCCGTTCGCAGGACGCGCCGGCCTTCCTCTATGCCTTCTCGAACGCGCTCGCCATGCGCGGGGTCTACATTCATCAGGTCAGCATTCAGAGCGCGCGCGGGGAGGTCAGGGATCGGTTCTTGATCTCGAACCGCTGGGGGCGCAAGATCGAAGACGAGCGCGAGCAGGAGACGCTGCGGATGGCGGTGACGCTGATCAAACAGTTCACCCGCTCCTTACCCGCGGCGCCGGATCCGGCCCGGGCGTTGCGCCACTTCGATCAGTTCCTCGACAAGGTCATGGACGAGGGCATGGCGAGCCAGGTCATGTCTTTCTTCGCCGGGCGCGAGGGCATGGACCTGCTGGCGCATCTCCTCGGGAGCAGCGATTACCTGTGGGAAGACTTTTTGCGGCTGCATGTCCCCGACCTCCTGCCCGCGCTCGAGAATTTCGCCCGGATGGACTTGCGGCGGGGCCGCGAGTCGCTGCGCGCTGAGCTTGCGGCGCAGCTCGCCGGGGCCGCGACCTTCGCCGAACAGAAGCGGGCGCTCAATGAGTTCAAGGACCGCCAGACGTTTCTCATCGACTGCAAGCATCTGCTCGACCCGCAGGCCACGCTGATCGACTTCTCGCACGCGCTGACGGATTTGGCGGAGGTCGTGCTGGACCGAGCCGCAGCCATCTGCCACCGGCATCTGAGCGAGCAGTATGGCGAGCCGCGGCTGGAGGACGGCGCGGCGTGCCCGTTCGCGATCTGCGGGCTGGGAAAGTTCGGGGGGCGCGAGATGGGGTACGCTTCCGACCTTGAGGTCTTGTTCCTCTACGCGGGGCCGGGGCGGACACGAGGGGGCCGCGCGCTCGATAATGCGGAGTACTTCGACCTCCTGGTCCGCCAGGTGGTCGAATTCATCGAGGCCCGCCAGAGCGGGATTTTTCATCTCGATCTCCGGCTCCGGCCACACGGGAAGGCCGGGCCGCTGGCGAGCCCCTTCGCGCCGCTGCCCGCCTACTACAGTCCGCAAGGAGAAGCCGCCCCCTTCGAGAGGCAGGCGCTCATCAAATTGCGGCGGGTCGCCGGGGATCCAGCGCTCGGGCGGCGCCTGGAGGCGCTGCGCGACCGCTTCACCTACAGCGGCGCCCCCTGGGATCGGGAGAATGCCCTGCGCCTCCGGCGGCGCCAGGCCCGCGAGCTGGTCAAGCCGGGCCAGGTCAACGTCAAGTACAGCCCCGGCGGGATCATCGACATCGAATACGCGGCGCAATACCTGCAACTCCTGCACGGCCACGAGCACCCCGAATTGAGGACGACGAGCACGCTCGAGGCGCTCGATCGCCTCTGCCAGTTGTGCCTCATCTCGGGGGCCGAGCATGCCGAGTTGCGCGCGGCTTACCTCTTCCTGCGCAATCTGATCGACGCCCTGAGGATCGTCAGGGGTGACGCGCGCGACCTGATCCTGCCGGCGGAGACCTCGGAAGAGATGATCGCGCTGGCGCGCCGCCTGGGCTCGCGCGCGGCCGACTGGGAGGAGAGCGCCCGGAGTCTGGCCGCGGAGGCGCGCGAGCGCATGCGAGAGGTCCGCGCTTTTTATCTGGCCCGGTTTGACCTAGAATCAAATCTCAAATTTGAGATTTGATATTTGAGATAGGAGCGAAGCGACCCGTGTTTGTGCAAAAGTGTCAGAACCCCCCCTGTCGGTGCGAGGTCTCGCACGGCACGCGGATCGACTGGTCCGGCCGCCATTTCTGCAGCCACCACTGCGCTGCCTACGCCGACGCGCGGACGGAGGCGTGCCGTTGCGGCCACAAGGAATGCGAGCCAAAGAAAGAAAAATGAACACGGGCGCGCTGCGGCTCCGGCGCAACACGGCGACGACGGTCTTCCTCGTCGCCGTCGGGCTGCTGCTCGCCTACCTCTCGTACCAGATCGCCCGGCCGTTCCTCGGCCCGGTGGCGTGGGCGACGATCCTGGCCGTCGTCTTCCGGCCGGTGCACGAGCGCTTTCGCCTCGCCATGAGGCGCGAGAACTTGAGCGCCGCGGCGAGCACGGCGCTGACGACGTTGGTGGCGCTCCTGCCGCTGGCCCTCATGGGCTTTGCCATCGCCCGCGAGGCCGCCCAGGGCTACCGGCAGGTGGCCGGCGGGTTCGACCCCGGGGCCGACCCGGCGACGACGCTCGGCGAGTTGCCCCTCGTCGGCCCGGCGTGGCTCTGGGCGCAGGCGCGACTCGAGGGGCTGGGCATCGACCTCGGCTCGATCTCCGGCGAGTTCATGCAACGCGTCGGCGGCTGGGCCGTGGCCCTGGCCACGGGGGCGCTGAGCAACGTCACCTCGTTCGTGATCGACTTCGTCCTCGTCGTCTTCATCCTCTTCTTCTTCTTCCGCGACGGGAGGCTGATCCTCGACAACCTGCGGCGCGTCGTCCCGCTCGAGGCCGAGGCCGCCGAGCGCATCTACCTGCTCATCGGCGAGGTCATCCAAGCGACATTCAACGGCGTGGTCGTCATCGCGCTCGTCAAGGGGTTGCTCGTCGGCCTGGCCTTCTGGGTCCTCGGCGTCCCCTCGCCCGCGCTCTGGGGGGCGGTCGGGGCCGTCGCCTCGATCGTCCCCGTCGTCGGGGTGGCGCTCGTCTGGGTCCCCGCCGCGGCCGTCCTCTGGCTCCAGGGCCACCCGGCCAAGGCGCTGCTCATGGCGATCTGGGGGGCGACGGTGCTCAGCCTGATCGACAACTTCCTTTACCCGCTGCTCGTCGGCAACCAGGTGCGCCTCCACACCCTGCTCGTCTTTATTAGCGCCCTGGGCGGGATCGCCGTCTTCGGCTTCCTCGGCTTCATCCTCGGCCCTGTCGTCGCCACCCTGACGATCGCTCTCGTCGAGGTCGCGAGCGAGTACTACTCGGGCCGCGCCGCGACCGTCGCCGAAGCCGCCGCGGAAGTCAGAGACTAGGGGCCGGGGTCCTTTATCTCCATCTACAAAAATGTTATCTTCCCCACGCAGCCTAACATTTTCGTCAGGCGGCCGCTGTCGCGCGATTCAAGGCCTTGAGGGGGAAGAGATTATGGATGAACAGAAGACGCAGGTCCGGCGCCTCTCGGCGCTGCTCGAGGTCAGTCAGGCGCTGGCCTCGACGCCCGACCTGCCGGCGGCGCTCGAGCGGGTCCTCGAGATCCTCGACCGCGAGTTGGGGATGAAGCGGGGCGCGATCGCGCTCTTGAACGAGGCGGGTGACGACCTGGCGATCCAGTACGCGCACGGGATGAGCGAGGGGGAGCGGCGGCGGGGCCGCTACCGGCTCGACGAAGGCATCACGGGCAAGGTGGTCTCGACCGGCAAGCCGGTGGTCGTCCCGCAGGTCAGCAAGGAGCCGCTCTTCCTCAACCGGACGCGCAAGCGCGCGGCGGGGCAGGAGGAATCTTTCATCTGCGTCCCGATCAAGGACCGGCGGCGGACGGTGGGGGCGCTCTCGATCATCTACCCCTTCAAGCAGCAGCGCCAGTTCGACGACTCGCTCAAGCTGCTCGCGATTGTCGCCACCCTGATCACCCAGAGCCTGCGCTTCGCCCACCTGGTCGAGCAGGAGAAGGCACAACTCCAGGACGAGAACGCCCTCCTCAAGCGCGAGTTGCAGGAGAAGTACGACTTCCGCAACATCATCGGGACGAGCAAGGAGATGCGCGAAGTCTACGAGCAGGTGGCCCAGGTGGCGCACACCAACACGACGGTCCTCATCCGCGGCGAGTCGGGGACGGGCAAGGAGCTGGTGGCGCACGCCATCCATTACAACAGCCCGCGCGCGGCCAAGCCCTTCGTCAAGGTGAGCTGCGCGGCCCTGCCTGAAAGTCTCATCGAGAGCGAGCTCTTCGGGCACGAAAAGGGCTCCTTCACCGGCGCGCACATGCGCAAGCGGGGGCGGTTTGAGCTGGCCGAGGGCGGGACGCTCTTCCTCGATGAGATCGGCGACCTCTCGCCCTCGCTCCAAGTCAAGCTGCTGCGCGTGCTCCAGGAGCGCGAGTTCGAGCGCGTCGGCGGGACCGACACCGTCCGCATCAACGTCCGGCTGATCGCCGCGACCAACGTCAACCTCGAGCAGGCGGTCCAGGAGGGCGGCTTCCGCTCCGACCTCTACTACCGCCTCAACGTCTTTTCGATCTACCTCCCGACGCTGAGCGAGCGGAAGCCGGATATTCTGCTCCTGGCCGATCACTTCCTGGAGAAATACGGCCGCCAGAACGGTCGCCGCATCAAGCGCATCTCGACCCCGGCGATCGACATGCTCATGAGCTATCACTGGCCGGGCAACGTCCGCGAGCTGGAGAACGTGATCGAGCGCGCGACCCTGGTCTGCGAGGGCAACGTGATTCACGGCTACCACCTGCCCCCGACGCTGCAGACTGCCGAGGGCTCGGGGACGGTGACCCGGATGAGCCTCGAGCAGGCGGTCGAGGCTTACGAGAAAGAGCTCATTCAGGACGCGCTCAAGACCACCCGCGGCAACCGCGCGCGCGCCGCCCGCCTGCTCGACACCACCGAGCGCATCGTCGGCTACAAGGTGCAGAAGTACGGCATCGATTGCCGCCGCTTCCGTGCCTAATAAAGATAACCGCGGGGGGCAGGGGGCGGAGTGGTCTTAACCTCCGCCCCTGCCCCCCGCGGTTGATCTTTCTTCCCATCCGACAAGATTGTCGGGAAAATCGGGGCGAGCAACAATTTTGCGGCCGCCGGGGGCAGGCCGGCCGCCGCCGCTCGTTTTTATTTCCGCTATCTTTGCTATGATTTAGTTTCGTCCGCGGGGGTGGGGCGGGGGGGCTGGCAAGCGGCTTGCTAACCCTGCTCGCTGTGTATAGATCGTCCCGGCAGGGGGCTGCCCTTCTGATTTGTGGCCATCAATTAACATTCGCCGGACCAAACTTCGCCGGGAGTGGCGCGCCCCGGGACGGCTATCATCTTAATCATTTGGAGAGATCATTCGCATGACATTGCCATCAGGAAATCGGGGCCGCTTGTGGGCCATCGCCGAAGTCAGCCAGCGGGTGCCGCGCGTCGTCCCGGCGCTCGCCGAGGCGAAGGTGTCGGAATTCTTCGGGACCAACACCTTCAGCCAGCAGGCCATGGCCGACAAGCTGCCGAAGCACATCTACAAGGAGTTGCAGAAGACGATCAAGCAGGGGTCGAAGCTCAACCGGGCGATTGCCGGCGAGGTGGCGCACGCGGTCAAGGAATGGGCGATCGAGAAGGGGGCGACGCACTTCTGCCACTGGTTCCAGCCGCAGACGGGGTTGACCGCCGAGAAACACGACGCGTTTCTGACCGAGAATGATGAGGGGCAGCCGATCGAGCGCTTCTCCGGCTCGCAGCTCATCCAGAGCGAGCCCGACGCCTCGAGCTTCCCCTCGGGCGGGATGCGCTCGACCTTCGAGGCGCGCGGCTACACCGCCTGGGACCCGTCGAGCCCGATCTTCATCATGGACGGGCCGAACGGCAAGACGCTCTGCGTCCCTTCCGTCTTCATCTCTTATCACGGGGACGCGCTGGACAAGAAGACGCCGCTGCTGCGCTCGATGGAGTATCTGGATAAGCAGGCGCTGCGGGTGCTCCACCTCTTCGGGGCGACGACCGCGACGCGCGTCGTGCCGACGCTCGGGCCCGAGCAGGAGTATTTTCTGATCGACCAGGCCTTCTATACGCTACGCCCCGACCTGGTGCTCGCGGGCCGGACCCTGGTCGGCGCCAAACCGCCCAAGGGGCAGGAGCTGGAGGATCATTATTTCGGGAGCATCAAGAGCCGCATCCTGGCCTTCATGCAAGAGTCCGAATACGAGCTCTACAAGCTTGGCATCCCGGTCAAGACGCGCCACAACGAGGTCGCGCCGAGCCAGTACGAGACGGCGCCGATCTTCGAGGAGGTCAACGTTGCCACCGATCACAATCAGTTGACCATGGAGGTCCTGCGCCAGGTCGCGCGGCGGCACAATCTGGCGCTGCTCTTGCACGAGAAACCGTTCGCCGGAATCAATGGGAGCGGCAAGCACAACAACTGGTCGCTGCAGGATTCCGCCGGCAACAATCTGCTCGATCCGGGCGAGACGCCGATCGAGAATCTCCAGTTTCTCGTCTTCCTGGTGGCGGTGCTCAAAGGCGTCGAGCGCCGGGCGGGGCTGCTCCGCGCCGCGATTGCGAGCGCGGGCAACGATCATCGGTTAGGCGCGAACGAAGCACCGCCGGCGATCATCTCGGTCTTCCTCGGCGAGCATCTCTCGGCGATCCTCGACGCGATCGAGAGCGGCGCGACCAGGGGTGAGACGGCAGAGCAGAAGTTGATCACTCTCGGCATCTCGAAGTTGCCCGAGGTGGCGCGCGACAACACCGACCGCAACCGGACTTCGCCCTTCGCCTTCACCGGCAACAAGTTCGAGTTCCGCGCGGTCCCTTCGAGCTCGTCGACGGCGATCCCGATGGCGACGCTCAACGGCGCGGTCGGTGAAGCTCTCGCCGAGCTCGCCGACGCGATCGAGAGCTCGCGCTCGAGAAACGGCGAGATCAACTTCAACAAAGCCGTCATGGAGGTGGTGCGCGAGGCGATCAGCGAGACCAAGAAGATTCGTTTCGAGGGGAATAACTACGCTGAAGAGTGGGTGAGCGAAGCCGAGCGGCGCGGTCTGCCGAACCTGAGCAAGACGCCCGAGGCGCTGGCCGAGCTGCAGCGGCCCGAGGCGGCCGAGTTCTTCGCCAAGACCGGCATTTTCCAGAAGGGAGAGCTCGAGGCACGCTACCACATCAAGACCGAGCGCTACATCAAGGACATCGAGATCGAGATTCACGCGCTCCGCGAGATCGTCCGGACTATGATCTTGCCGGCGGCCTTCAAGCATCAGGCCGAACTGGCCACCGCCGTCAAGAGCCTGGCCGAGATTGTCGGCGACAAGGCGTGCCTCGCCGAGCAGGTGGCCGAGGTCGAGGCCGTGGCGCTGCTGATCGCCGACCTTCGGGCGCAGCTCGCCGCGCTCGAGGCCGAGGTGGCGGCGGCCGAAGGCGACGACATCGAGCAGAAGGCCGATGCTCTCGCGCACCGCGTCGCGCCCGCTCTGGTCGCCGTCCGCGAGGTGTGCGACAAGCTCGAGGGGGTGGTCGACGACAACCTCTGGCCGCTGCCGAAGTATCGCGAGATGCTGTTTCTGAATTAAATAAACCACGGGGAACACGGGGAGAAAATCAAGGTCTTCCCCGTGGTTGAATCCTCTCAGGAAAGGAGTGGGCACTGATGAGTGGAAGTTCTCAACAGACTGATACGGGCTACGGGAGGCTGATGGATTGCCTGCTCAAAGAGCGGTCTCACTACGCGACCGAGGAGGAGTTCAGGGCCTTTACGGTGGAGTCGGTGCGCCGCCTGATCACCGACTTGCGCCAGTTCAATATCGAACTCTCAATCCGTCCGAACACTGCCCCGCTGCACTATCCTTCGACCGAGAAGCTGGGAGATTAGCAGAACCAGGGGAGCGGTGGTCAATTGCCCAAAAGCTATCAATCGGATTTCATCCCTAATTTGAGATCAGGCCGCGGGCCATCCGGTGCCCGGCGCCTGAGAGGAGGCGACGCATGAGTATGACCCCAAAGGATGTCATTAAATTGGCTGAAGAGAAGGGCGCCAAGATCGTGGACCTCCGGTTCGTCGATCTGCCGGGGCAGTGGCAGCACTTCTCGATTCCGGTCAATGATCTCGAGGAGAGTCTCTTTGCGGAAGGGATCGGTTTTGACGGCTCGTCGATCCGGGGCTTCCAGGCGATCGACGAGTCGGACATGCTGCTCTTTCCGGATCCGACGACGGCGGTCATGGACCCGTTCACCGCTCACCCCACCATGGTCCTGATCTGCGACGTCAAGGATCCGGTGACCGGAGAGAACTACACCCGCGATCCGCGCTATGTTGCCAAGAAGGCGGAAGCCTACGTTAAGAAGATCGGCCTCGCCGACACGGTCTATATCGGGCCGGAGCTCGAGTTCTTCTTCCTCGATCAGATTCGGTTTGACCAGAGCTACAATTATGGTTTCTATTACCTCGATTCGGAGGCCGGCTTCTGGAATTCCGGGCGCGAAGGGACGCCGGACCGGCCCAACCTGGGTCATAGGCCGCGCTACAAACAGGGCTACTTCCCCGTCCCGCCGACGGATCAGTTCCAGGATATTCGCTCAGATATGTTGCTCGCCCTGGAGAGCGTCGGGGTGAAGGTCGAAGTGCACCACCACGAAGTGAGCACCGGCGGCCAGACCGAGGTCGACATGCGTTTCAACACGCTGACCAAGATGGCCGACAGCGTGCTCTGGTACAAGTACTGCGCCAAGAATACGGCGCGCAAGCACGGCAAGACGGCGACCTTCATGCCGAAGCCGATCTTCCAGGACAACGGCTCGGGGATGCACACCCACCAGTCGCTCTGGAAGGAGGGAAAGAACCTCTTCTACGAGCCGGGCGGCTATGCCGATCTCTCGCAAACCTGCCTCCACTATATCGGCGGCATCCTCAAACACGCGCCGGCGCTCTGCGCTTTGATCGCCCCGACGACCAACTCCTACCGGCGGCTGGTCCCGGGCTACGAAGCCCCGATCAATCTGGCCTATAGCCAGCGCAACCGCTCGGCGGCCGTGCGTATTCCGATGTACTCTAAGTCAGAGAAGGCCAAGCGCCTCGAGTTCCGCACCCCAGACCCGACCTGCAACCCGTACCTCTCGTTCGCGGCCTGTCTCATGGCCGGGCTCGACGGGGTCGCCAACAAGATCGATCCGGGCAAGCCGATGGATAAGGATCTCTACGAGCTGCCGCCCGAGGAGGCGGCCGAGATCAAGCAACTCCCCGGCTCGCTCGATGTGGTGCTCGACGCGCTCGAGGCCGATCATGGCTTCCTTTTGAAGGGGGATGTCTTCACCCAGGATCTGATCGAGACCTGGATCGAGTACAAGCGGAAGAACGAGGTGGATGCCATTCGCCTCCGCCCGCACCCGTGGGAGTTCGCCCTCTACTACGACATTTAGAGCGAACCACGGGGAGCACGGGGAAAGACCGAGGCAAGGTCTTTCCCCGTGCTCCCCGTGGTTCATTGCTTTTCTTGTTTGGCTCCCCTGCCGCGCCACTGCCGGCAAATAGTTGCAACCCACCCTCCCCGGCCATCGTTCTCCATTAACGGCATCAACCAGTCAGGAGGCAGCGCCCGTGGTCGCATGCACCCGCATGACGCCAGATCGGTTAGATGATGCTTATGCTTTACTGAGTGTCTTCCTCGGTCAAGACGAACTTTATCTCGACAGCAGCCGGGCGTATGGCGATGGCGGGAGCGAGGCTCTGAAGAGGGCGCTCGGCCTATTTCTCGCGCGTCCGGAACTGGGGTTTGTGTGGCTTGCCGACGAGGATCGGACGGCCGTCGGCGTCTGCGTGGTCTGTTTCGCCATCTCGACCTCGATCGGAGCCGTCGTAGCCAAGCTCGACGATGTCTTTGTCAAGTCCGAGCGGCAGGGGGCGGGGGTCGGCTCGGCGCTGCTCAGCGGGCTCAAAGAGGAGCTGCGGCGGCAGGGCGTCCGGCGGATTGACACAAGCATTCATCTGAGAAACGAAGAGGCGCGCCGTTTTTATGAGCGACACGGGTTCCTCCCGCTCCGCGAAGAGCGCCTGGCCTGTGTGCTCTGAGTAGCCTATGAGATTCCTTGAAGCCGTTAAACTCGCCCTCGCCAGCTTGCGCGCGCACAAGCTGCGCTCGTTCCTCACGCTGCTCGGCGTGATCTTCGGGGTCATGACGGTAGTCGCGGTGGCCGCCGTCATCGAGGGCTTCTTCCGCTACGTCGACCGCGCTGTCACCCAGGACCTGGGCGTCAACACCGTCGTCCTCGACAAGTACGGGATCATCACCAGCTTCGAGGACTTCATGGACGCCAACAAGCGGAACAAGGACATCAAGATCGACGACCTCGCCTACCTCCGGGGGCGGATGACGCTCGCCCAGGAGATCGGGGCGACCGGAGAGTCCAACACCGAGATCCGGGCGGGCGACCAGAAGATGACGAACATCTCGGTCCGCGGGGTCTCGGCGGGCATGATCAACATCGACACGATCCAGCCGGAGCTCGGGCGCTACGTCAGCGAGGGCGACGACGAGCGGCGGCGCCCGGTGACCATGGTCGGGGTGGCGGTCGCCGAGAAGCTTTTCGGGCGGCGCGACGTGGTCGGCCGAGAGATCAAGATCAACGGCCTGCCGTTTGAGGTCGTCGGCGTGGCCAAGGAGATGGGCTCGACCTTCGGCCAGTCGCGCGACGAGTTCGTGACCATCCCGCTGTCGACCTACCAGAAGATGTGGGGCACGCGGCGGAGCCTGAACATCTCGATCAAGGCGGCCGAGGGGGCGCGGATCGAGGACGTCCAGGACCAGGCGCGGATGCTCATGCGGGCGCGGCACCACCTGAACTACGGCGACAAGGACACCTTCGGCTTCGTCACGGCCGAGGCGATCAACGGCTTCGTCCAGGCGCTCTTCGGGATCGTCGCCGCGGTCGCGCTCGGGGTGACCTCGATCTCGCTGGTGGTCGGCGGGATCGTGATTATGAACATCATGCTGGTGACGGTCACCGAGCGGACGCGCGAGATCGGCATCCGCAAGAGTCTCGGGGCGCGCCGCAAAGACATCCTCATGCAGTTCCTCGTCGAGTCGACGGTGCTCTCGGCGATCGGCGGGCTCTTCGGGCTCGTGCTCGCCTACGGGATCGCGAGACTGCTCATCGCCTTCACGCCGATCCCGGCGGAGCTGCCGGTCTGGGCGGCGGTCCTGGCAATCGCCGTCTCGAGCGGCGTCGGCATGATCTTCGGCCTCTACCCGGCGTGGAAGGCGGCGAAATTGGACCCGATCGTGGCCTTAAGGGCGGAATGAGCGGTCGGCTAATCACAATGCACACTCAGGAAATCAAAGAGCTCTTCTCCCAGGCCATGGTGACGCTCTGGTCGCACAAGTTCCGGTCGTTCCTGACGGTCCTCGGGGTGGTCATCGGGACGGCGACGACGATCGGGGTGGCGTCGCTGGCGAGCGGAATGGAGGCGGGGTTCAAGGAGCAGATCGAGCAGTTCGGGACCAACGTCGCCTTCGTCAGCCGGTGGGGTGGGGGGCCGCGGACGAGCGACCTGACCGAGGAGGAGCGGCAGCGCAAGCCGATCACGATCGAGGACGCGATCGCGCTCAGCCAGTTGCCGTCGGTCATCGCCGCCTCGCCGATCCTGCGCCCGTCGGGGCTCCCGCCGGCCGTCAAGTTCCGGGGCAACGAGGTGCGGACGCCGCAGGTGCGCGGCGTCTGGGCGGGCTACTCCAACACGCGCGAGGTCGCCATCGGGCGCGGCCGCTTCTTCACGGAGGCCGAGGACGAGCACCGCATCCCGGTCTGCGTCATCGGCTTCGACATCGCCGAGAAGCTGCTCGCGGGCTACGAGCCGGTGGGCAAGGAGATTCAGATCGGCAACAAGGTCTTCGTCGTGATCGGCGTCCTGGAGAAGGCCAAGAGCACCTTCGGCGGACCGCCGGCCGACAGTTTCATCTTCATCCCCTACAGCGTCATGCACGCCATGTACCCGGCGCAGATCGACCACTTCGTCGCGCTCGGCGCGCGGCAGGGGCAGCTCGACAAGTTGATCGACGAGGCGACCGAGTTGCTGCGGCGGCGGCGCAAGGTGGCCTCCGACAAGCCGAACAACTTCGAGGTCACGACGCCGAGCGGGATCATCGAGAGCTTCAATAAGATTCTCCTGGTCGTCTCGGTGATCGTCATCCCGCTGGTGAGCGTCGCGCTGCTCGTCGGCGGGATCGGGGTCATGAACATCATGCTCGTCTCGGTCACCGAGCGGACCAAGGAGATCGGCGTCCGGCGCGCCATCGGCGCGCGCCGCGCCGACATCATCTGGCAGTTTCTGCTCGAGGCCATGGCGCTCACCGGCCTCGGCGGCGTCGTCGGCATCCTCTTCGGCGTCATCATCAGCCTCCTGCTCAACCTCCTGCTGCCGAGCCTGCCCTCGAAAGTCTCGCTCATCTGGGTCGCGGTCGGCTTCAGCGGTTCGGTCGCCATCGGCCTCGTCGCCGGCCTCTACCCGGCCTTCAAGGCCGCGCGCCTGGACCCGATCGAAGCGCTGCGTTACGAATAGCGGTCAGCGATCAGCCGGCAGGGAGCCCCCGGTTTGGCTGACCGCTGACTGCTTGTCCTGGACCGCCTTGACGCCTTCATTCGGCAGGTGTTAGACTTTTTTCACATCCTTCGAATTGATCGTCAGCGCGGCTGACGCCCTCTTCGGATCACGCGAAAGGAGGACGGAGTGGGATTTAGGATCGGGCAGAAGGTTGTCTATCCCAACCATGGCATCGGCGTCATCGAGCAGATCGAGGCCCGGCACATCAACGGGGAGCAGAACGAGTTTTACTTGTTGCGGCTGACCGCGACCAACTCGCTGGTCATGATCCCGACGGGCAACGCCGACGAGGTGGGGCTGCGCCGACCGATCGGCAACACGCAGTGCGAGACGTTGCTCAAGCTACTGGCGCAGGACTTCTCGGCGCCTCCCCCGGACTGGAAGGATCGCTTCAAGGATTTCTCGGAGCGCATGCGGAGCGGCGACATCTTCGCGGTCGCCGAGGTGCTCAAGACGCTCACCTACCTGGGTCAGCACAAGCCGCTCTCCTTCCGGGAGAAGCGCATGCTCGAGCGCGCCCGCTACCTGGTCATCAGTGAACTGGCGCTCGTCTGCGGCCAGCCCGAGACGCGGGTCGAGCCGAAGGTCGACCAGGCGCTGCGCGGGGCCTGCAGCAAGCACACCCGGGCCTTCGCCCGCACCACCGGGGCGACCGCCGGGCACTGACGCCCGCGCCCCCAGCCACCCCACCAAATCCGCCGAGCCTCCGCCGCGCGAGGCGCTGCCTGCGGCCTAGCGCGCCGCGCCGCCGAACTCCTGACCGCAGCCGCGGCAGTGCGCCCGGCGCCTGGCGTTGAGCAGCCCGCACGCGGCGCAGCGGCGGTACATTGCATTGGCGAAGAGGTTGGTCAGCCACCAGCTCGCCAGAAGGATCGCGGCCGCCAGCGCCAGGCCGAGGACGGTCTCGAGCGTCTCACTCATCGGGCCGGATGATAAGCCCGCCCGCGGCGGGCGGCAAGGCCGCCTTGCCCGCGCCACGCCCTGGTAGTACCATAGCCCCGCCCTCAGGTCGCAACTGTCGATGGACTTGATAATGTATTTTGGAGGTGAGTCAATGCCAAGACGACTCTGCGCGTTGCTATGTCTGGTAGCGCTGGCCTGCCCTCCGTCCCCGGGGCAGACGCCTGACCCCGCCGCCCGCCTGGTCATCCCCGAGGGCACCGAGATTCAGCTCATCCTGCGCGACCCGCTGAGCTCCAAGTTGAGCGAGGCGGGCGACGAGATCGTGGCGACGGTCCGCCGCGACGTTATCGTCGACGGGCGGCGGCTCATACTCCAGGGCACCGAGGTCCTGGGGCGCGTCACCCTGGCGCAGCCGGCGGGACGCCCGCTCAAAGGCGGGCGCCTGCACGTCACTTTCGAGCGGGTGCGGCTGGAAGGCGAGGAGCAGCGGCTTTCGGCGCTCATCAAGTCAGCCTCCGACTTCGCTCGCGACGAGAAGGTCAAGAGCGACGGCGAGGGGACGCTCAATGGCGGGAAGAGCGGCGGCCAGGTCCTGCAGAACGTCGGGCTGGCCGGCGGACTCGGGGGCCTCGGCGCCTCGATCATCATCCTCGCCAGCGCCAAGGAGAACGTCTTGGGCGACGCCGGGATGAGCGCGGGCGGCGCGGCCGCCGGGGCCGCCGTCCTGGGCGGGAGTGTCGTCGCCGGCGTCTTGCTCACTAAGGGCAAGGAGGTCCGCCTCGATCCGGGCGCGATCATCCGCCTCAAGCTGGAGCGGCCGCTCGCGATCGAATGAAAGGCTTTAAGCAGTCAGCTCTCAGCGGTCAGCCAGAGGGGGGCCGGTTTGGCTGAGAGCTGAAAGCTGACCGCTGCTATGAAACTCAAAGACCGCGTCTCGGTGATCACGGGCGGGGGGCGGGGCCTGGGCCGCGAGATGGCGCTCGCCTTCGCGCGCGAGGGCGCGGGCGTCGTCGTCTGCGGGACGGCCGGGGCGGCGCTCGAGGAGGTCGCCGCCGAGGTCCGGGGCAGGGGCGGGCGCTCGCTCGCGGTGGTCGCCGACGTCGCGGACGAGGCGGCGGTGGCGCGCCTCGTCGAGGCCGCGCTCGCCGAGTTCGGGCAGATCGACATCCTGGTCAACAACGCCGGGATCATCGGGCCGACGGCGGACGTGACCGAGGTCGCGCGCGCGGACTGGGATCAGACGCTCGCCGTCAACCTGACGGGCGCCTTCCTCTGCGCCCGGGCGGTGCTCCCGCACATGGCCGCGCGGCGCCAGGGCAAGATCATCAACATTGCCTCGGTCGCGGGCCACAAGGGCTACCCGTTGCGCGCGCCCTACGCGGTCTCGAAGTGGGGCATGATCGGGCTCAGCCAGACGCTCGCCCAGGAGTGGGGCCGCTACAACATTCAGGTCAACACGATCTCGCCCGGGCCGGTGCGCGGCGAGCGCATGGCCGAGGTCATCCGCCGCCGGGCGGAGCAGTCAGGCCGGACGGTCGAGGAGACCGAGCGCGAGTACGTGGGGCGGCTCGCCCTCGAAAGGTTTGTCGAGCCCGGGCATGTGGCGGCGACGGCCGTCTTCCTCGCCTCCTCCGAGAGCGACAGCGTCACGGGCGAGACGATCCGCGTCTCGTCCGGGTTTGGGCTGGCATGAGGTAGGTCTATGAGTGAGAGCGAAGCGCGGGAGCGCGGGCTGCGGGTCATCGAGGAGATGCTCGGCGCGGGGCGTGCCGCCGAGGTGCGCGAGGCCTGGACGGCGCTCGCGCCGGACTTCGAGCGCTACGTCGTCGAGTTCGTCGCGGGCGAAGTCTGGAGCCGCGCGGGGCTCGATCGCCGGACCAAGAGCCTGTGCACGATCGCGGCGCTCGCCGCGCTCGGGCGGCCGCAGGCGCTGGAACTCAACATCCGCATGGCGCTGCGCAACGGCACGAGCCGGGAGGAGATCGTCGAGACGCTGCTCCAGATCGCCCCCTACGCCGGGTTCCCGGCATGCTGGGAGGGGCTGACGATGGTCTACCAGGTGTTCGAAGAGATGGGCCGCGGATGAGGCGGATCGGGCGGATGGTCTCCACGGGGGAATGAAACATGCCGGTTGAACTCAAGGTCGGGGACAAGGCCCCGGCCTTCAGCCTCAAGAACACGGCGGGGGAGACCGTCAAGCTCTCGGACTTCAAGGGCCGGAAGGTCGTCCTCTACTTCTACCCGAGGGACATGACGCCCGGGTGCACCAAGGAGGCCTGCGGCTTCCGCGACGACTACGCGCAGCTCAAGCGGCGCGGCGTCGAGGTGCTCGGCGTGAGCGGCGATGACCAGGCGTCACACCAGAAGTTCACCGCAGCCTACGGGCTGCCCTTCACGCTCCTCTCGGACCCCGACCACGCAGTCATGGCGAAGTACGGAGCGTGGGGCGAGAAGAACATGTACGGCAAGAAAGTGACCGGGGTGCTCCGCTCGACCTTCGTCATCGACGAGGAGGGGCGCGTCGCGCACGTCTTCCGCAAGGTCAAGACCGACACCCACAGCCAGGATATCCTCAAAGTGCTCGACGAAAAATAGCCCGCGGATTCGGCGGATCGATCCGCCGAATCCGCGGGCCACTCCCCGCTGAACTCCCTAAAACTGGAAGCGCGCGGCGATCTGGACCTGGCGCTCGCGGACGACGACCGCCCCGGCCCCGGTAATCGAGCCGAAGGGGGCGTTATAGTTGAGCGTCGAGGTCGCGCTGTTCAAGATGTAGTAGCTGGTATTGACGTCGGTGACTTGGGTCCGGTTGAAGAGGTTGAACGCCTCCCCGAGGACCTCGAAATTGATCGACTCAGTGATGTGGAAGCGCCGCGACAGCCGCAGGTCCACGTTATGGATGTCGGGCTGGCGGAATGCGTTGCGCTCGATGATCGGGATGCGGTTGGCCCCGCCCGACCGGTTGAGGCTGCCCGCGCCGCCGCCGCTGCCTGAGACGAGGCCGTCGTAGGGGCGGCCCGAGTAGTACTGGTAGATCGGCGCGACCGTCCAGCCGTCGACCACGGCGCGGACGAGCGCGCTATCGGCGTTGAACCGGGGCGCGAGCACCGCGCTGACGACGAACTTGTGGCGCGTGTCGAAGTTCGAGGCCCCGCGCTCCTGGTCCGGGTCGAAGACGTTGAACGGGACGTTATTGGCGGTGAAGGTCTGCGACCGCTGGTTGGTGTCGACCGCCTTCGAGAGCGTGTAATTGGTGAGCACCTGGACGCCGTTGGTCAGGCGGCGGTTGAGCTGGAGGACCAGCGCGTTGTACTCCGACTTGACGCTGCTCTGAATCTCGGTGATCTGCGCGAAGCTCGTATTCGGGCGCGCGGTCGGGAAGAGCGGGGTTGTGAAGCTCTGCCCGTCGAGCGGGCCGCCGACGAGGCGGAAGGTCTGCGCCGTGGTCGGGACGCCGAGGTTGCGGTCGAAGAAGGTCGGCAGATTCCTCCCGAGGCTGAAGAGGTAGGAGGCCGAGACCGTCGTGTTGCGCGCGATCTCGCGCTCGAAGATGAGGTCCGCCTGGTGGATCATCGGGTTCTGGAAGTTTGGCGCGAAAAACTGGATCGCGCCGGTGGCCGGGGGCGCCGAGCTGAGCACGAACGGGAAGATCGGGGCCAGCGGGTCATTCAGGGGGACGGTGATCTGGGTCTGGCCGCCCGCCGCGCCCGTATTGACCAGCGCGTTCGAGATCGTCGAGTTAATAATCCGCCCATAGTAGAGCCCGTACCCGCCGCGGAGCGAGGTCTTGCCGTCGCCCGTGAGCGCCGCCGCGAAGCCGAGGCGCGGGCCGAAATTGTTCTTGTCGTCGGGCAACTGCGAGGTTGCCTGCCGCAGCGTCAGGGCGGTGTTCGGGATGAGCGCGTCACTCTGGTTCGGGTTGACGGCGTCGGGCAGCAGTTGGTACTCGTAACGCAGGCCGAGGTTGAAGGTCACCCGCGGCGTGTACTTCCAGTCGAGCTGGCCGTAGAAGTTAAGGTCGGTCGTCTTCATCTCGGCCCGCGTCGGCCCGAACCCCTGATTGTAGGGGCTCGTGTAGCAGCGGCCGCGGGAGCGGGTGCTCTGGACACATGGCACCGTCGCCGGGAGGCCGCTCCGGAAGTTGGTGTAGTCGATGACGAAGTCATTGATGTTGTTGTAGCTGTAGCCGCCGCTCTCGAACCGCAGGTTGTCGAGGATGTCCTTGACGTGGTTGACGTCGGCCCCGAACTTGACCGTGTAGGCCCCGCGCGAGACGGTCACGTTGTCGGTGAACTGCAACCGCTTCTCGTCGGGGTAGGCGCGCCGCTCGAGGAAATCCGGCTTGCCGAACTCCAGGCCATTAGTCAGGAAGACGCTCGGCGAAGTCCCGTTGAGCGCGGTCGTCGGCTCGCCCGGGGCGGGCGGCTGGCTGACCTGGAATTCGAAGTCGCGCGCGTACTGGACGCGGAACTCGTTGAGCAGCGACTGGAGGAGCGTCGACTGCAGCCGCACGGTCCCCCAGTCGATCTTGACGAAGTCATCGCCGAAGCTGGAGATCCC
>Ga0075421_100002364_pt1 | contig 22556 bp, 26 predicted proteins | sample SoiMetdeltSBSDD5_FD_75292 | JGI IMG/M metagenome (GOLD analysis project Ga0075421, IMG submission 75292) | Bulk soil microbial communities from a Populus tree surrounding site in Tennessee, USA - Soil MetaG P. deltoides SBSDD5 | ecosystem: Environmental > Terrestrial > Soil > Tree plantation...
TCGACGGCGAACGACTCCCGGCGCAGCCACTCGGCGACCGCGTCGGCCAGCACGTCCTCATCCTCCACGACCAACACTCGCATCGCCCCATGATGACGCGACCGGACATAACCAACACATAAACAAATCCGATTACGCCCGGGTTATCCCCCATCCGGTGTCCTTGGGCCATGAGAAAGCTCATGATCCTGCTCACGTGCGTCCTCGCCGTCGGCCTGGCCGGCGCGACCGCGGCGTGCAGCAAGAACAACAACGGCAACACCAACAACGACGCGAGCGATACCTCAAACCAAGATCCGGAAGCGCAGATGCGTGCCTTCGCGCAGTGCATGCGTGATCACGGGATCGAGATGAAGGACCCAGAGATCGTCAAGGACGAAAACGGAGGTACCAAGACCAAGGTCGAGATCGGTCCCGGGCCCAGCGGCGCCCCCAAGGGCTCCGGCGGCGGACCCGCCCCCGGCGACGAGAAGTTCAAGAAGTCCGAGGAGGAGTGCCGTCACCTCATGCCGCAGGGCGGTGACCTGGGTGACGGTCCCACCCCCGAGGACGAGGAGAACATGCGCAACTTCGCCAAGTGCATGCGGGAGAACGGCGTGGAGAACTTCCCTGACCCGCAGCCCGGCGGCGGCATCGCGATCGGGCCGGAGAACGGCATCAACCCCGACGACCCGGCGTTCAAGGAGGCCGAGAAGAAGTGCGAGGAGCTCATGCCGCGCCCCAGCGGCGGTCCGGCGAGGCAGAAGGCCACCTCATGAGGCGTCGCAACTTCGTTTTCGGGGGGATCGGGGCCGCGGTTCTGGCGGCGGCCTCGGTCGGGCTGACGGTCGGCCTGCCGACCGGAACCGCCAAGCCGACACCGACCACCACGCCGGCCAAGACCGCCAAGGTCACCCGGCAGAACCTGTCCGACTCCGAGACCAAGTCCGGCACGCTCGGCTACGGCTCCTCGACGTCGATCTCCAGCCGGGTCAACGGGACGCTCACCCACATCGCGGCCGCGGGCAGCACCATCCAACGTGGACAGACACTCTTCCGCGTGGACGAAGTGCCGGTGGTGCTCCTCTATGGCACGCTGCCGTTCTACCGCGCGCTCAAGCCCGGCGACACCGGCGCGGATGTCACGCAGCTCAAGGAGAATCTGAAGGCGCTGGGCTACTCCGGCTTCACCACCTCAGCCGTCAAGAAGTGGCAGAAGAGCCTGGGATGGCAGGAGACCGGGATCGTCGACCCCGCTCGGATCGTATGCGCCGCAGGCGCCGTGCGGGTCGAAGGGACGGCGGCCTCCGTGGGAGACGCGGCAGGTCAGACGGTTTTGACTTTGACGGGTACCCGCAGAGTCGTCACGACATCACTGGACGTGGATGATTCCCGGTTGGCTCCGGTCAACGCCGCGGTAAAGGTGACCCTGCCCGACGGCAAGACCGTCGACGGCAAGGTGGAAAGCGCCAAGACCGTGGTGGTGCCCGGGCAGAACGGCGGCGAGGCCAGCACCCGCATCGACGTCGTCATCGGGCTGGGCGAGGCGAAGGTCGACCTGGATCAGGCCTCGGTGCGGATCGTCTTCACCGCCTCGACGCGGGAGAAGGTGCTGACCGTGCCGGTCGCGGCGCTGCTGGCGCTGCGGGAGGGTGGCTATGCGGTCGAGGCCATCATCGACGGCGGCGCCACGAAGGTGATCCCGGTGAAGACCGGGTTGTTCGCGGCGGGGCGGGTGGAGGTCACCGGCGACGGCCTGGCCGAGGGGATGACGATCGGGATGCCCTCATGATCAAGCTGCATGAGGTGACCAAGCGGTATCCGGGCGGTGTCAACGCCTTGGCCGGGGTCAGCCTGTTCATCGGCTCCGGCGAGCTGGTCGCGATCGTTGGCCCGTCCGGCTCGGGCAAGTCGACGATGCTGCATGTGATCGGGGCGCTGGACCGGCCTTCGTCGGGGCAGGTTTCCATTGCCGGGCATGACCTGGCTTCGTTGAGCGACCGCCAGCTGTCGGCGCTGCGGGCGAGGCGGATCGGGTTCGTGTTCCAGAGCTTCCACCTCGCGCCGGGCGTGTCCACTTTGGACAACGTCGCGGATGGGCTGCTCTATTGCGGGGTCCCGCTGCGAGAGCGGCGGGCTCGGGCGGTGGCGGCCCTGGACCGGGTCGGCCTGGGGCATAGGCTGTCGCACCGCCCGCACCAGCTCTCCGGCGGTGAAAAGCAGCGCGTCGCCATCGCTCGGGCCGTCGTCGGCGACCCGCCGCTGGTGCTCGCCGACGAACCGACCGGCAACCTCGACTCCGCCTCCGGTACAACGGTTATCAGCCTGCTGCGCGAGCTGAACTCCGACGGCACGACGGTCATCGTCATCACCCACGACCACGAGATCGCCTCGGGCATGAACCGGCAGATCACGATGCGGGACGGGGTGATCACATGTTGAGGCCCGCCCGGTTGCGCGTTGCGGATCTGCTTCGCGTTGGCGCCGTTGGGCTTCGGACCCGCAAGATGCGGGCTTTCCTTTCCGCCCTTGGTATCGCCATCGGTATCGCCGCCATGATCTCCGTGGTCGGCATCTCGGCCTCGTCTCGGGCCGAGCTTGACCGCCAGCTCGCCGCGCTCGGCACCAACCTGCTCACGGTCGGGCCGGGCAACGACTTCAGGGGCGAGCAGGCGGATCTGCCGAAGGAGGCGGCGTCGATGATCCGGCGGATCAGCACCGTGACGGCGGTCGCCGAGTCGGGCAACGTCTCGGCGAAGGTGTACCGCAACGATCGCATCCCGGGCGCGGAGAGCGGGGGCATCAGCGTGCGCGCGGCTTCCCTTGGGCTGCTTGACACCGTGGGCGGCACCGTCCGGAGTGGAGCGTGGCTCAACGCGGCCACCTCGCAGCATCCCGCCGTGGTGCTGGGCGCGAAAACCGCGCAGCGCCTTGGGATCACCTCCGCCGACGGGGAGAAGCAGGTGTGGCTGGGCGACCAGTGGTTCACCGTCATCGGCGTCCTGTCGCCGATCCCGCTCGCGCCGGAGCTCGACACGTCGGCGCTGATCGGATGGGATGCCGCCGCCTCCTACCTGGAGTTCGACGGTTATCCCACGACGGTTTACACGCGGACCCTCGACAACGCGGTCGACGCGGTGCGGGCGATCCTCGCCGCGACGGCCAACCCCGAGTCGCCCAACGAGGTCAGGGTGTCGCGGCCGTCGGACGCCCTCGCGGCCCGGCAGGCCACGGACAAGACCTTCACGGGTCTTCTGCTCGGGCTCGGTGGGGTGGCGCTGCTCGTGGGTGGCGTCGGTGTGGCCAACACGATGGTCATCTCGGTGCTCGAACGCCGCTCGGAGATCGGTCTGCGGCGTTCGCTCGGTGCGACGCGGGGCCAGATCCGTTGGCAGTTTCTGACCGAGTCGCTGTTGCTGGCCTTCCTCGGCGGGCTCGGCGGGGTCCTGCTCGGCGGGATGGTCACCACCGGTTACGCGCTCTACCAGACCTGGCCCAGCGTCGTGCCCGCATGGGCGATGCTGGGCGGCGTCGGGGCGACCGTCGTGATCGGAGCGATCGCGGGCCTCTACCCCGCGATGCGGGCCGCCCGCCTCAGCCCCACCGAAGCACTGCAGTAAATCGCATTGCCGCTTGTAATATGGCGCCACCCGCATCGCTGCGCCGGCGTTCGGGATCCGATCATCTGGCAAACACGGGTTTTCGTTTGCCAGATGATCAGGCACGATCGTCGGCTTTTGGGCAGCGATGCCGCGACGCCGGAGGCGGCGCCATATTACAGCCGGGCGAGGGCCTTGCGGAGCGGGTCGAGGCCTAGCGAGCCGAGGTTCAGCGCGGCGCTGTGGAACTGCTTGAGGTCGAAGGCGGAACCCTTGCGCGCCTTGGCATCGTCGCGGGCTTGGAGCCAGATGCGCTCGCCCACCTTGTACGACGGCGCCTGGCCCGGCCAACCGAGGTAACGGTTCAGCTCGAAGCGCAGGTTCTCGTCCGGCACGCGGCAATGCGCCCGCATGAACTCCCAGCCGAACTCCGGCGTCCAGCGCTCGCCCGGGTGGAAACCGAACGGGTTGTCCCGCGGGATCTCCAGCTCCAGGTGCATGCCGATGTCCACGATCACGCGGGCGGCGCGCATCGCTTGCCCGTCAAGCATTCCCAGCTTGTCGGCGGGGTCGGACAGGTATCCCAGGTCGTCCATGAGCCGCTCGGCGTAGAGTGCCCACCCCTCGCCGTGCCCGGAGCACCAGCACAGCAGCCGCTGGTAGCGGTTGAGAAGCTCGGCGCGGAACACTGTCTGGGCGATCTGCAGGTGATGTCCCGGTACCCCCTCGTGATAGACCGTCGTCACTTCACGCCAGGTCGAGAACTCGTTGATCCCTTGGGGGACGGCCCACCACATGCTTCCGGGCCGCGTGAAGTCCTCGCTCGGGCCGGTGTAGTAGATGCCTCCGTCGCTGGTCGGGGCGATGCGTGCTTCGATGCGGTGCGCCGGTCCGGGGATGTCAAAGTGGGTACCGTGAAGGTCGCTGATGGCCTTCTCACCAAGCTGCTGCATCCACTCGCGGAACGCCTCCTTGCCCTCGATGCGGTATTTAGGGGTGGCGTCGAGCTTCTCTACCGCCTGCTGGAGGGTGGCGCCCGGCCCGGCGATGTCGGCCGACACCGCCGCCATCTCCGTCTCGAGGCGGTGCAGCTCCTCGAAGCCCCACGCGTAGGTTTCGTCGAGATCGATCCGCGCGCCGAGGAAGTACTGGCTGGCGAGCTCGTAGCGCTCGCGCCCGGCAGCCTGCTTGTCGCGGCCGAGGGGGGCGAGCTCGTCACGCAGGAAGTGTCCAAAGTCGAGGGTCGCCGTGTTCGCCCGCTCCGCCGCGGCCTCCAGCCGCTCGCGCTGGGCACTGTCCACGCCCTTGACCCGGCGAACCAGGCTGCGGTAGAAGTCATCGCCGTGGGTGCTGGTCCAGATCTCGGTCTGCTTGACCACCTCCAGCATCTGGGCGCGCGCCGCCACCTTGCCGCCGGCTGCCGCGTCAAGCAGCGTGCGGCGGTAGTCGCGCAGCGCGTCGGGGAACGCCTCGAGGCGGGCCGTGATGTTGCCGGCGGCCTCAGCGCCCTCGAGGGGCATGAGATCGAAGACCTGGCGCAGCTCGTGCAGGCCGCTGCTGATCACGCTGATCTCGCTGATCACCTCGCCGGCGTCGAAGCGGGCAAGCGACAGCTCGAGCCGCTCCTTCATCGCTTCCTTGGCCACCAGCTCGCGCTCGTCGGCGGGTTCGATGGCGTCGAGGGCGGCCAGCGTCCGGCGATCAAGGTCGGCCCGTGCCTCGTACCCGTCCCTGGTCAGATCATCGAGTTTGTCGTCGTACCCTTCGATACCGACATAGGTGGCGCCGGTCGGGCTCAGCTCCGCCCACTGGTCAACGTAGGCATTGGCTAGATCGTCTACACGTCGTTCCATGGCGACGAACCTATCTGAAAGGACCGGTCGGTTGCAGGTGGGTTACGCGCGCCCTTGTCCGGCGGGTTTTCCGGCGGTGAGGCGTCCGAAATCCGCGCGAGATTGTCGTACCCCCGTGGCAGAGTGTCAGGAGTGATCGCCAAGAACGCTCCTGACAAGTCTTCCGACAGCGCGGCTGCCTGGATGCCGGCCTTCCTGGCCAACGCCGTCATCTGGGGGTCGTCGTTCATCTTCATCAAGGTGGCCGTCGGGCGGCTGCACCCGACGTGGGTCGCCTCGATCCGGCTCATCATCGGCGCCCTGACCCTGCTCACCGTTCTGGCGATCATCAAGGAGAGGTTGCCCCGCGATCGCAGGCTTTGGGGGCACATGCTGCTTCCGGGCGTTCTCGGCTCGGCCATCCCGTTCGCCCTGTTCGCTTACGGCGAGGAGCGGATCTCCAGCATCGCGGCGGGCATCTGGAACGCGACGACCGGGCTGTGGGTGCTGCCCTTCGCGGTGCTGGTGTTCAAGACAGAGCGGTTCAGGATGCGGGCGGCGATCGGCTTGACGCTCGGGTTCGCGGGTGTGCTAATCGTGCTCGGCTTCTGGAACACCGAGGGTTCGGGGCTGGTCGGCCAGCTCATGTGCGGTGCGGCGGCGCTGTGCTACGGCATCGTGATCCCGTACATCAAGCGCTTCGTGACCGGCTCCTTCGCCGTCTCAGGTGTGGCACTGGCCACCTTGCAGGCGACGGTCGCCGCGGTCGCCTCCACCATCGCCGCCCTCGTCCTATCCGGCCCGCCTCCAGCGCCCAGCACGTGGGGCTGGGGCGTGATCGGCTCGATGGTCGCGCTCGGCGCCTTCGGCAGCGGCATCGCCTTCGCCCTCAACATGCGCGTCATCACCGTCGCCGGGGCCTCCACCGCCGCCTTCGTCACGTACCTGATGCCGCTCGTCGCGGTGGCGCTGGGCATCATCGTGCTTGGCGAGTCCCTGACCTGGAACCAGCCGATCGGCGCGGCGATCGTGCTGCTGGGCGTGGCCGTGGCCCAGGGCGTCCTGGCCCGCATGCGCAAGCCAAAACCCTTACCCTCCAACGAAGCCGCCGCCGCCGAGCTGGGGCCGGCGGATCGGCCGGCCCCAGCGGGTGTCACACGCGCGTGATCCGCACGGCATCGGCGATGACGTATCCGGTGCCGCTGGTCCAGCGGGAGACCGCGACCTTGTTCTCGTCCCCGGCCGACAGGGTGAACGTGCCCAAAGTGCGCCAGCCGCCGCCGTTGAACCGCTGGTTCACATGGACGGTCTGGTTGCCGCTCGCGGTCACGATGACGTACGGGGCGTGGTTGTTGTAGCCAGAAAGCGAAGGCCACCACGCCTCGATCAGGTAGTTGCCGTTTTCGGGGATCGGGAACCTGTACTACGCCGCGTCGCTGGCGGCCACCGGGTTGGCGAAACGGTAGTCGGGGCCATCATCGGGGTATACGACGTGAAGCACGGGCGGTTGCCAGCGCACGGTGGGGTGAAGCGTGGCCAGCATCCACTCGCTGCCGCGGTCGACGATGATCCGCGCGCGCACTGCGCGCTCGGCGGCGACTTCGCTACAGATCAGGTCCCAGAAGGCGGCGATGGTGGCCTCGAAGTATCGCCGCATCGTCGAGATGAGGATGCGCAGCGCCAGCTGGTCGCCGTCGGCCAGCCGCCCCGTCCACGTCGACAACGTCCCCTGGTCGGCCAGCAGCTCAGAGCGGGTCGGCGTTGGCCGCCAACCGGAGCCGGCCCAGGTCCGGACCGCTGAAGTGGATGCGCAACATCGTCTGAGGCCTCCGCTGGGCAGAAGGCTATCAGCGCTCAGCACCGGGTGGTATATACTCGACGAGTATTCTGTATAGACGAATACTGTAGACGAGGAGCCGGCCATGACGAAGATGCTGATCGATATAGACGAAGAGGCGCTTGCCGAGGCGGCCAAAGTCTTTGGCACAAAGACCAAGAAGGACACTGTCAACACCGCGCTGCGCGAGTCTGCGGCGGAACGCCGACGCGCCGAAGCGCTCGCCAAGCTGCGCGAATTCGGTGACGCTGGCTACTTCGACGAATTTCTGGATAAAAGCAGCTATCGTCCCAAGCCGTGACCCCTCAATACTTAGTTGACACTAGTGCGATCCTTCGGCTGCTCCGCACCTCAAACGCGAAACTCGGTTGGGACAAACCCATAAGACAGGGACTCCTTGGAGTTTGCGCCTTCACCGAACTCGAAGTGCTTTACACGGCGCGGTCCTCAACAGACAGGGCGGCGTTACGGCAATACCTGGAAGCGACCTACCCCTGGGCTCTGATACCAGACCGTGTTACCGACCGCGCCAGCGAGGTGCAGGAGATGCTGACCGAGAAAGGGCAGCATCGCAGCGCCGGACCGATCGATCTGCTTGTCGCCGCGACTGCTGAGCTCACCGGACTCACTTTGCTTCACTACGACCGCGACTTTGAAACGGTGACGCGGGCGACCGGGCAGGACGCGCAGTGGCTGGCGCCGCCCGGGTCGATCGACTAGCGCTCAGCGTTCGAGGATGGCGACCACTCCCTGGCCGCCGGCGGCGCAGATGGAGATGAGGGCGCGGCCACTTCCCTTCTCCGCCAACAGTTTCGCCGCCGTCGCCACGATGCGGCCGCCGGTCGCGGCAAACGGGTGGCCCGCGGCGAGCGAGGAGCCGTTGACGTTGAGGCGGGCGGTGTCGATGGTGCCGAGGCCGTTGGCCTCCAAGGCTGCCAGGGTGGCGAGCACCTGAGACGCGAACGCCTCGTGGATCTCGTAGAAGTCGAAGTCCTGAAGCTTGACGCCGTTGCGGTCTAGCAGCCGTGGCAGGGCGTAGACCGGCGCCATGAGCAGGCCCTCCGGCTTGGGGTCGCCGTGGACGAAGTCGACCGCGGCGGTCTCGGCGTCGACGAAGTACGCCTGAGCCGGCAGGCTGTGCTGACTTGACCATTCCTCGCTGGATAGCAGCACCAGGGCGGCGCCATCGGTCAGCGGCGTCGAGTTGCCGGCGGTCATCGTGGTGCCGTAGACCGGCCGCAGGGTCCCCAGCTTCTCCAGGCTCGTGTCGGGGCGCATGTTCTGATCGCGGGTGAGGCCGAGATAAGGCGTGACCAGGTCGTCGAAGAACCCGCGCTCGTAGGCGGCGGCCATCTTGCGGTGTGAGTCGAGGGCAAGCTCGTCCTGGGCCTCGCGTGTGATCCCCCACTGCTCGGCGGTGATCGCCGCGTGCTCGCCCATGGACATGCCAGTGCGGGGCTCGGCGTTGCGCGGGAGCTCGGGCTTGAACGGTTGCAGCGGGCGCAGGGCGAGCGCGGCTTTGAGCCGGCCGCCCGTGGTGCGGGCGGAGCGGATGCGTATCAGCGCCTGGCGCATGTCCTCGTTGAGGGCGAGCGGCGCGTCGGAGGTGGTGTCGACGCCGCCGCCGATACCGGAGTCGATCTGACCCAGCGCGATCTTGTTGGCGATGTACGTGATGGCCTGCAGGCCGGTGCCGCACGCCTGCTGGATGTCGACGGCGGGCGTGGCGGCGTCGAGGCCGCTGCCGAGCACCGACTCGCGGGTGAGGTTGAAGTCGCGTGAGTGCTTGAGTACCGCACCCGCCGCGACCTCGCCGAGGAGCTCACCGGACAGGCCGAACCTGGCGATCAGCCCGTCGAGGGTCGCGGTCAGCATGTCCTGGTTGGATGCGCGGGCGTAGCGGCCGTTGGAGCGAGCGAACGGGATCCGGTTGCCACCCAGAACGGCTACGCGGCGAATGTCCTTACTCACGAGTAAGGTGTACCCCATGGGAGACCGGTACACAAGTTTCGCGAGGTCTGGTCTGGGAAGACCGCTGGTGAAGCGGTTGGGGCTGCCCGATCCGCCGCGCCTGGTGCGGTGGCGGCCGGGTGACCCGCTGATCCCGGGGCCGATCCTGCTGGGCCCGGACGCCTCGCCGCACTTCGACGAGCTGAGCGACCTGCTGAAACCGCAGGAAGCCGAGCGCTATCACGCCCTGGTGTTCGACGCGACCGGGCTCGACGCGCCGGAGGGCTTGCGCGAGCTTTATGACTTCTTCCATCCCGTGGCGCGGTCGCTCACGCCAAGCGGTCGCGTCATCGTGATCGGCACCACCGCCATGAACGCCGCGCAGCAGGCGCTTGACGGTCTCGTGCGCAGCGTGGGCAAGGAGTTCGGCCGGGGGACGACGGCGCAGCTCGTCCGGCTGGCACCGGGCGCCACGATCGAGGGCGCCCGCTCCACTTTGGAGTTCCTGCTGAGCGCGAAGTCCGCCTATGTCAGCGGCCAGACCATCGTCGTAAGCGCCGGGGCGCCGCCCGCCGAGCAGGACCTCAAAGGCAAGGTGGCGCTGGTGACCGGCGCGGCGCGCGGCATCGGCGTCGAGATCGCCAACGTGCTGGCGCGCGACGGCGCCCACGTCATCTGCCTCGACGTCCCGGCGGCAGGCCACGATCTGGCGAAGGTGGCCAACAGGGTGCGCGGCGAGGCGCTCCAGCTCGACCTGACCGGCCCGGACGCGCCCGAGCGGCTGGCGCAGCAGATCAAGGGGCGGCGCGGGCAGGTCGACATCGTCGTGCACAACGCGGGGATTACGCGCGACAAGACGCTGGCCAACATGGACTCCGACCGGTGGGACGCGGTGCTCGCGGTCAACCTGCTCGCCCCGATACACGTGACCCGCCGCCTGCTTGACGACGGGCTGATCCCGGACGGTGGCCGGGTCGTCGGCGTCGCCTCGATCGCCGGCATCGCGGGCAACCGCGGCCAGACCAACTACGCCACGAGCAAGGCCGGCATCATCGGCTGGGTGCGGGAGCTGTCAAACACGTTGGCGGACAAGGGAATCACCGTCAACGGGGTGGCGCCCGGGTTTATCGAGACCACCATGACCGCGAAGATGCCCTTGATGGTGCGCGAGGCGGGCCGGCGGATGAACAGCATGGCGCAGGGCGGGCTTCCGGTCGATGTCGCCGAGACCATCGCCTGGTTCGCCGCCCCGGGCTCGGCGACGGTGACCGGCAACGTGGTGCGGGTCTGCGGCCAGATGCTGCTGGGGGCGTGAGGCGATGCTGATCCGAGCGGCGCTGAGCGTGATCCCGCGGCCCCGCCCCAGCACCCTCCCGACCGGCACATCGACCAGTGTGCTCAAGGTGGATTTCGAGCATTTGATGGGGTACCAGCAAGTCTGCGGTTTTAGGAAAAGCGATGTGCTTCCGGTGACCTACCCCCATGTCCTCGGCTTCGACCTCGCGATGGGCCTGATGACGCGGCCGGATTTCCCGTTCCCCGTCATCGGCCTGGTGCACGTCGCTAACCGGATCGAGCAGCGGCGGCAGCTGACTGCCGCTGACCGGCTCGCCGTCGAGGTACGCGCGGACGATCTGCGTGAGCACCCGCGCGGCCGCCAGTTCGACATGGTCACGACAGTGACGCGCGAGGGCGAGGAGGTCTGGCGCGAAACCTCCACCTATCTGCGGCGGGAGAAGGCGGGTCGATCAGAGCGCACCGATGACCCCAAGACCCCTGTGCCACAAGCGATCTGGCGCGTGGGCACGGAGGTCGGCCCGGCGTACGCGCGGGTGTCGGGCGACCGCAACCCGATCCACACCTCGCAGATCGGTGCGCGGCTGTTCGGCTTCCCGCGCCGGATCGCGCACGGCATGTGGGGCAAGGCCCGCTGCCTGGCCGCGCTCGAGGGCCGCCTGCCCGAGGCGCTCACCATCGAGGTGGCGTTCAAGCTGCCGATCCTGCTGCCCTCCAAGGTTGGCTTCAGCTACTCGCGAGGGGAGCTGGCGGTCTTCAACGCCCGCAGCGGTAAGCCGCATCTCAGCGGAAGCATTCGCAGCGCCGGTGCCTAGGCTCGATCCTGCCGAAACACCGGCTTCCTTGGCGGCGCCGCCGTGTGTCGCTGTGCACGCGCAAAGAAACTCTGCATGAGTGCGGCGCACTCCTGCGCCATCACCCCGGCGTAGACCTCCGGCCGGTGGTTGAGGCGCCGGTCGCGCAGCACATCCCACAGCGACCCGGCCGCACCCGTTTTCGGCTCCCATGCTCCAAACACGACGGTGTGGACGCGGGCGAGCACGATCGCGCCCGCGCACATCGTGCAGGGCTCGATGGTGACCACCAGCGTGCAGCCGTCAAGGCGCCAGGTGCCCAGCGCCGCACCCGCCCGGCGCAGCGCCACGATCTCGGCGTGGGCAGTCGGGTCGTGCCTGGCCTCGCGCTCGTTGTGCCCCGTCGCGATCTCCACGCCATCGCCGTCGAAGACCACCGCCCCCACCGGCACGTCCTCCCGCGAGCCGGCTGCAACCTCCAGAGCGCGCCGCATCAGGGCCGCGTGATTCACGACTCACGCAGCTCTTCGACCTCGTCCCCACACCCGATCATCTGGCACAGCTCGGCGGTGATGTCAGAGGGAAGCATGCCGTCGGTCGCGCACAGCTGCAACAGCTTGTGCGCCGAGACGCCGACGTCGGAGAGCAGATCCGCGTCGCCGACCGGGTCGGCAGTGGGATCGGCGGCCGGCTTGTCCTCGTCGTCGCCGGCGGCGGGCTCGTCGATGTCAATCTCGAGCGCCGGCGACTCCACGTCGCTCAGCAGCAGGGCACCCAGCCGTGACTCCTCGGCGAAGGCGGAGTCGGAGCCGAAGACCCGCAAGTCCTCGCCTTCGTCAAGGCGCAGGACCACCAGGTATGTATCGTCGGCCTCGACGAACAGCAGCGACACTCCAGCGTCGGGGTCGACGTCGCGAAGCTGGTCGGCGACCTCGTCGATGTCGGCCAGCCCATCAAGGTCGAGCTCGGAGGCCGACCACCCTGACTTGCCCCGGACCGCGGCCGCGGCGAAATGCGCAGAGCTAACCAAGGACACGTGACTCCCCCAAGTGTCGATGTTTCACTGTCCTGATGTGAAACGACCGGTAATACTCATCGTAATCTGCGTGGACGGTCCTTCATACGGGCCAGACCCCCAGCCTGACCCACTCGGCCAGGACCGACAGCGTGGCGACGGTCCACGCTACCGCTGTCGCGGCAGCCAGGCCGACAGCCACCCCACGATCCCCCCTTCTGGAGAGCATAAGGGCCGCAAGCCACGCCAGCGTTCCCGCGAGCAATGTCCATGACAGAAAGCCACGGAGCGTGACGCTCAGTAGTGCAAACGCCAGCAACCAGGCCGCGCCGGCAAGCGAACCCCATAGCACCGCCCCGGCCCGCACCGGATGCGGCTCCCGCAGTGTCGGTCTGGTCATGTTTGTCTAACCGGCAGAAAGCCTGTCACGGTACGCCGATCCGGGGCGACCGTCGTGATCCAGCCACCGGCCCGGCCCAGGCGCAGCAGGGTTTCCGCCTCCGCCGGTACCTGTTGCGGCCTCCCGGGATCCGGCGGCCACGCCATCCTCGCCTCGTGGCCCTCCAAAGCCCAGTCGCGGATCGCCTTCGCCGGATCGCGCTGCTCCAGGCAGCGGGCCGCCTCGTCGAGGCGCTCGCGCAGGCCATCTAGCGCGGCCCGGACCGCGGTGACGTTGCCGCCGGACATCGCCGCGACGAGATCGGGCCGGCTGAGCGCGACCCTGGTGCTGTCGCGGAACGACCCGGCGGCAAGCGTCAGCGCGACCAGGTCGTCGGCGGCGCTCGCCGCGAGGGCGCTGGCCACCAGGTGCGGCACGTGGCTGACGATCGCCACCGCGCGATCGTGCTCCTCGGTGGTCACCGGCACCACTCGCGCGCCAAGCTCGGTGACGAGATCGGCCACGGTCAGCCAGTCGTCAAGCGCCACGGGGTCGTCGAGGCACAGCACCCACGCGCAACCGGTGAAAAGCTTGGGATCCGAGGCCCCGAAACCGGAAATCTCCCGCCCCGCCATGGGATGCCCGCCGATGAACCCGGCCACCGGCGAGGCCGCGCGGCTGAGCCTGTCCGCCACCGCATCCCTGACCGTTCCCTTCACCGAAGTCACATCGGTGATGATGCCGCTGAAGCCGCCGGAGACAAGGGCATCCAGCGCGTTGTCGATCGCGGTGAGCGGCACGGCCAGCACGACCAGTTCCGCACCGGCCGCGGCATCGCGGATCGTCGCCGTGACCTGCCATCGTCCCCCGGCCCTTGCCCGCGCGGCGGCGTCACGGGCCGTCGCCCGCACCGCTGGATCGGCGTCGAAGGCCAGCAGCCGGTGCCGCCCGCTCGCGGCCAAGCCCTGAAGGATCGACCCACCGATCAGGCCCAGACCTATCACCGCGATGTTCACGCTCGCAGCCTGCCACAATCACGACCGTCCAGCGATGGGCTCGTTGGTCATGGCATACGCCAGGACGGCGATGCACCTCGATGGGAGTCCGGTGTGGACGGTTCACCCTGCCATGAGGAAGCTCGCCAGTAACGCCACGACGATCGGGGTCAGAACGACGAGACCGGCCGTGCCCGGACCCTAGGCTGTCGGACCGGGCAGAGACAATGGGTCGCATGAGGGAAGCGCTGCGGGGCGATTGCCACGTCCACACCGACTGGTCGGACGGCGGGGACACGCTGCACGAGATGGTCAAGGCCGCCGCCGAGGCAGGGCACGACTACGTGGTGATCACCGATCACTCGCCCCGGCTGAAGGTCGCGAATGGACTGTCGGTCGCCCGTCTGCGGCAGCAGCTCGAGGTCATCGAGGGCATCAACGAGATGCTGGCCGAGACCGGGTTCCGGGTGCTGACCGGCGTCGAGGTCGACATCCTCGCGGACGGTTCGCTCGACCACGATCCCGAGGTGCTGGCGATGCTGGACGTGGTGGTCGGCTCGGTCCACAGCGAGATGAGGATGGACAAGGGCGCCATGACGAGGCGGATGATCAGGGCCCTGGCCAACCCGCACGTGGACATCCTGGGCCACTGCACCGGGCGCAAGCTCCCGGTGGTGACTGATGCCGCGCACGCGGCTTCGCGCCGGCGCCCGCCCAGCAGCTTCGACGCCAACGCGGTCTTCGAGGCGGCGCTGCGGCACGGCAAGGCCATCGAGATCAACTCGCGGCCGGACCGGCTCGACCCGCCGTCCAACATGCTGCGCAAGGCGGTGCAGTTGGAGGGCCTGCTGTTCTCGATCGACTCGGATGCGCACGCGGTGGCACAGCTGGAGTGGCTGAAGAACGGGTGCGAGCGAGCCGAGGCGGCCGGCCTGGATCCGGAGCGGGTCGTCAACAGCTGGTCGGCGGATGAGCTGCTGGAGTGGACCGCCTCGCACAAATGAGCGCGTGAGAGACTGGGCTGTGTGATCCAAAATGTGATCCCGAACGTGCTGGCCTCCCGCTATGCCTCCCCGGAGATGACCCGGATCTGGTCGCCGGAGGAGAAGATCCGGGCCGAGCGGCGGCTGTGGCTGGCAGTGCTCCGGGCGCAGCGGGACCTCGGCGTGGCGGTGCCCGACGGCGTGATCGAGTCCTACGAGCGGGTGCTGGATCGGGTGGATCTCGAGTCGATCGCCGCGCGGGAACGGGTCACGAGGCACGATGTCAAGGCGCGCATCGAGGAGTTCAACGCCCTGGCCGGCCACGAACACATCCACAAGGGCATGACATCGCGCGACCTGACGGAGAACGTCGAGCAGCTCGAGATCAGGGACTCGCTGCTGCTCATCCGGGACAGGATCGTGGCGGCGCTGGCCCGGCTCGCCGCGCTGGCCGTGGAGCACGAAGGCACCATCATGGCCGGCCGTTCGCACAACGTGCCCGCCCAGGCGACCACACTCGGAAAACGCTTCGCTTCCGCCGCTGAAGAGCTGCTTTATGGGTACCCCCGGATAAGGAATCTCATTGATGGCTATCCATTGCGTGGGGTGAAGGGGCCGGTCGGCACCGCCGCGGATCAGCTGGACCTTTTCGACGGCGACGCCGGCAGCGTGGCCGAGCTGGAACGGCGCGTGGCTGCGCATCTGGGGTTCGGGCGCGTGCTCGACTCGGTGGGCCAGGTCTATCCCAGGTCGCTGGATTACGAGGTCGTGACCGCCCTGGCCCAGGTCGCCGCCGCGCCGTCGAGCCTGGCCACGACGTTCCGGCTGATGGTCGGACAGGAGCTGGTCACCGAGGGTTTCAAGCCCGGCCAGGTGGGGTCGTCGGCGATGCCGCACAAGATGAACACCAGGTCGAGCGAGCGGATCAACGGGCTGGCCGTGGTCTTGCGCGGGTACGTCAGCATGATCGGCGAGCTGGCCGGTGATCAGTGGAACGAGGGCGACGTCTCGTGCTCGGTGGTGCGGCGGGTCGCGCTGCCGGATGCCTTCTTCGCGCTGGACGGCCTTTTCCAGACCTTCCTGACCGTGCTGGACGAGTTCGGCGCCTACCCGGCGGTGATCAACCGGGAGCTGGAGCGGTACCTGCCCTTCCTCGCCACGACAAAGATCCTGGTCGGGGCGGTGAAGAGGGGCGTCGGCCGGGAAACCGCGCACGAGGCGATCAAGGAACACGCTGTCGCTGTCGCGCTGGCCATGCGTGAGCGGGGCCAGACCGAGAACGATCTGTTTGATCGCCTGGCCGGTGATCCGCGGCTGGGCCTGAGCCGGGAAGAGATCGACGCTCTGGTCTCGGACCGGTCCGCCTTCATCGGAGCCGCCCGCGCGCAGGTCGCCGCGGTGGTCTCCGAGATCGAGAAGCTGGTGGCACAGCACCCGGAGGCCGCCTCCTACACCCCCGCCGCCATCTTGTGAGCGCAACGCCGCCCGTTATCCTCACTTCTTAGGCTAAGTGAGAACAAAGCGAGTCAGCGGCCGGTGGTCCAGTACTCCTGGAGGCGGGCGATGGCCAGGTCTTTGGTCATCGTGGAAACCTCCTTCTCGGCGAGACCTACCCGGGTGATCAGCAGGTGGACCAGGTCGGCGGGGAGGGCATCCGCGGGCGTCGGCGGCGCGCCACGGTTGGGCCTGCTGCCATCCCGCACGCACGCCCAGAACTCCTCTTCGGAGACATCGAGCTGGTCACGCAGGATATGGGCCCAGATGCTGGGCCCATATGTCGTCCTGTCGGGTGGGTGGGAGATGCGTGTGCGCAGCACGCTGCCGTCGGGCAGCTCAAGCTCATAGGTGACGTGGTGGGTGCCGGTGTGGCCACGGGCGTTGCGGACCATCCGCCAGCCTTCGGCCTTGCAGAATCGCTCGTGGTCCTCCCGGGTGGCCTGTGGCCACTTCATCGCGCCTCTCCCACCAGCCACGATCGAAGCTGCTCTTCGCTGCTAAGTGAGATCATCTGTACGAGACCCCAGTTTTCGCGGTGGTTCGGCGCATCGAGCAGGCGTTCCTGCCAGTCCTCAGCGTAGTCCCTAAGAGCATCGACCATGTCGGTCAGGGCCTCGTCAAGCGTGTTGCCGTCGGTGGCCAGGGGAAGGCCGGGGATAAAGACCGACCAGCCGTCCTGCTCGCCCACCACCTCCGCCTTTGACGGGCACATCTTGGCCAGGAAGTAGCGCAGGCGCTCCCCGTCGACGACCGCCGATGTGGTGGCGTCGCGGCGGACTGTGGCGACACGGCCGCGCTCGGCCGCGTCGAGCAACTCCTTGAACCGGGCGCGGGCCTCGGTGTAGCTGTCGAAGTGGATGTTTGCCATCCTTCACTCCTCGCTTAAGTACGTCACGTACTTAGAGTACTTCACCTTCCTTGGCCTTGGCCAGCCAATAGGGGACGTCTTGGGCGTGGTAGGGGTGCTCGCTCGGCTCGATGTTGGCAAGGAAGTTGGCATAGACCATGGCGTTGCGCAGGGCGGCGACGGGGCGCAGGGCGTCGATGGCGGTGAGCGGGTCGCAGGCGGGGAGGGCGTCACGCCAGAGTCCGGCCCAGAAGGCATACAGGCGAACGGTTTCGGGCTCGGACAGGCCCTCGGCGAGCCGGATAATGTCGAAGGCGGGTTGGCCGAGGAAGGAGTCGCCCCAGTCGATGATCGTGCGGTCGGTTGCGGTCCCGCAGACGTTGCCGGGGTGCAGGTCGCCGTGGACGAGGGTGTCGGGCAGGCCGCAGGCGGTGGCGGCGTCGAGGCGCTCCTGGATCCACGGCTCGTCGAGGAGGCGCTGGAGGCGGGATGTGAGGTGGCAGCCGCGACGGTCGGGGACGCCGGCCTCCAGGAGCGTACCGATGTCGCTGGCGGCCTCGAGCTGGATAGTCACCATGTCGCGGGCGATGGCCTCGCGGACGGCGTAGGGGGCGTGATAGAGATCGCCGCCCGGGATGTGGCCAAGCAGCATCCGCCCGGCGTCGTCGAAGGCGTGCAGCGGCAGGTGGTCCAGGTAGGACAGCACCCTCGCCTCGTGGAAGAAGAAGCGCGGCACCTGCTTGAGCCAGAGCACGGTGCCGCTTGCGGTGGTCAGGCGCCAGATCGCGGAGAGGTTCCAGGTCCGTTGCTGTTCAACGGCTTGGATCGGCTCATCCACCACCGACGTGGCCCAGGCGAGGCTGCGGGCGGGACCGCCGGGCTTGGCGTAGTCGGGCCGGAGTCGATGATCGGCAGTGTCCAAAGTGGAGGATGTAAGGATGGGCTTGCCGGAGATCAGCTCGGCGAGGTAGGTGACCCTCCCGCCGCGGATCAGGCCCGGCTCGGTGCCCAGCAGGCGAAGCACGGCCACCTCGACGGCGAAACGCGTGCGGGCCTCGGCGACCACGGACGCGACCTCCTGCCACCACGGCAGGTCGACTTGAAACGATGGCAGTGCGCCAAGCAAGGACCCGCCGCCATCGACCAGCTTGAGCGTGACGGTACGCGACATCAGCTGCGCAGCAGCCGGCCATGACCGTCGACTGGACGGCCGGCGAGCAGGATGATGCCGTCGATCACGAACCAGATCCACATCGCGGCGAATATGACGAACGGCAGGCCGAACAGGAAGCCGCACCAGAACGAGATCCAGCCGAAGACCGTCGCCCCTAACTGGATGATGCCAAGCATGGTGTGGCCCGCGTACAGACGGCCGAGGCCGCCCAGTCCCAGCAGGAAGCCCGGGATGATCTGCAACAGGCCCGCGACAATCTTGCTCTTGTCCGACCACAGGACCGGTGGCGGACCCTGATACGGATCCTGATACGGGTCCTGATATGGGTCTTGATATGGGGGGATGGTCACCACGTTAGGTTAGTCAGGTGGATTTCCTGGTGGCGTTGGCGGTGGCGTTCATAGCGATTTTCCCGGTCGAGCTGCCCGACAAGACTTTCGTCGCCACCCTGGTGCTGGCCACTCGGTACCCCCCATTGCCGGCCTGGCTCGGAGTGGTGCTCGCCTTCACCGTGCAGGTCGTGATCGCCGTGGCGGCCGGGAGCCTGCTGTCGCGCCTGCCCGCCCGGCCGGTCCAGTTCGCGGCGGCGGCCCTGTTCGCAGTCGGGGCGATCGTGCTGGCGCGGGGTTCCCGCAGGGCCGATCTTGAAGAGAAGGAGCAGGAGGAGGAGTACCGGGCGAAGGCCAGCGAGCCCAAGAAAGGCTGGCGGGCGTTCGGGGCAAGCTTCCTGGTGCTGTTCACCGCCGAGTGGGGCGACCTGTCGCAGCTGGTCATCGCCGGTCTCGTGGCCAGCGGCCGCAACCCCGTCGCGACCGGCATCGGCGGCCTGCTGGCGCTGGCCACGGTCTCCGGGCTGGCCGTCCTGCTCGGCCGCTGGCTGCTGCAACGCGTCCGGCTGTCGATCATCCGCTGGATCGGGGCGGGCGTCTGCGGTGTCCTCGCCGTCGTGACACTCGTCTCAGCGGCTTGATGTCCAGTTGGGGGCATGTGCCTGCGTGTCGGTACGCTGGTCGCGCACGCACGAGACTTCAGCTGAGGAGAACCCGTGGCTCGCGTCGTGGTTGATGTCATGCTCAAGCCCGAGATCCTTGACCCACAGGGCCAGGCCGTCGCCAACGCTCTTCCCCGCCTTGGCGTCAGCGACGTCGCCTCGGTACGGATCGGACGCCGTGTCGAGATCGAGTTTGAAGGTGAGGCCGATGTCGAGCGGGCTCGCGAGATCGCTGACAAACTGCTGGCCAACCCGGTGATCGAGGATTATCACGTCAGGGTCGAGTCGTGAAGATCGGCGTCGTAACCTTCCCCGGGTCGCTCGACGACGGTGACGCCGCCCGCGCGGCCCGAATCGCCGGTGCGGAAGCGGTGAGGCTTTGGCACGCCGATCCCGACCTGCACGGTGTGGACGCGGTCGTCCTGCCGGGTGGTTTTTCCTACGGCGACTACCTTCGCTGCGGCGCCATCGCCCGGTTCGCGCCCGTGATGGAGTCGATCAAGACGGCCGCCGCCGATGGCATGCCGGTGCTCGGGATCTGCAACGGCTTCCAGATCCTGTGCGAGGCTCACATGCTGCCCGGCGCCCTGACCCGTAACCAGCACCTTCACTTCCGTAACCGTGACCAGATGCTGCGCCTGGAGGACGTCGGCTCCGCTTGGACCACCTCCTTCGAGACCGGTCAGGAGCTGCTCATCCCGGTCAAGAACGGCGAGGGTTGTTTCGTCGCCGACGAGCGGACCCTTGACGAGCTGGAGGCCAACGGCCAGATCGTGGCGCGCTATGTCAAGGGCAATCCCAACGGCTCGATGCGAGACATCGCTGCGATCCGCAATGAGGCCGGTAACGTCGTCGGGATCATGCCGCATCCCGAGCACGCGGTGGAGGCGCTGACCGGGCCGTCGCTCGACGGTCTGGGCTTCTTCAGTTCGGTGCTGAAATACCTGGCCGGAGGCTCCAGGATGGCCTCCGCGCCGGCTCCCGTGGAGATGGAGATGCCGGTCGCGGCGCCCGCGACGACCTCGGGTCCGGTGGAGGTGGCGTTCGTGCCCGCGGGCGCGAACGCGCCGGAGCTGCCGCCGGTCCCGAAGATCCAGGCGATGATGGCGGGGGGATCGACGGCCACCGATGCCGCCGAGCCGGCGACCGTGTCCTCACGGGCGGAGGTGCCACCGGCGGCGGCGGTCCGCCCCGAGGTCCCGCCCGCGGCGGCGGTCCGCCCCGAGGTCCCGCCGGCCGCGGCGGTCCGCCCCGAGGTCCCGCCGGCGGCGGCGATCCGCCCCGAGGTCCCGGCGGCGGGGGCGATCCGCCCCGAGGTCCCGCCGGCCGCGGCGATCCGCCCCGAGGTCCCGCCGGCGGCGGCGATCCGCCCCGAGGTCCCGCCGGCAGCCGCGGCAAGGCCCGAGGTGCCGGTCGAGCGCACCGCGCCGAATGGCGGACCCGAGGACGCGCCGGAGGACGCCGACGACGGCGAGAGGAAACCCAGCCTGCTTGGGTTCAAAGACAACCCTGGGGAGCAGGCATGAGCATCGATACCGTCGAGCGGGCCGAATCCACACCCGACGAGCTGCAGCCCTTCGCTGAGCTGGGGCTCAAGGAGGACGAGTACCTGCGCATCCGCCAGATCCTGGGCCGCAGGCCGACCCAGTCCGAGCTGGCCATGTACTCGATCATGTGGAGCGAGCACTGCTCCTACAAGTCGAGCAAGATCCATCTTAAGCAGTTCGGGGAGAAGGCTCCCGAGTCCGACCGCATGCTGGCCGGCATCGGCGAGAACGCGGGCGTGATCGCGGTCAACGACAAGCTCGCCGTCACCTTCAAGGTCGAGTCGCACAACCATCCGTCCTTTGTGGAGCCTCACCAGGGTGCGGCGACCGGCGTGGGCGGGATCGTGCGCGACATCCTGGCGATGGGGGCGCGGCCGGTGGCGGTCATGGATCCGCTGCGCTTCGGCGCGGCCGATCACCCGGACACCCGCCGCGTGCTGCCCGGCGTCGTGGGCGGCATCGGCGGATATGGCAACTGCTTGGGCCTGCCGAACATCGGCGGTGAGGTCGTCTTCGACCCCTCCTATCAAGGCAATCCTCTGGTCAACGCCCTGTGCGTGGGCGTGCTGCCGGTCGACCGTCTGCAGAACAAGGCCGCGTCGGGTCCGGGCAATGTCGTCGTCCTCGTGGGTGCCAAGACCGGGCGTGACGGGATCGGCGGTGTGTCCGTCCTGGCGAGCGCGACCTTCGACGACAGCTCGGAGCAGCGCCGGCCCAGCGTGCAGGTGGGCGACCCGTTCACCGAGAAGCTCCTGATCGAGTCGTGCCTGGAGCTGTACGAGGCCAAACTCATTGTGGGCGTGCAGGATCTGGGCGGGGCGGGCCTGACCTGTGCCCTGACCGAGACGGCCGCGGCGGCGGGCACGGGTATGGACGTCGAGCTGGAGAAGCTGCCCCTGCGCGAGCCGTCGATGGAGCCGCACGAGGTGCTGGCCAGCGAGTCGCAGGAGCGCATGCTCCTCATCGTCGAACCGTCCAACCTGGACGCTGTGCTGGGCGTTGCGGCGGTCTGGGGCGTCATCGCCACCCCGATCGGGACGGTCACTGACACCGGCCGGGTCAAGGTGACCTGGCATGGTGAGACGGTCGTCGATGTGCCTCCGGGCAGCCTGGCCGATGACGGCCCGGTCTACGCACGGCCGTTGCGCGAGCCGGGGGACCTGATCCTGCTCCAGGCCGACAGGGCTGAAACCCTTTCCCGCCCAACGGATCTGCGCGAGACCCTGCTCGCCATGGTGGCCTCGCCCAACCTGTGCGACAAGACGTGGGTCACCGAGCAGTACGACCGTTATGTGCTGGGCAACACGATTCTGGCGCAGCCCGAGGACTCCGGCATCATCCGCATCGACGAGCAGTCCGGCCTGGGCGTCGCGATCTCGGTGGACGGCAACTCGCGCTACACCCGCCTCGACCCCTACGAGGGGGCGAAGCTTGCCCTCGCCGAGGCTTATCGCAACGTCGCGATCACGGGGGCGACCCCGGTCGCGGTGACTGACTGCCTCAACTTCGGTTCGCCCGAGGATCCGGCGGTCATGTGGCAGTTCGCCGAGGCCGTGCGCGGTCTGGCCGACGGCTGCCAGGAGCTGGGCATCCCGGTTACCGGCGGCAACGTCAGTTTCTACAACCAGACCGGCGCGGTGGCGATCCACCCGACGCCGATCGTTGGGGTGCTTGGGATTCTCGAGGATGTCTCGCAGCGAATCCCGATGGGCTTCGACCACGAGGGCGACATCGTGTTCCTGCTGGGCGACACCACTGTCCAGCTCTCCGGCTCCGAGTGGGCCTGGGTGGCGCATCGGCACATTGGCGGCCGGCCGCCCCGGGTCGATTTCGCTCGCGAA
>Ga0075421_100002365_pt1 | contig 22556 bp, 24 predicted proteins | sample SoiMetdeltSBSDD5_FD_75292 | JGI IMG/M metagenome (GOLD analysis project Ga0075421, IMG submission 75292) | Bulk soil microbial communities from a Populus tree surrounding site in Tennessee, USA - Soil MetaG P. deltoides SBSDD5 | ecosystem: Environmental > Terrestrial > Soil > Tree plantation...
CCCATCGTGCTGGCCGGCCTGCCGCCGTTCCTGCGGCTACCCAGCCTGCCCCAACCCATGCGCACCGTCTGCGGACTGCGCGCCTGTGCGATGGACGACGTACTTCGCCGCCTAGCACGCGACACCGCAGCGGTGTGGCACGTCCCGTCCGCCACCCTGCCCACCGAAGGCGACGACTTCTTCACCACGGACGGGTTCCACCTGGCTGCCCGGGGATACCGCGCCTGGGCGCAGGTGATCGCCGTTCGCGTCGCGGACGCCGGGGACACGATCCCAGCCCCGGCAACCGAGTCCGATCGACTGGTCGGCGGCTGACTCGGCCTCGACCAGGTGCATGACCGCATTGATCAATGTGAGATGGGTGAACGCATTCAGCACCGAATTCGAGGCCCTTTGACCCTATTGGATACCTTGGGTAGCGTCTCCTGCCAAGCCCAAGTTATCGCGCCCTACGGCAAGGGGAGTCAGAATGGCTGCGATCTCCAAGCGCTACGCGTTCCTCAGGCCCGATCAGCCAGATGTCGACGTCTCCCTGCCGAGCGTGGCGACCGGGCCAGCGGTGGGCTCAAGCTTCGGCGTGCTGAGGTTCGGCGACCTGGAGGTGGAGCTCAATGACTCCAATGTGGAACTGCTGCCCGAGCACTTCGCCGCCGGTTCAGCGGTGCAGGAGGATGAGATCACCCTTCGGACGGGCTGGCAGGTGGTTGTGGGACGCATCGACGGCAGGGCCGGTCGCGGTCACTGCTTCGGGATAAAGGTGGGGGCACGGTGCCTTCTCGGATCCGTCCCGGAAACGATGCCGCTGGAGACGCTGGCCGCCTGGCTTTCTGATCTGCACATCACACCGACGGACTCGGGGCTGAAGGTGAAGCCGGGCAAGGCGAAATGGTCCGCCGGCCGCACGGCGAACCTGGTTGTGGCGGTGAGGTTGCGCTCCGGTCAGTCGAGTCTGCTGGACATAAGACCGGCCTTGCGGCGCCATGGGCGATCGCGGGCGGGTGTGCGTGTCAAAGGGGGTTTGCTGTCCAGGCAGGGCCAGGCCAACCACCCCGAATATCTGGTACTGGACGCCGCCGAGCATGTCGTCTATATCATCGCCTCCTCCAACGAGGCGCTCGACGAGATCGCGGAGCTCGCTGCGGGCGTCACCGTCCGAAACGTCGTGAGCTGAGCCCCGTCGTGGAACTCCTGATCCTTGCCTGCGTGCTCAGCACGAGCCTCATTCTCCTCGCGGCGGGAGCCGAGCACGTCGCCGGACAAGCCAAGCTGCGCTCGCGCATGCTGATGCACCGGCTGCTCGGTTCGCGAGGGATCCGGTGGGCCGGTGCGGGCCTTGCGGCACTGGAGGTGCTCGTCGCCATCGGCTCCTTCTGGTCCGTGGCGACATCCAGCCGGGCGGGTCTTGTCGCGTCACTTCTGCTCCAGACCGCCCTGTACTGGTCCTTCGCCGGATATCTGGTCATGGTCGTGAGGGCGGGCAACGCCGGCGTCCCCTGCGGATGCGGACCCGCCGAAGTACCTGTGGGCAGGCCGGCGATAGCCAGGGCGATCGGGCTGGGCGTCCTGTCGTGCGTATCAGCGGTTAGTGTGACCGCTATCGATCTGGAGTCGCTCACGATACGTGTCGATGCCCGTGGCCTGCTGGCCTGTGCCGCCGGCTTCACCCTGGCGATACTTCTGGTCATTCTGCCGGCGGCACGCCGCGTGGAATCGCTGCCCAGTCCCCGCCGTGCACACGAAAGCAGTGACCGGTCCAATCCCGCCAACACGCCCGACCCAATGATGATCGGATCAGCATGACCACGACAACCGCTGCGCTCGTGCTCGCGTGGATCGCCATAATCCTGCTCACCCTGGCGACCGCCGGACTGCTGCGACGTGTCGAGCAACTCAGTTCCCGCAGCACCCTTCAGGCTGAGCCGGGTGAACCAGTCATAGGCCTGCAACTGCCCATGTCGAAATACCTCAGCGACCTTGAAGGCGGTCAGGCGCAAGTATTGCTGCTGTTCGTCTCCCCCTCGTGCATGACATGTCAAGCGGCGATCGACGCCATCGTTGCCGCGGGTCCGGCTGGACATCGAATCGGGGTGGTGCTGCGCGAGGCCGATGCCGCACCGATGCACCTGCCGGATGGATGGGTGCCCCTGACCTCCGCCGCGGGCCTGTTCCATATCCTGCGCATACCGGCCACGCCCTACCTGGTCAGGCTTGACGCAGACGGAACAATCATCGATGCCACGATGGCGGTCGGCAGCCTGAGCCTGCAGCATTGGCTGACCCACCCCTCGCCCACCCACCACACGCCCGCTAGCACGGCCTGAACGCAAGGAGTCCACGATGGCGTTGAGATTTGCCGACATTCCGGTTGCTGACGAGCGCCACTCTCTGTCGCGCACAAGGCCGCCTGCCGCCGGTCGCCGGGTGATCCTGCAAGCGGGTGTCACGGCTGCCACGGCTGCGGCCTTCGGTGTGCTCGATGCCGTGAATGCCGCCGTGGCGAAAGCCGAATACTTTTGGGACTGGATGAATGCGACAACGGGGCCGTGCGCACCGGGAAACTACGCATCCGGACATACCGAGAAAGGCCTGAAGTGCGGCCCTTCCTTGATGTGCCCGGCTTGCTGCTGGACCGGAAACAGTACCTCGCAGAACAGGCCAGGGTGGCATCGGACCGGAGCGGTTCCGCCCGTCGAATACTTCCAGCGACCGGATCAGTGTTGGGCCGGCATCTATGACTCCTGGCGATGGAGGTTCAGCGACGGAAGAACCTATCGCTGCTCGGACGGGTATCGATACACCAGCTCCACCGGAACGGTGAAGACCATCTGCCCCTGGAACACCCAGTGGGTGGGCACCGAACCCTGATCGGCCGGCAACCCCGTGAACGCCTAGGCTGTGCGAATGCCGGTCCGTCCATCCGCGCCGCGGCTCGCATTGAGACGCCTGCTGACCTCCCCGCTGCTGGCCATACTGCTGCTGGGCGGGTTCACGCTGGCGTTGCTCACCCAGATGCGCGTTGATTGGGCCCTGGCGACGGTGGCCGCCGCGTCAGGTGTTTCATTGGCCGGGTCCACTTGAGGCTTGAACAGCGCTTGGGCGCTTAGGGCCTCAGGTGGAGGCCGAGTCAACGCTATCCGCCTCTGGGCGGTCTTCGTCGTGGGGCTGGCCGTAGGCGGCGCGTTGTCGGCAACGGCGATAGGTTTGCTGGCCGCTGTGCTGCCATGGCCGCGTTCGGCGGTGTCCGCCGTCATCGCCGCCGCACTCGCGGTCTCGCTGGCCGCATATGACCTGATGGTCACCCGGGTCAACCTGCTTCAACGACGGTCGCTGATCCCGCAGGAGGTCTTCCTGCGCGGCCATGTCCTTGGTTTTTTCAGGTTCGGCATCGAGTTCGGCTCGGGCGTGCGGACGTTTGTCACCTCCGCGTCTCCCTACATTCTGATCGTGATGCTGCTGGGAGTCCCGGCGTCATTCACCCAGATCATCGCCGTCGGTGTGGCATTCGGGATCGGGCGGTCGGTCGGCCCGTTGCAGGCCGTGCTTGCCGATGACGTGTACTGGTCGGGGGATCTGGACAGGACGTCACGCCTGGTCGAGCGGATAGGGTCGGCACTGGCGGCCGCGGTGGCGGTGACGGCGGCCGTGTCGATGTTTGGTTAGCGTTTGGTTAGCGCCAACTTCGCGGTATGGTGGCCCCGCGCTCAGGCGATCTCCTCCGGATCGAAGCTGGACAACGCCAGCTCCCGGTACTCGGGGGAGGCAAGGAAATCGCCGATGACGTGACCTGAGGCGGGGGTGAACGGTCGTCCACTTTGGACCTGGTCGCCGGGCACGAACTCGACCACGAACGAGCCGCGCCGGGCGATGGCCCCGGGCACGGGGTCGGCGGTGATGTCGGCGTCGGTGGCGTTGGTCGCGGCGGCGAACAGGTGCACCTCGGCGGGCAGGTCGGGCAGCCGGCCCCGCCAGATCGGGCGCAGCCGCTCGCTGTCCACGTCGAGGCCGGTCTGCTCCCGCAGCAGGCGGATCGCGGCCTGCTGCGGCGTCTCCGGGGCCGCGGCCGCGCCGCCGGGCAGGCTCCAGCGGTTGGGGCGGGTCGGCGACTGCTCGTCGTGCAGGCGCAGCAGCACCTCCCCGGCGCGATTCACCAGGGCCACCAGCACTATCCGGGTCACGCTCACAGCCTCAAGCGTGCCATGGCCGCGCGCCACCGCCCAGGCCTGTGGCGCCTTTACGTGCCGCCTCCAGGTCCGGACGGGGTGTCAGGCTCCGAGCTCGGCCAGCTTGGCCTCCAGCTCGGCCAGCTCGGCGCGCAGCCTTTCGGCGTGGGCGTGGGCCTGAGCGCGCTCGGTGGCCAGGATCTGCTCGACAGCCTCGTGCACAGCCGGCACGTCGAGCATGGACACCATTTTGAGCGCCTCCGCCGGCTTGATCACGTAGGGCTTCGCCACGGTCTTGGAGCCCTGGACGGCGCCGACGCTCCACTCCCCCTCCGCGTAGGACAGCGTCACGGTGAAGCTGGGCTGCGGCTTGGCCTTGGCACCGCGGGCAGGGCCGGACGGCTTGCGGGGAGCCGGCGCGGCATTGTCTGCATCGGACACGTTCTTCTCCTGGCTGGGCGCGGGTGAGGGTGGGTTGGCGGGCCGTGCGGCGGACGGTGGGGTCTCCCGCACGATTTTGAACTCGGGCTGGGGCGGTGCCGCCTTGGCCGGGGGCGCGGGCGGCTCGGCGGCCTTCTTCGCGGTGGCCCCGCGGGGGGCGACGGCCAGATCGGACGGCGGGAACGGCAGCACGTCGCTGCCGAACTTGACCAGGATCCAGTCGTCGTTGGTTTTTGGGTCCTCGAGCTGGACCACGTGGCCGATCTGCCCGGCGATCTGCCCGGCGTTTTCGGTGAACATGACTCGCGGCCGCTTGCCGGCGGCGAGCGTCTCGCGGATGAGGGTCAGATCTTTTGCCGACAAACCCACCGCTATCGCCTGCTTCATGGCACCTTCCTTCTCCGGGCTGCGATTTGATACGCACGTTCTACCAGAAGGGTCCGACAGTGCGGCCACCGACACACGCAAGAGCGCAAAGCATGTGACATCCTGGCAGCGGGACCCATCGGGCAGGAACGATGGCTCGACCCTGCAGGGCATGCGGGCAGCGTAACGACGGAGGCTTCAGCCATTGTGTCAACCCCTCCTGTGAGCTGCGCCTCGCCCCGCCGGAAACCCCGCCGCAAGCCCAGCCGCAAGCCCAGCCACAAGCCTCACCACGAGTGCGGCTTCAAGACGACGGGATCGTCCACAACGGACCGTGTTACCTGCGCATGCTGGCGCTGTGCGCCAGCGCCACCGGGCCGGACAAGGTGATCAGCCTCGGCGGGTGCGAGAGGTGTCCGCGCCGACCAGGTTTTCGTCATCACCCGCGTGACCACCGGCTGGTACCCAGATCCAGACCGTCGCGGGCTGCGTGACGGCCGTGGCGCAGGAGACCCGCATCGGCGCGTGCGCCAACTCACAGGCGCAGCGGTTCACCTTCACGCCCATCCATTGATCTACTTATGCGATGGAGCAAGTCACTATCGTGACCGGGGGTTCCCGCGGGATCGGCGCGGCCACCAGCCGCCTGCTGGCCAAGGCCGGGCACCGCGTGGTGATCGGCTACCACAGCGACCGGCGGGCCGCCGACGGGGTCGCCGCCGAGACCGGCGGTGTGCCGGTGCGGGTGGACACCACCGACGCCGAGTCGGTGGCCGCTCTGTTCGAGGAGGCCAGGCGCCAGGCCGGCCCGGTGACCGGGCTGGTCAACAACGCGGGTGTGGGCAGCGTGATCGGCGCGTTCGCCGACCTGACCGAGGCGGACCTGCGCCGCGTCGTCGACGTCAACCTCATCGGCTACGTGCTGTGCGCGCGGGAGGCGGTGCGCGCCGGGGTGAAGGCGATCGTCAACGTGTCGTCGGCGGCGGCGACGCTGGGCAGTCCGGGCGAGTACATCCACTATGCGATGACCAAGGCGGCCACCGACATCCTTACCGTCGGGCTGTCCAAAGAGCTTGCGCCGCAAGGGGTCCGGGTCAACACCGTCTCCCCCGGCATCATCCACACCACCTTCCATGAGCAAAGCGGCATGCCGGACCGGGCCGACCGGCTGGCCCACCGCATCCCGCTGGGCCGCGCCGGTCAGCCGGAGGAGGTCGCCGAGGCGATCGTGTGGCTGCTCTCCCCCAAGGCATCGTTTGTCACCGGAGCCAACCTGCGGGTTTCAGGCGGCACCTAGGACGGGCCTGCGGGCAAGGCCCAAGGTGGTCTGGATGCGCATGGCGATCCGCCCGCCGCTATCGTTGGGGCGATTTCCATGGGCACGCGGGCCGCGCCTGATCGCCGCGCCTGATGATAGAGCGCCGCAACGTCACCGAAGGCCCGAGCCGAAGGGCATGGACCTCCAGCTATCCTGGCACAGTGATCAAAGCGGTGGTATTCGATATCGGTGAGACGCTCATCGACGAGTCCCGGATCTGGTGCCGGTGGGCCGACCGGCTGGGCGTGCCCCGCTTCACGCTGCTGGCGCTGATCGGCGGCATGATCACGCAGGGCCGCTCCCACGACGACGCGTTCGCCCTGGTGCGGCCGGGCATCGACATCGACGCCGAGACGGTGGCCTGGGCCGCCGACGAGCCGGACAGCCTGCGCCAGAACTTCGACGCCGACGACCTCTACCCGGACGTGCGCGAGTGCTTCAAAGCGTTGCGGGACAAGGGTTTTTCGGTGGTGATCGCGGGCAACCAGCCGCCGCAGGCCGCGGCCGCGCTGCAGGCGATGGACCTGGGCGCCGCCGGCATCTACACCTCGGCGCAGTGGGGGGTGGAGAAGCCGTCGCCCGAGTTCTTCCATGCTGTGGCGCGGGCCTGCGGGGTACCCCCTGAAGAAATCTGTTATGTGGGTGACCGGTTGGACAACGATGTCCTGGCGGCCGGGAAGTCCGGCATGCGCACGGTGCTTTTGAAAAGAGGGCCTTGGGGGTACCTGCACGCCGCCGCACCCGGGGCGGCAAAAGCGGATCTGATCCTCGACGGCCTGGCCGGGCTGCCCGCCGCGCTAGCGTCCTAGCCGCTGGCGCGTCTTGTCCCGCAGCCCTTGCGGGACCTCTTGCACATCAAGGATTTCGGGCAGCAGCTCGGGTTCGGTGGTCAGTGCGCGAAACAGCCGCGCGATGCTCAGGTCGTGCTCCGGGCGGTGCACCACCGTGATCTCGTCCCCGGCCTTGACGTAGCCGGGTTCGATGACGCGCAGGTACGTGCCGGGACTCGCCTGCGCCGTGAACCGTTTGATCCATTGCGGTTCGGCCATCTTGGTCGCGAACGTGTGGCACGGGATGCGCGGCAGGACCGCCTCGAGGACCACGCCGGCGCCTATCCCCCACCGCTCCCCGACCAGGGCGCCGTTGACGTCCACACCGGAGGTGGTCAGGTTTTCGCCGAAGATCCCGCCGGTCAGGGTGCGGTCCAGGTGCTCCTCCCACCAGTCGTAGTCCTCGCGGGCGTAGGCGTATACGGCCTGCTCGTTGCCGCCATGATGCCAGATGTCGAAGATCCGGTCGCCGACGACGCCGCTGCCTAGCCCCGTCGTCTTGCGCCCCGGCGCGCGCAGCAGCACCGGCCCGCCGGCCGGCTTCTTGTTGAGGCCGGTGATGCCCACGTCCTTGGCGTCGCTGGCCTCGGGAACGGCCAGGTTGATGGAAAGGATGCGCCCCATGTGTGGACAATATCCTTCGTGATCAGACCCGCCACCCCCGGCGACGTGCCGGTCATCGCCGCGTTCATCCGCGAGCTGGCCGACTACGAGCGGGCGCCGCAGATGGCGGTCGCCACCGACGAGCAGCTGCACCAGTCGCTTTTCGGGCCGCAACCGGCCGTCTTTGCCCACCTCGCGGTGACCGGCGACGGTGAGCCGGCCGGGTTCGCCATGTGGTTTCTCAACTATTCGACGTGGCGCGGCACGCACGGCATCTACCTTGAGGACCTGTTCGTGCGGCCCGCGTTCCGCGGCGCAGGTTACGGCAAGGCGCTGCTGGCCGAGTTGGCTCGGGTGGCGGTCGAACGCGGCTACTGGTGCGTGCAATGGTGGGTGCTGGACTGGAACACCCCGTCGATCGACTTCTACCGGTCGCTGGGCGCGGTGGCGCAGGACGAGTGGACCGTGTTCCGGCTGCACGGCGAGCCGTTGCGAAAATTGGCCGGATCGTGACGTCGATTTTGAAGTTGGCCGTTCGACCATTGGTATGACGAATTCGATGAGATACCTGTTGCTGCTGCACGTTAACGAGGACAGCATGCCCGAACCGGGCACGCCCGCGGCCGAGGAGCTCTACTCCGCCTACTTCGCGGTGACCGAGGCGATGGCCAAGGCCGGGGTGCTGGTCGACAGCGCCCCGCTGCAGCCGGTGCGCTCGGCCACGACGCTACGGGTGCGCGGCGGCGAAACGCTGCTCACCGACGGGCCGTATGCGGAGCTCAAAGAGCAGCTGGGTGGATACACCCTGCTGGAGTGCGCCGACCTTGACGAGGCGCTGCGGTGGGCGGCGAAGATCCCCGCGGCGGCGCGGGGCGCGGTCGAGGTCCGCCCGGTGATCCCGGTGCGGCCTTCTTGAATTTCGAGGCGGTCTTCCGTGCCCACCGCTGGACGGCGGTGGCCACGGTGGCCCGGCTCGTCGGCGACCTGGACATCGCCGAGGACGCGGTGCAGGAGGCGTGCGTGCTGGCCTTGACCCGGTGGCCGGAGGACGGGCTGCCCGCCAACCCGGGATCCTGGCTCGTCGGCACGGCCCGGCACAAGGCGCTGGACCTGGTACGGCGCGAGGCCAAACGCCGCGGCAAGGAGCTGGCCGCATTCGATCCGTCTGCTCCATCCGGGGAGGGTGCCGACGATCGGCTGGCGCTGATTTTTCTTTGCTGCCACCCGGCTTTGAGCCCTGAGGTACAGCTCGCACTGACCCTGAAGGCGGTGTGCGGCCTGAGCACCACGCAGATCGCCGCCGCCTTCCTGGTGCCGGAGGCGACGATCGCGCAGCGGCTGGTCCGCGCCAAACGCAAGATCCGGGAGGCGGGGATACCGTTGCGGCCGCCGCCGGACGAGCTGCTGCCCGAACGGCTACCGGTGGTGCTGCGCGTGGTGTACCTGCTGTTCACCGAGGGGCACCGAGCTGTCGAGTCGCCGCCGTCCCCTGGCGCCTCGGCGCCGTGCCGGTCGTCGGGTGCCGCGTCGGCGCTGCCGCGGTCGTCGCCTGGCGGCTCGTCGCTGTGCGCCGAGGCGATCCATCTGGCACGTGGCGTGGCCGGGCTGCTGCCGGGCGAGCCGGAGGTGACCGGCCTGCTGGCGCTGCTGCTTCTGGTCGACGCCCGCCGGCCCGCCCGCATCGACGACCTCGGACACCTGGTCCTGCTTGACGAGCAGGATCGCAGCCTGTGGAACCATGCCGCGATCGCCGAGGGCGCGGCACTGGCCGAGCGGGCGCTGCGGTCGGGCAGGCCGGGCCCGTACCAGATCCAGGCCGCCATCGCCGCCTGCCACAGCACCGCGCCGAGCGCCGCCGACACCGACTGGCCGCAGATCGCCGGCCTCTACGACCACCTGCTGCGCTTCGAGCCCACCGCCGTCGTGCAGGCCAACCGGGCCGCGGCGGTGGCGATGGTGCGCGGGCCGCTGGCAGGGCTGGCCCTGCTCGACCCGCTTGCCGGGCGGCTGTCGGGCTGGCCGCCGTTCCACATCGCCCGCGCCCGCCTGCTCTCCCGGCTGGGCCGCGACGATGAAGCGGCCGCCGCCTACCGCCAGGCCCTGGCGTGCGATCCACCGCCGGCCGAACGGGACTTCATCATCGCCCGGCTGCCAGAATCGGCGGTGTGAGACTCCGGCGCCCGATCGACGAGCCATGATCGGCAATCGCTGAGAATTTGCTGTAGACAGCGTCCCCGGTTGGCCGAGTGTGGTCGGCGGCGGTCATCATGGCAGTCATGGTTTTCAAGAAGCTTTTGTCCAGTCTAGGGTTCGGCGGGGTCGAGGTGGACACGGTCCTGTCGGCGCCGGCGGTCAGCGCCGGCGGCCCGCTGGCAGGGCAGGTCCACTTGCGCGCCAAGGGAGACGTCGAGATCACCTCCATCCAGCTGCTGCTGGTGGCCGGCGGCGGTTTCGGCGAGATGGAGCTGGCCCGCTACCCGGTCGGCAGCCAGCTGCGCCTTGGCTCCGGCGCCACGCAGGCGGTGCCGTTCCAGGTGCCCACACCGAAATGGAGTCCCTTCAACGTCCTTTACGACCAGCAGCTGCCCGGGTACACCATCGGGGTGCGCACCGAGGTGGCGGTGGCCAGCGGCTCCGGCAAGACCGACTTCGACCCGGTGCGGGTGGAGGCGAGCCCGCTGCACCAGCACATCATGGACGCGCTGGGCACCATCGGCTGCAGGTTCGTGCGCAACGAGGTGCGCCCCGGCGCCGTCTCGGGCCTCAACGTGCCCGCCGCGCAGGCCGTCACCTTCTACGCGCCGATCCCGCCGGGCGAGCAGCCCGGCCCGCACATCCCGCAGCTGACCTTCTCCTTCGCCGAGGACGACGGCGGTATCAGCGTGGTGGCCGAGCTTGCGGGCCGCCCCGGGCAGGGTGAGCATCACCGCATCAGCGCCGCCGACGCGCAGCGCCTGTCCGCCGAGGAGGAGGACTGGGTGCTGGAGGTCGACGGCTGGGTCACCTCCCTGCTTTCCAAGCCGGCCGCGGCCGGTGCCGGGCAGGGCGCGTTCCTTCAGCCCACCCCGCCGCCGGCGCAGCCGGGCGGATACCGGCCGCAGCAGCCCTACGCCTACGGCGGCCGGGCACCGCACCACGCCTACGAGTACGGCGGCTACCGGCGTGGCAGCGGCATGGGCGGCGCCCTGGCCGCCGGTGTCGGCGGTGCCGCGCTCGGTTTCCTGGGCGGCATGATGCTCGGCAGCGTCCTCGACGACGCGTTCTCCCCCGATGTGGCGCCGGACATGACCGACGCCGCCGCGACCCAGGACTACGGCGCCGACACCGGCGGTGATTACGCCGGCGACTATGGCGGGGACTACGGCGGCGATTTCGGCGGGGGCGACTGGGGCGGCGGCGAGTTCTGACCGGCAGCCGGTGGTGACCAAAGCAAGGGAGGCGCTCACGCTCATCGATGTGGACGCCTCCCTTTTCCCCTGCCGCAAGGGTTCTTCGACCCCGAGGCGCCGGTGCGTCTCGACGAGTCTGTGCCGCTGGAACGCCACCACGGGATCATCCACCGGCTGACCCGGGCCGTGTTCAAAATGGGTTGACGCTGCGCCGCACCACCGGGCTAGGCTTGGCGCATTATGTGATTCGACACCACCTTTCCAGCTCGAGTCCTGGCCCGCTTCCAGACCGCCCGGTGGTGTCTTTGCATGCATGCGATCCGCGCAATCGACGTTGTTGAATTTTATGGGGATCGTCGGGTCCTCGACGGGGTCAACCTGACCGCCTCCCCCGGCCGGCGCATCGGCCTTGTCGGCGAGAACGGCGCGGGCAAGTCGACCCTGCTGCGGCTGCTTGCCGGGGTCGAGGCGCCCGACGCCGGGCAGATCGAACGGCCCGCCCAGATCAGCCTGCTGCACCAGGAGCTGCCCTTCGACGACGCCCAGACCGTCGCCGAGGTGATCGCCGGTGCCCTTGTGGAAAGCCGCGAGCTGCTTGAGCGCCTCGACCGGCTGCTGCGCACCGGTTGCTTCGATAAGCAGGAAGACGAACAGGAGTACGCGCGGGTGCTCACCCGCGCCGAAGAGATCGACGCGTGGGACGCGGCCCGCCGCGCCGAACAGGCCATCGATGGGCTGGGGGTGGGCGGCATCGACCGGGGGCGCCGGCTGGGTACCCTCTCGGGAGGCCAGCGTTCCCGCCTTGCCCTGGCGGCGCTGCTGATCCGCCGCCCCGCCGCGCTGCTGCTCGACGAGCCCACCAACCACCTCGACGACGAGGCGGTGGCGTTCCTCGAGGCGCAGCTGCGCCGCATGACCGGTGTGGTGATCGTCGCCAGCCACGACCGGGTCTTCCTCGAGGAGGTGTGCACCGACATCGTCGACATCGACGCGGCCCGCGGCGGCGCGACCCGCTACGGCGGCGCCTACAGCGGCTATCTGCGCGCCAAGCAGGCAGAACGGGCCCGCTGGGAGCAGGCGTTCGCCGCACAGCAGGACGAGATGAACGCCCTGCGCCACGCGATGGCCACCACCGCCCGGCAGGTCTCGCACAACAGGCCCCCCCGCGACGGCAACAAGATGGGCTACGACCGGCACGGGGAGAAGGTGCAGTCCAGCATCGCCAGCCGGGTGCGCAACGCGGCACAGCGCCTGGCGGTGCTGGAGCGCGACCAGATCCGCAAACCCCCGCCGCTGCTGCGGTTCCAGGCCCCCGAACTGTCCACAGTAGACAACGCCGAGGGCCGGCTCATCACCGCCCGGGGCGTCGACATGCCGGGACGGGTGAGCCTGGACCGGCTCGACCTCGACTCCGGCGGCAAGCTGCTGATCACCGGCGCCAACGGGGCCGGCAAGACCACGCTGCTGCAAATCCTCGCCGGCCGGGTGCATCCGGCAGCAGGAAGCGTGTTGCGGCGCAAAGGATTGCGGCTGGGCCTGCTGGCACAGGACGACCGCTGGCCCGACCTGGGCCGCACCCCGCGCCAGCTCTACGGCCAGCTGCTTGGAGCCGGACGCACCCCGCTCGTGGAGCTGGGCCTGATCGCCCCGCGCGACCTTGACCGCCCCATCGGCGCCCTGTCGGTCGGGCAGCGCCGCCGCCTGGCCCTGGCCATGCTCATCGCCGACCCGCCGCACGTGCTCCTGCTCGACGAGCCGACCAACCACCTGTCGCTGACCCTGGCCGAGGAGCTGGAGCAGGCTTTGGGCTCCTCCCCCGGCGCGGTGGTCATCGCCAGCCACGACCGGTGGCTGCGCCGCCACTGGCAGCACGACAAGCTGACGCTCTGATCACTCGGGTATTGTTCAGCCGTGTTCAAGGCCCTCGTCTGCTCCGTGCTCTTCTTCATCGCCATCGGCGCGATCGGGATGTGGCTGGCGACCCACCGCCGCGGCCGCAGCGAACGCGGCTAGTCCGCCCGGCTAGTCGGCCCGGCTAGTCCGCCGCTGCCCGCTCGTGCGGCGGCCGGCGCCGCAGGCTCGCCTCGGCCAGCGGCCGGGGCCGCCAAACCCCGTCCGGGGTGTAGACGTTGGTGCCCGGCGGCACGATCTCGTCGATACGGTCAAGGGCCGCGTCGTCGAGACTGAGCGAGGCGCCCTTGAGCGAAGCCTCGAGTTGCTCCATGGTGCGCGGGCCGATGATCGTCGAGGTGACGGCCGGGTGGGCGGAGGTGAACGCCAGCGCCAGTTCCGGCAGGGTAGAGCCGACGCCCTCGGCCACCTCGACCAGCTTCTCGACCACCTCCAGCTTGGCAGCGTTGCCCGGGATCGACATGTCGAAGCGGGCCGGCATCAGCGCCGGGCGCCCCGAGGTCATGTCGACGGCCTGGCCCTTGCGGTAACGCCCGGTCAGGAAACCGGACGCCAGCGGGCTCCACACCAGCACACCCATGCCGTAGCGCTGCGCCACCGGCAGCACCGAAGCCTCGATCCCGCGGGCAAGGATCGAGTACGGCGGCTGCTCGGTGCGGAAACGCCCAAGGCCCCGCGCCTGCGAAACGTGGTGCGCCTCAACGATCTCCTCGGCGGGAAAGGTCGAACATCCGAACGCACGGATCTTTCCCTGGTGTACCAGATCGGAGAGCACCGACAGGGTCTCCTCGATGTCGGTGGTGTGGTCCGGCCGGTGCACCTGATACAGGTCGATCCAGTCCGTGCCCAGGCGGGCCAGGCTCTCCTCGACCGCCCTGAGGATCCAGCGCCGCGAGTTGCCGCCGCGGTTGCGGCCCTGCCCCATCGGGAAGTGCACCTTGGTGGCCAGCACCACCTCGTCGCGGCGGCCCCGCAAAGCCTTGCCCACGATCTGCTCGGACTCCCCACCGGAGTACATGTCGGCCGTATCGATGAAGTTGATCCCCTCGTCGAGAGCGGTGTGGATGATACGGGCGCAGTCGTCGTGATCGGGGTTGCCGATGTGACCGAACATCATGGCGCCCAGGCAATGCACGCTGACCTCGATGCCGGTGCCGCCCAAGGTGCGGTAACGCATAGTCATGCCCGCAACGCTATGACCTGGAGCCGACTCTAGGTCAAGTTTTTGCGCCACACGAACTTCAGGCCAGACCAGTCGTTGTCGAGCGCCGCCACCTTCACATCCACTAGCCCGGCCGGCAGGAACAGGTCGCGCAGGTCGTTTTCGGCGATGTCGCTGACATGCCCGCCCGCCTTGCGCGGCCAGGCGATCCAGAGCATGCAACCCTTGCGCAGCCGGCCGGCCAGCATGGACACGTCGGCGGCCAGGTCGGCGCGCCGGTGGTAGAACGCGATCACCACATCCGCGGTCTTGATCTCGCGGATCGTCTCGATTCCCGGCGGCGGATCCGGGATGGTCCAGCCCGCCGGAGCGTGCCGCAGCACCAGCCGATGCTGCGGTTTGAGGCCCAGCTTGCGCGCCAAGGGCGTCGCCGAATAACCCGCCACAGCAGAAGGCTAGCTGGGTGGGCGCACGATCCAGCCGAGCCACCGGTTGGGCTGCACCACCCGCACGCCCTCGGCGATCTGCTCGCCGATCCCGGTCACCGGCGGCAGCGGGAACGACCACCGGAACTCCGCCAGCCCCGGCATCGGCGGCGGCATCCGCTTCCAGTACGGCTTGAGCTTGGGCACGGTGGCAGCGGCATCCGGGCGCATCGGGAAGATCTCCAACGCCAGCCGCCGCTGGTCACCGACGTGCAACGCCTCACGCGCCTGCTCCTGCAGCCGGCCCACCGCCGCCTCGTGCACCGCCTCCAGGCTCAACGGCGTCTTCGCCGGCTCCTGCGCCGCCCGCTCGTAGCCGATCCCGACCGCTGCCACCTGCGGCCACGGCAGCAGCACCTCGTCGCTGCCGTGCTGGATGCGCAGCCCCTGCCCGTCGAGCACCACGTGACGCGGCGCCAGGAACTTGGGCAAGGATTTCAGCAGCATCAGCAGCGGAATCGCGAAGATGGCGGCGATCGCCAGGCCCAGGATCCTCGCCGAGGACTCCTGCGCCCGCAGGCCACCGTAGGCCGCCACACCGGTGATGCCGCCGACGAAAAGCAGCAGTGCCAAGGTGACGACCACATTGGACCGTCCAAGACCGACCCGCACCTCAGTCATAACCGGCGATGCTAACAGCGGCGCCAACAAACCGCTGCCCCGTGGACACGGAAACTCTATCTATATAGAATTCAACCATGACGAGATCCAGGCGTCCCTCCGCACAGACCATCGCTGTCCTGCTGGCACTGGCCGAACAGCCCACACAATGGCGCTACGGCTACGAGCTGTGCCAGCAGCTCGGCCTCAAAGCCGGCTCCATGTACCCCATCCTCATGCGCCTGGCCGACAACGGCATGCTCGAAACCGACTGGGAGAACGAGCCACCCACCGGCCGCCCACCCCGGCACCTCTACCGCCTCACCGGCGCCGGCCTCGAACACGCCAGGAAGCTTGCCGCCGCCACCCCGGCGGCCCCGGCCGTCACCCACCTGCGGCCCCACCTGGAGCGTGCCTGATGATGGGACCCAAGATCCTCGCCGGCATCGCCGCCATCCTGCTGATCGTGCTGATCGTCAAGGCCGTCCGGTCGACCAAGGACGCGCCCCAACGACTGCTGGAGATGGCCGTGCGCAGCCTGCCGGACAACCGCCGCGACTGGGGCGCCGCCATGACCGCCGAGCTCGACCGGCTCGAAGGCCGCACCGCCCGCTGGTCCTTCGCCCTCGGCTGCGCCCGCGCCGCCCTCATCCCGCCCCGCAGCCTCACCCCCGTGCTGCTCACCGCCGCCAGCGCGACCGCGCTTGCCATCGCGGCGGGATTCGCCGCGCTCGACCCGATGCGGCCGTTCATCGTCACCCTCTTGGCCGCCGTGGGCGTCGCCGCCACCATCACCCTGGCCCGATCCAAGAAGCTCAACCCACCCGGCAAGACCGCCGGCGTCGTCATGGTGTCCGGCGCGCTCGCCAGCATTGCCATGACCATCTACCTGCTCGTGCGCTACCCCACCGGCCACGACCCGGTCCACAGCGCCAGCAGCGACGGCCGCAACACCTCACTGCTCATCGCCGGAGCCATCCTCATCACCGGCTACCTCTGGCTCACCCTCACCCCGCCACCGTCGCTGGCCACCCACCCCCGCGCCGCCACCATCGGCACAATAGCCGGCCTCATCTACGCCGGTGGCTATATCCCGGTGCAGATCTTCCTGGCCGAACCCGCAGTGCTGTATTACCTGCTCGCCCCGATCATCCTGTTCACCGCGGCGGCGATCCGCGGCGGCACCGTCGCCGCGCTCTGGGCCGGCCTCACCGGCGCACTCTGGACCTTCAGCATCCCGCTTCTGGCACATTTCAAGGGGTACCAACTAGACGCCATCCGCCTCGACGACACCGAACCCGGGGCCACCCCCGACCCACAACTGTGGTTCCCCAGCCTGCTTGGCCAGGAGCTCGGCTCCGCCTTCATCGGCCTGGTCTTCCTCCCACTGTGGGCGCTGCTGATCGGCTTCCTCGGCCAGCAGATAAGCCAAGCCGGACAAGCCTTCCGCCGGGAGTATGCCCGCACCTAACCCCAAAAGGGACACAAGGGTTTCCCCACGCTCGGTGAGCCGGTACACCACACCCCGGCCCACCCGCGCACCCGACACCACACCCGAGGACCGCAACACCCCCAGATGCGCGCTCACCGTCCCCAGCGACACCCCCAGCTCCGCCGCCAGCTGCGTGCTCGTCGCCGGCCGGGCCAGCTCACGCACCACCCGAGCCCGGCCCGGCCCCAACAACACCGCCAACCCATCCCGTTCCAAGCACGGTGATACCGCCGGACCCCGCGCCGGATACACCAAGGCGAACCGGTCCGGCCGCTCACACGTCCACCACCCACCACCCACCGTGTAAGGCACGAAAATCAACCCGTCGTCGGCGATCAACCGATCCGGAAACCCCTGATCACTGAACCGGATCGCATCATGCCCCACCCACGTCGACCGCCGCGTCATCCCCGAAACCGCCTGCCGCCAGCCAAACGCCGCCAGCACCCCGGCACGATGCATGATGTCGCGCTCCAGCACTCCACGCCGCCGCGCCCAATCGGGCGCCACGAACCACTCCCACCCCCGCTCCAGCACCTGCGCCACCCGGCGCGACAGACCCGAGCCTCCAAGCCACGACACCTCCTGCGGCTCCCAGCTCGCCGCCAGCGCCTGCGCCATCGACGAGCGCACCACCTCATCCGGGAAGGCCGCCACCTCACCAAGCTCATCGGCCAACCGCGTGTCCATCCCGCCGGCCGGAGGCGGCGTTACCACATCCGGCAGCCATTTCGTCGACGCCACAAGCGAAATCACCCCCGACGCAAACGAATCGCCCCGCACCCACCCCTCAAAAGCCGGCCGATGCCGCGCATACCAATCCGCCAGCCACGGCTCGGGCCGCCCGCGCCGCAACGCGATCAGCGAACCCAACGTCTCCGCAAGCGGCGAAACCGCGAACCGGCAACGCGACAACGCCGCCGGAACTTTGGGTGCAGAGCAAAGCGGCGTACGCCGCAAGGCACTTCTGTTGGTGAGGCTGGCGCGAAGCGCCAGGCCATATTGGTTCTGAGGAAAGGGTGACAGCGCCTAGATGATCCTAGGACGCTAGGAGTTGCCTTGTCGTCCGGGTTAGATTTCGGAGCGAATTTCGGAGATGGGGACGAAAACGGTTGCATTGCAAAGGTTTCCGCCAGGAAGATCTCGATGGGCGCCCCTGTTGCGAACGGCAAATGGACCAGCGGGCGGCGGGCGACTGCCGGGTCGCTGATCAACGTAAGGTGATAGCGGCGGCTGCGCGTTGATCCCAAGCTGGTGAGGCCAAGTTGAGGGCGCGCTCGCTGGGCACAGGTCCATACTGAGTCTTCCCTTTGGAGCCCGAAGTCAGGAGGCGAAGATCGACACGGCGGAGCAACTGCCCGGCGCGCGCGCCGCGGTGCTGGCGCGGCTGTGGGGCGCGATGGTGCGGGAGCCGATCGCCGGCATCGTGTCGCGGCAGAAGTTTGGTGACGACATCCTGTTGACGCTCGCAAGTGGACAGAGGGTGATCGGTTCGGCCGCGATGGCGCGGCCGTTCGCCGACCCGCCGGACGACCTGTTCTTGACCACGGAGGCGGGGCGGTTCGACGATCCGGTGGCGCTCTTGCAAAGCCTGAGACTACCGGGCGAGAAGGATCGCCTGGTGCGCGAGCTGGAGCAGAGCGTGGAGTTTCTCGCCCTGGCGCGGGCGGGCCAGCCACGGCCGCGCGACGACGGGGAGCTGACGCTCAACCGCCTGGCCGGGCACCAGGAAGGGCTGGCGCTGCTCGAGCAGGCGGTGGTCGACGGGCATCCGCTGCACCCGTGCTGCCGCACCCGGATGGGCATGTCCGCCGACGAGGTGCTGGCGTACGCGCCGGAGCACCGCGCAAAAGTCAATCTTGAACTCTATGAGGTGCCAAGGCGGCGCTGGCTGACCACCGGCGCCGGGCTGCCGCCGAGCCTGCCGGTGCACCCGTGGCAGCGCGAGCATGTGCTCAGCCGCTACCCGTTTCTCAGGTCGACCGGCGGCAGGATCCCGGCGAGGCCGCTGATGTCGCTGCGCACGCTGGCGAGTGTGTCGGACCCGAGCCGGCACTACAAGACCTCTGTCGAGGTGCAGATGACCAGCGCCGTGCGGATCTTGTCGCCGGCCGCGGTGCGCAACGGCCCGCTGCTGAGCGCGTTGCTGATCTCGCTCGGCGCCGACCTGGGGCTGGAGATCTGGCCGGAGCCGGCGGCGGGCGCGGTGCTCGGTGACGACGGGGAACCGTTGCGGGACTTGGCGGTTTCGACGCGCAAGGCGATGCTCCCCCAGCCCGATGAGGTGATCATGCCGCTCGCGGCGCTGGCGGCGCCCTCCCCCGGCGACGGGTGGCCGCTGATCCGCGAGGCGGTGACGCTGGGCTACGGCGGGCACCCGGCCGGGTTCATCGCCGATCTGGCCGGGCTGCTGCTGCTTCCCCTGCTGACGCTGCTGCACCGCGGGGTGGCGCTGGAGGCGCACGGGCAGAACCTGCTCGTCACGTTGCAGCACGGCCGGCCGGTGCGTCTGTCCTATCGCGACATCGGAGGGCTGCGCGTGAGCCCGGAACGCTTGCGGCGCCACCATTTCGACCCGCCGCGCCTGTTCGGCGACGTCGCCACCGACGACCCGGCGGAGCTGCGCAGCAAGGCCCTCGCGTCCGGGATCACTCTCGCGCTGGGCGAGCCGATCGCCGTGCTGTCGCGCGAGTACGACCTGGATCCGGCGCAGCTGTGGCGCATCGTGCGCGAGCGGGCCGAGGCCGTCTACGTGCAGCTGCCACCCAGCTCCGGCGGCGACGCCAGGGCGGTGCTCAGCGATCCCCTGCCAGTGAAGGCGACGACCGCGATGCGGCTTGCGGCGCAGCCACTTCACGACCTCTGGGCGACGATCGACAACCCGCTGCCGGCGGCCGCCTGATGTGTGAGGCGGAGCAGAACGCGAAGCTGATCGCGGAACTCGCCCCGCATCTGGAGGACGGATTTCGCGAGGCGGGGCCGAGGGCGGCGGCCGCCATAGCGACAAGGCTGGCCGAATCGCTGTGGCGCGAGGACATCGGCGATGCGCGGCGGCGCTTCAGGGGACGTGTGCGGGGGCGGGTGCACGCCTTCGACCGGGTGGTGCTCGTGCCGGTCGAGGCCGACCCGCTGACCCTGGTCGACCACGCCGGCCTGCGTGAGGAGCTGGCCAGCGCCGTCACCGGGCTTTCGCTGGCGTACGCCCGCAAGGCTTTACAGGATCAAAGAACCAGGGCCACCGGCTTTGCGGACATGCTCGGCCTGGTCGGTGGTCTTTCTCCGGACGCCGCGGGGGTACCCCTGGAGCAGCTCGCGACGGAGGGACACAACCTGCACCCCTGCGGGCGCACCCGGCTGGGGTGGGATGTGCGCGACATGCTCCACCACGATCTGGAAACCGAGGGCACGCAGGTCCGCTTCGTAAGGGTACCCCCGGAAATGCTTATAGGAGATCTTGAGGTTTTGCCCGTGCATGAGTGGCAGCTTGGCCATCTTCGGCGGCGGCATGCCGGGCTTTTCGCGGACGGCACCGTGCGCGTGCTGGACGAGGTGTGGCCGGCCCGGCCGACCGGCGCGCTGCGCACCCTGCTGACCCAGCACGGCTATCTCAAGCTGTCGCTGGACATCCAGGTGACGTCGAGCCGGCGGACGGTATCGCTGGCCGCCACGCGCAACGGGCCGGTGCTCTCGAAGCTGATCGGCGGGCTGGTCGAGGACGAGCGGGTGCTGCTGATGCCGGAGGTGGCGGGCGGCGGCTCGTCGCTGGGGACCGGGCGGGAGCTGAGCGTGATCGTCCGCCGTGGGCTGGATGGGCGGCTGGCCCCGGGTGAGCTGGCGGTGCCCGGCAGCGCTCTGCCCGCGATCGACCCGATCACCGGGCGCACCGTGCTGGCCGGGTTGGTGGACCGTTCGGGCCTTGGGGCGCTTGGGTTTGTGACGATATATGCGCGGCTGCTGCTGCCGGCGGTGCTGCGGCTCGCAGCCGACCACGGCATCGGCCTCGAGGCGCATCTGCAGAACGTCGTGCCCACCTTCTTGGACGGGCGGCCGCATCGCCTGGGCCTGCGCGACTTCGCCGGGCTGCGGATCATGGCGGATCGGGCACCGCAGCTGTGGCCCGGATCGGTCATCGCGACTGCAGATCGCCAGGTGATGCTGTCCAAGGTGGCCTATACGGCATTTCAGGCTAACCTGGGCGAGATCGTGCTGCGCCTGACCGAGTCGCACGGGTTGGACGAGGACCTGGCCTGGGCGGGCGTACGCGAGATCGTCGACGAGGTGCTGGAGGGGTACCGGGATCACGCCTTCTTCACCGCGCCCACATTGCCGCACAAGGCTTTGACCCGGATGAGGCTGGCCGGGGAGGGCGATGTCTACGTGCCCGTTAGGAACCCGTTGCATGGCTAGGTATTTCTACGACCTTTCGGTGGCACGGTCGCGTGCGTTGGCGCTCAAGGAGGCGCTGCCCGGGGTGACGGTGCTTTACGCGGTGAAGGCCAACTCGCACCCCTGCGTGGTCTCCGCGCTCGCCGAAGCGTGCGACGGGCTTGACGTGGCTTCGGGTGGGGAGCTCGCCTTGGCCGGCGATGCGCGGCTTGTGCTCAGTGGGCCCGCCAAGACTTCGTCCTTTCTGAAGGCCGGCCTTGAAGCAGGCGCGGTGGTCAACGTCGAGAGCGAGATGGAGCTGCGTCGCCTTGCGGCGCTTGGCATCCCGGCGCAGGTCGCGTTGCGGGTCAACCGTTTGCACGCGGGTCTTGACGGCAGCCACCGGATGACGGGCGTGCCGACCCAGTTCGGTATCGACGAGCCGTCGCTGCCTTCGGTGCTTTCCCTGGCGCGGTCGCTGCCGGGTGTCCAGGTGGTGGGCTGGCATCTGCACGCCGTCTCCAACAACCTGGACGTCAACGCGCACAATGAGTTTTTCGCTTCGGCGGTGGAGTGGGCGGTGTCGGCGGCGGTGCGCTTCGGGGTCGAGCTGTCGATGGTGAACCTGGGCGGCGGCTTCGGGATCGACTACACCGGCCCGCAGGTGTTCGACCCCACCGCCCTGCGGGTGCCGGCGGCGGACGGGGTGGAGATGGTGGTCGAGCCTGGCCGGTGGCTCGTCGCGCCCGCGGGCCGCTATGAGGTGGAAGTCGTTGACCTCAAACGCAATCACGGCCGCTGGTTCGCGCTCGTGCGGGGCGGCACGCACCACTTCCGCCTCCCGGCGGCGTGCGGGTACAGCCACCCCTTCACTGTCCGGCCGGTCGAGCAATGGCCTTCTGAGCAATGGCCTTTGGGGGAAGAGTCGCATCCGTGGCCGCGGCCGTCGGTCTCCGGGGTCGAGGTGGACGTTGCGGGCGAGCTTTGCACCCCGCGCGACGTCCTGACCAGGGGGCAGCCGGTTTCGTCGCTTCGAGTAGGCGACGTCCTCGTCTACGAAAACGCAGGTGCCTATGGGTGGGACATATCGCATCATCAATTCCTGCGCCACCCCTCGCCGGAGTTTGTGATCTTGCCTTAGACTGTGGCCGATTACACCCCTGTGTGACACCCCTTGCACCTTGGAGGCCCCCGATGCCTAACGGCCGCAGCCCTGGCGTCCGCTCACACCGGCGCAGAGGGCCACGCCGCCGGGTCTGGCCCTGGCTGCTGTTTCCCGTCCTGCTCGCCGGCGTGGGCACGGGCGGTTTCTACGGGGTTCGCTGGGTCGCCGCCAACACCTGCTCCGGAGACGTGACCGCGACCGTGGTGGCGCCCGCTCGCACCGCCGAGTGGCTCAAGAGCCTTGCCTCCCGGTGGGAGGAGACCAAGCCC
>Ga0075421_100002366_pt1 | contig 22550 bp, 27 predicted proteins | sample SoiMetdeltSBSDD5_FD_75292 | JGI IMG/M metagenome (GOLD analysis project Ga0075421, IMG submission 75292) | Bulk soil microbial communities from a Populus tree surrounding site in Tennessee, USA - Soil MetaG P. deltoides SBSDD5 | ecosystem: Environmental > Terrestrial > Soil > Tree plantation...
GAGGTCACCATGACTCGTCCGACAGGAGTGGCGAACGTCCTGGCTATGAAAGACGGACATCTATTCGTCTCACTGATGGCCGACGGTGGCATCTACGAGTTCGAGCCCATGAGCTCAATCGAGAGCGGCTGAGCCTGGACTCGGTAGTCACGACATTGATGGCCTGCACCGAGGGCATGGAGACCGAAAAGGTCGTTCCTCGATGCGCTCGGGCGGGTGAGCGGGTGGACCATTGCCGGGCAACAGCTCAAGCTCCTCGATGGAGCCCGCCACGTAGTAGCGCGCTTCGAGGCAGTGCACCTGGAGTGACCCGCCCTAGCTACTGGGTGCCGATCTGCTTGCCGAACATCAGGCGGAAGGCCCAGACCCGGTTGTGAGCCTCGGCGAACTCGAACGCGTCAGACAGCGGGAAGGTGTAGCGGACGTCTATCCCGAAGAACGAGCCTGAGTTCGTGACCTTGGCGATCTGGAGGCCGAATGGCCAGCCCCACACGGTACCTTTCGCGTTGTCACAGTCGACGAAATCCGAGCTGCAGCTGATCTTGAATCCCGCGCTGATGCCGGAATAGAGTCGAAGCCGATAGGTCTTGCCCTCGGGAGCCACAATGGCGCCGAGCGTCAGAGGGAGCTCGATGTAGTCCAGCCGGGTCTCTCCGCCGCCCTCCTGAATCCAGAGTGCCTCCAGGGTAGCTGCCGTCCGTCCAGCATTGACGCCCACGAGGGCGCCGGCCGTCGCTCCCCAGCGGTCATCCTCCACCACCGGAAAGTTGTCGATGTCACTCAGCGTCGCGCCGCCGATAACGGCGGCGAACTTCGTGCCCGGACCCTGGGCGGATGCGGAAGCGGTCAGGACAAGGGCCGTGAGGAGGGCACAACCGGTGCGAAGCATGGGTATCCTCGGAGGTAAGCGGGTTCTCCAAGATGCAGTGTTACGGCGGGAGCCAATACTCGACCATTGGCTAGGGCAGCCCGCCGCCCGATCCAGTTAGCCTTCCCTTTAGCTGAAGTTCTGGTGAAGGGTTACGGGCTGGCTGGCCGAGCCGGGTTCAGCGGGGAGCGACCACAGTGCTGTCCTGCGCGGTCGGCTCTGCTGGCGGGTCCACGTTGTTCCGGTCTTTGCTCGGTTTCTTGAATTGTCCTCCAATCAGTGCTCCCAGGGAACCACCAGTCCCAAAGCCAATAACCGCGCCCAAAAGCACATTGTCCCAGCAGGGTTCATTCCCGCCACTGTCTGAGTCGGAGCACAAACCTCCGGCAAGGGAGGCAAGGAATAACCCGGCGACCGTTCCGCCGATGAGCGCGCCTTCCACCCAGTAGGTCTTCGGGATGCGTCGCGTCGAGTCGCCCAGCTCGAGCCGAACGAGATGCGGAGCGGTGATGTTGCCGGCCGGTTCGTAGCTGAGGCTGGCGAACGAACGGGGCAGCGCTTGCGCGTTGAGCGGAGCCGCACCGCCGATGAATACCAGCACGGTCAGCACTGTTGGAAAAGAAAGGCTTCGCCTGACCATCTGCGGTCGCTCCAACGGGGGCTCGGCTCAGTCTCGGCTCAACGGCGGGCGAACTTGAGGTGGGTGACATCGGGCGCCGCGACCGTCTGCACCGGCCTGAGTCCCCAGAGATCGTTGACGCCGTCGAGCAACCGCTCCCCTGAGCCCAGCAGGGTAGGGACCAGGTGCAGGACCATCTCGTCAACCAGGCCGGCGTTGAGATACTGCCGGGCAATGTTGGCCCCACCCGCGAGCGCCACGTCCCGTCCCTGGGCGGCTCGGGTCGCCTGGTCGAGGGCCGAGCGGATCCCGTCGGTGACGAAGGTGAAGGTGGTGCCGCCCTTCAGGGTGAGCGGCGGGCGGGCATGGTGCGTGAGCACAAACACCGGATGGTGGAATGGCGGGTCGTCTCCCCACCAGCCTTTCCAGGGGTTCTCCCGGTCCCATCCGCCCGGATGCCCCCCGAACATGTTCCGGCCCATGATGGTGGCGCCGAGGTTCGACAGCAAGTCCTCCATCACCGGCGTGCTCTGGTTGACCTTGCCGCCCTTGAGGCCGTGCGGCTTCCGCCAGACGGCCAGCGGGAAGACCCACTCGTGGAGCCGCTCGCCGCCGATGCCGAGCGGATTTGCCACGCTCTGCTCCGGCCCGGCGGTGTAGCCATCCAGCGATATCGCGATCCTGAAGCGCAACCTGGCCACGCCTGGTTCCCGGCCTAGACGTCTGTCCTTCAACTCCAGCCCTTTGGGAAGAACCGTCCCGTATTTCGCATATAGTCCAGATACTCGTGACCAAAGCGTTCCACAAGTTTGGCTTCCTCGATATCGGTTCGAATCACCAGCAGGGAAAACAGGGTAAGTCCGGAAGCAAGGATGAACCAGTTGGCCGTCGTCAGTGCGTTGGCGATGACCAGCAAGGCGACGGCTACATAGAAGGGATGGCGCACATAAGCATACGGTCCTCTGGTCACCAGGCTGTGTTCCCTTCTGGTTACCACCGTGTCGGTGAGATTCCTCCCGAGATGATGAAAAGTGTAGAGCCAGAGCGAGGCCGCCGCTGCGGCGATGGCGACTCCCGCCCAGCGAGCCCAGAGCGGGATGGGGACGGCCGACCATGCCATGCTCGTGGGATCGATGAGAAAAGCAATCAACGATCCGATCGTTAGTAATCCCACCAGCCTGATACCTAATAGCAGGAAGAGCCCTTCCTGTTTTCGGTCGAGTCTCTCGCTGGTTCGAGATCGGACGCGATAGAACGCGGCGATAGGAACCACAAATGCTGCGCCCAGTAACATGATATTCCGAAATAGCTGATCGTGTTCCACGATCAGGAATGAACTGATCGTTGGGGATCGGCCAGGGCCCGCTCGATCCGCCGATCAGGAATAAGCCACATGAGTGCGACCAGGACATATATCGCGTGGGCTAGCCAGGGGTATATGAACGCGCCCCCGATCGCGAGGATGTAGAGGAGAGGCGAGATCTTTCCCTTGAGATCCCCTCCGACCGCCTGCTTCAGCAGGGAGTCAGGCCCCTCGGCCTGGAGGATCCGCTGCTGAAGGATCAAGTAGGCGATGCCCGCCATGAGGAGTACGAGGCCATAGAGCGCCGCTGGGGTCGAAGCCTGGGGATTCTCACCCATCCAACTGGTGACGAAGGGGACCAGCGAGAGCCAGAACAGGAGGTGCAGGTTGGCCCAGAGAATCGAGCCGGTCACCCGGTGGGCGACGTGGAGCAGGTGGTGATGGTTGTTCCAGTAGATGCCGAGATAGATGAAGCTGAGCACGTAACTCAGCAGCACCGGAATCAGGGGGCGCAAGGCATGCAGCTCGCTGTCGTGGGGCGGGCGCAGCTCGAGAACCATGATGGTGATGATGATGGCCACTACCGCGTCGCTGAAGGCCTCCATCCGGCCCTTGCCCATCAGTGTGCTCCGGTTTGGCGTATGCGCAAAATGCGGCCGAGAATACTCGACTACAGATAGCGAAGCCAGGGATCCTGGCGTCGGACTTTGAGGTCGGCGAACCAGCGGCAGGGGAAGTAGAGCATCAGGATGGCGACAGCCCAGACCAAGTAGAGCAGGCCCAGGCTCCAGGTGTAGCCCGGGGGCGGAGGCGGGTTGCCCATCGGATGGTTGGCGAAGAGCCAGGGATTCACCGCCCCCTCGCGGATCCAGGAGACGAGCAGCGCCAGGGCGTGAATCAGCGGGATGTGGAGCACATAATAGAAGAACGGCACTCGGCCGAACACGGTTACCCAGCGGGCGAGCCGGCTGCGCGCCCGCTCGAGCAGGGGCATCAAGGCGATGGTCGGCCCCAGGGTCATAAGCAGGAAGCTGAGCGAAGCCGGATACTTAGTGGTGTTGAGGAAGGAGAGCAGCACCGGCATTTCGATGTCTGCGGTCCAGGGGATGGGATCGCCGTACAGGTTGGTTCCCCGGAGGAACAGGAACAGCGCGGTGGCGCTGAGGCCGAGCGTGTAGCAGATCCGGTTGCGCCGGGCCGGCTCCAGGGTCAGGACCTGGCCGAAGGCGTAGCCCGCGGCCATGACGCCGACCCAGGGAATGAGCGAGTACAGCACCATCAGCGGCCCGATCGGTGGATCCAGGAACGCGGTGTAGAGAATGCTCCGGAGCCACACCGGGAGGTAGGGGAGCAGTGCCGGCATCACCGCATTGTGCAGCGCGATGATGGCGATGCCGATGGTGGTGATGGCGGGCAAGGGCAGCCGTACCAGCCCTGCCATGACGATCATGCACCAGCCGATCACCCAAATCACCCCCGCTAACAGGTAGTGCTGGAAGTCGAAGTTGAAGGTCCAGGCCACCCGGATGACGGTGAGCTCGAGCAGGATCAGCCAGAGCCCACGGGTGAGCAGGAAGCGAGGGAGGTCCGGGTGCCGACGGCCGTAGAAGTAGGCGCTGGTGCCGGCCAGGAGGATGAAGGCCGGGGCGCAGAAGTGGGTGATCCAGCGGGTGAAGAAGATGCCCGGGGTGGGGCCGCCCGGTGGAAGGCCGGAGTAGACCCGGACATGATCGATCGCCATCAGCACCATCACGGCGCCTCGGATCAGATCAACCGACGCGACCCTCGAGATGGGGGCCATAATGCCTAGCCCCCGTGCGCCACCGCCGCTCCGGGCACCGGCTGCTGGTGCGGCACCGCGGTCGGCGACCGGCGGGTGACCAGCGACCGGATCACTACGTACAGCACTGGAGTGATGACCAGACCGAAGATCGTCACCCCCAGCATCCCGGCGAACACCGCCACGCCCAGGGCTCGCCGGATCTCGGATCCGGCTCCGGTAGAGATCACCAGCGGTACTACCCCCATGATGAACGCCAGTGAGGTCATCAGGATGGGCCGCAGCCGGATGCGGGAGGCTTCCAGCGCCGCGTCGAGGATGCTCCGACCCTGAAGCTCGAGCTCGCGGGCGAACTCCACGATGAGGATGGCGTTCTTACAGGCCAGTCCCGCGAGTACGACCAGGCCTACCTGGGTGAAGATGTTGCTGTCGCCGTCCGTGAGCCACACGCCTGCCATGGCCGCCAGAACCGAGAGGGGAACGATCAGGATCACCACCAGCGGCAACGACCAGCTTTCGTACTGCGCCGCCAGCACCAGAAAGGCGAGCAGGATCGAGATGGGGAATACGAGGAGTAGCGTCGCCCCCTCTTGCACTTGCTGGAAGGTGAGCTCGGTCCATTCGAATCCCATCCCACGGGGAAGCGTTTCAGCCGCCAGCCGTTCCATGAGCTCCACCGCCTGGCCGGAGCTGACCCCCGCCGCGATGCTGCCGTTGATATCGGCGGCGGGGAAGGAGTTGTAGTGAATCATCTGGTCGGGCCCGAACGTCTCCCGGGTGCGAGCCAGCGCGCCGAGGGGCACCATGTTCCCGGCAGCGTTTCGCACCCGCAGATTGCTGATATCCTCGATCTGGCTCCGAAACGGTCCGTCGGCCTGGGCCACTACCTGGTAGGTGCGCCCGAACCGGTTGAAGTCGTTTACGTACGCCGAGCCGAGGTAGACGCCGAGGGTGGAGAAGAGATCGGGGAGGGCCACATCCTGGCGGCGGGCCCGCTCCCGGTCGATGTCGATCCATACCTGGGGCACGTTCATTCGGAAGCTGGAGAACACGCCACGCAGCTGGGGCTGCTGGTTGGCCTGCCCGGTCAGGGCCTGGACAGCCTGGAACAACTGGGCGCTACCGAGTGACGCCCGATCCTGCACCTGCATTTTGAACCCGCCGGTGGAGCCGAGTCCCTGGATCGCTGGCGGCGGGAACACCGCGACGAACGCCTCCTTGATAGAACTGAACTTCGTATTCAGCGCCTGAGCCACCGCCTGGCCCTGCAGCTCCGGCTCGGCCCGCTCCTCGAAGGGCTTGAGCGGGAAGAACACGATCCCCTGGTTCGGTGCATTGACGAAGCCGTTCACCGAGAGGCCGGCGAACCGGACCGCGTGATCGACCGCCGGATGGTCGAGCGCGATGCGGGTCATCTTGGTGAGCACGGAGTCGGTGCGGTCGAGCGACGAGGCGTCGGGTAGCTGGGCGATGCCGACGAGATATTGCTTGTCCTGCTGGGGGATGAATCCGGCGGGCACCAGCCGGAAGACCAGCACCGTGAGGACCAGCAGTCCGGCGTATACCAGGAGGGGTGCACCTGGCCGGGTGGCGAGTCGCTCGACGCCGCGGCCGTAGTGTTCCGAACCGGCCTTGAAGGCTCGGTTGAACGGCCGGAACAGCCATCCCAGGAGCCGGTCGATTACCCGGGTCAGCCGGTCGGGGGACGCGTGTTGCGGCCGTAGCAGCAGCGCTGCCAGGGCCGGCGACAGGGTCAGCGAGTTGAATGCGGAAATAACGGTGGAGAACGCGATAGTGAGGGCGAACTGGCGGTAGAACTGGCCGGTGAACCCGGGCACCAGCGCCACCGGGACAAATACCGCGCAGAGCACGAGCGCGATCGCGATGATCGGCCCGGTCACCTCTTCCATCGCCCTGTATGCCGCCTGCTTCGGCTCCAGTCCCAACTCGATGTTGCGCTCCACGTTCTCCACTACCACGATGGCATCGTCCACCACAATGCCGATGGCGAGCACCAGGCCGAATAAGGTGAGCGTGTTGATGGAGAACCCGAAGGCGAGCATGGCCGCGAAGGTGCCGATGATGGAGACCGGCACTGCGACTAAGGGGATGATCGAGGCCCGCCAGGTTTGCAGGAACAGGACCACGACCAGCACCACCAGCAGCACCGCCTCGAACAGCGTAATCACGACTTCGCGGATGGACTCGCTCACGAAGACGGTGGGATCATAGACGATCTGATACTGGATGCCCTCGGGGAAGTTCTGGGACAGTTCCGCCATCGTGCTCCTGACCCGGTCGGCGAGGCGAAGCGAGTTTCCGCCCGGAAGCAAGAAGACGGCGATGGGGACGGCGGGCTCGAGGTCCAGGCTGGACCGTAGCCCATAGTCCTGGGCGGCCAGCTCGACTCGGGCGACGTCGCGCAGCCGGGTGAGCTGGCCCTGGGACCCGGTGCGGATCACCACCGAGCCGAACTCTTCCTCATCCAGCAGCCGGCCCTGGGTGTTGACGGTGAGCTGGAAGGGCACCTGCTCGGTGAGCGGGGGGCCGCCCAGAATGCCGGCGGAGACCTGGACGTTCTGCTGCTGCACCGCCCGCACCACCTCGGCGGCGGTCAGGTTGCGGGCCGCGACCTTGGCCGGGTCGAGCCAGATCCGCATGGCGTAGTCTCCGCCGCCGAAGATTCGGACGTTACCCATGTCCGGCAGCCGGGCCAGCACGTCGCGAATCTGAATCAGAGCGTAGTTCCGCAGATACAGCTGATCATACCGCCGGTTTGGGGAGGTCAGGTGGACGACCATCGTCAGATCGGGGGAGCTCTTGACCACGGTCACCCCGAGCCGCCGCACCTCCTCCGGAAGTCGAGGCAGCGCCTGATTGACCCGGTTCTGCACCTGCACCTGAGCCAGATCCACATTGGTGCCGAGGGCAAAGGTCACCGTCAGCTGCATCACGCCGTCGGCGGTAGCCTGGGAGGACATGTAGAGCATCCTCTCGACACCGTTGATCTGCTCTTCGAGCGGCGTAGCAACCGTCTGGGCCGTGGTCTCCGGGCTGGCGCCCGGGAAGACGGCCCGGACCTGGACCGTCGGTGGGACCACCTCGGGGTATTCACTGATGGGCAGTGCTTGCATGGACAGGAGCCCCGCCGCGGTGATAACGATCGACAGCACGGCCGCGAAGATCGGCCGATCGATAAAGAACCGGGAAATGTTCACTGATTAGCCCCGGAATCGGCTGCTGCAGCTGCGCTCTCGGGGGGAGGAGCCTCGGTTGCTTTGACCTTTACGCCGGGACGGATCCGGGCGAATCCGTCGATCACTACCTTCTCGCCGGCCTCCAGGCCGGTGCGGATGACACGGCGCTGTCCTTCTATCTGCCGGCCCAGCGTGACACCGCGGTAGACCACTGAGTCGCCGGCCAAAACGAAGACGTACTTGCGGTCCTGGTCGGTGCTGACTGCGGCTTCGGGGATGGTGGTGAGCTGCCGGACTCCGGAGCCGATCAGGCGTACCCGGGCGAACATTCCCGGGGTGAACAGCCGCTGCTTGTTCGAGACGACCGCCCGAGCTCGAATGGTGCCGGTAGCCTGATCCAGTCGGTTGTCCACGAAGTCCATCCGGCCCCGATGAGGATAGCCCTGTTCATTGGCCAGGCCGATCTGGACTGGGTTGGCGGCCCTCCGGCTACTCGGACGCTCGCCGGCGCGGTCGAGCTGGTTGTACCGGAGGTAGGCGGATTCATCGCCTTCGAAATAGACGTAAATCGGGTCCAGGGAGACCACGGTGGTGAGCAGAGTTGATCCAGCGGGACCGGAGGCGACCAGATTGCCCTCCGTCACCTCGGCCCGCCCACTCCTGCCATCCACCGGCGCGCGGACTTTAGTGTAGCCCAGATCCAGTCTGGCGGCGCGGAGGGCGGCTTCTGCTGCGGTTACTGCAGCTCGTGCCTCGGACAGCAGGGTAAGACGGGTATCCATCTCTTCCTGGGAGATCGCTTGGGCCCGGACCAGGCCTTCGCCGCGCTTCGCGTCCCGCTCGGTCAGGGCTAGGCGAGCACGAGCCCGGGTAAGATCCGCCTGCCGCTGATCCAGCGTGGCCTGATAGGGCTCCGGGTCGATCTCGAACAGCACATCGCCCTTCTTCACCTCTTTCCCCTCGGTGAATGCTACGCGCACCAGGTATCCCGAGACCCGGGGGCGGACCTCAACGGCGTCCACCGCCTCGAACTCTCCCTGGTATTCATCCCACTCGGTTATCTGCTCGGCCTTGACCTCGGCCACGGTGACTTCCGGCGGCGGCGGCGGTGCTGGGGTCTCGGATTTGCACCCGGCGAACCCAAGGCAGGTCCAACTCAACAGAGCGTGGTAACGCATGGTGCACCTCGGAGAGTTCCCGGAAGGCGTCGGCGGAGTTCTGATCGTGCCTAGGTTGTAAGATTGAGCCTGGTAGGGAGATAGTCGCTCGCGGAACTGCGGTGCACAAGAGGTCTGGACCGCGCTTACCGTTCCTTCCGATACATCCGCATGGCGATCGGTGCCGCGACCATCACGATGAGCGCCGAAGCGACCAGGACCCGGAACACGGCGCTGCCAGCAGCCTCTCCGTGCATTAGCTGGCGAGACGCGTTGGCCAACTGGGTCACCGGGTTCCGGCCCACCACCTCCTGCAGCCAGCCCGGCATGGTCTCGAGCTTGACGAAGATGTCGCTGGCGAAGGTGAGCGGCATCAGGAAGATGAAGCTCGTCGTCATGACCGACTCCGGCGTGCGGACCAACATCCCAACGATGATCCAGAGCCAGGAGAGGGCAAAGGCGAAGACCAGCACCATCACCACGGCCAGCAGCACGCCGATGACCCCGCCCTGGGGCCGGAACCCGAGGATGAACCCCACGATCAGGATCAGCGCGGCGGCCATCGAGTACCGAAACAGGTCGCCCGCCAGGGCGCCGAGCAGCGGGGCCGGTTGCCACATCGGGAGAGAACGGAACCGGTCGTACAGACCCTTCTGAATGTCACCGTTGAGGCCCATCCCGGTGTAGACCGTGATGAAGACGACCGTCTGCACCAGGATCCCGGGCAGGAGGTACTGGATGTACTGCCGCGGCGATCCTGCGAGCGCCCCGCCGAAGATGTAGGTAAAGAGAAGCGTGAACATGATCGGCATCACGGTGACGTCAAACAGCTGGAACGGCACGTGCTTGATCTTGAGCATGGCGCGCCAGGCCAGCGTCGCCACTGCTGACAAGGCCGATGCCGGCTTGGGGCGAGCCCGCATGGCAAGCAGCTGGTGGGTGCGCTCGCCCGAGGGAAGCAGGACATCGGTGGTCATGACCGGGCCTCCTCCGGAACCGGATGCTCCGAGGTTTGGCCGGTAAGCGCCAGGAACACTTCGTCCAGACTGGGATTGCCCACTGAGAATTCGGCGACCTCGATGCCCCGCTGAGTCAGCGCCGCCAGCAGGTCGACCGCCTGCGCCGGACTCTCCAGCCGGGCGGCCAGCTCGCTGGGATCGGCCGCCGGCAGGAGCCCGTCGCCCAGAATGCGGTTGACCAGCTCCTCCGCCAGCTCGCGTTGATTAGGGCTCGCCAGCCGAAGGTGCAGCGCGTTCGAGCCCACCAGAGCCTTGAGCTCCCGGCTGGTTCCCTCGGCGATGACCTTTCCGTGGTCGATCACCGCCAGCCGCTCGGCCAGCCGATCGGCCTCGTCCAGGTACTGGGTGGTAAGCAGTACGGTAGTCCCCTCTTCTGCGATCCGGCGCACCAGCTCCCACACCTGGTTCCGGCTTCGCGGGTCGAGTCCGGTGGTGGGCTCGTCCAGGAAGAGGATCTCCGGAATCGCAATCAGACTGGCCGCGATGTCGATCCGCCGGCGCATGCCGCCGGAATAGGTCTGCACCTGTCGGCCGCCTGCTTCGCTCAGGCCGAAGGCCTCGAGCAGTTCCGATGCGCGTCGGCGCGCGTCGTGCCAGGAGAGCCCCAGCAGCCGCCCGATCAGCACCAGGTTCTCTGTGCCGGTAAGGTCCTCATCTACCGAGGCGTATTGCCCAGTCAGGCTCACCTTCTCTCGCACCGCGCCGGGTTCACGCACCACGTCATGGCCCAGCACCGTCGCCGTTCCGGCGGTGGGGCGGAGGAGCGTCGCGAGAATGCGGATGGTTGTGGTCTTGCCGGCGCCATTGGGCCCCAGCAGCCCGTAGACCGAGCCCTCCCGGATACGGAGATCCACTCCGCACAGGGCGCGGGTGTCGCCGAAGGTCTTGATCAATCCATGGGTTTCGATCGCGTTCACTCTAGCGGCGAGCCTCCCGAAGCTGCTCCTCCAGTCGCTGGTCGGACCATCCCGGCTGGTCCCTGGTCGTCGGGTGATAGGTCTGCACCACCACGCCGGAGCTGAACGGCTTAGTGTCTACCAGCCGCAGCACTGTCTTGGACGGAGTCTCGGGGAAGAGCCGCCGCCCGCTGCCGAGGATCACCGGGAACACCATGAGCCGCCATTCATCCACCAGGTCGTGCTCCATCAGGGTGTGCACCAGGGTTCGGCTGCCGCTAACCAGCACCGGTCCCCCGTGGCGTTCCTTGAGCCGCCTGATCTGGCCGATCACGTCATTTCCGATCGCCACCGTGTTGTTCCACTCCGGGTCCCGCAGGGTGGTAGAGACGACGTACTTGGGCATGGCGTTCATCTTGCCAGCAAACTCACCCGTCCGGCTGGGCCAGGCGTCGGCGAACGACTCGTAGGTAACCCGCCCAATCAGGAGCGACTCCGCCTCGAGCGTCTCCTCCAGCTTGTACCGCAGCTGGTCGTCACTCATGAAGTCGAAGACCCAGCCGCTGTGGGGATGACCGGGCTCACCACCCGGTGCCTCCATGACGCCGTCCAGTGTCACGAACTCCGATACCACGATGTTGCTCATGCGTGCTCCTCGCGTTCACTGCGCCGCTGGGCGGACACGGACTCTCTCTCCCCGTTGATCAGAGATAATTCTACATCGCAAGATTCCGCGGCATTGTAACGAGCAGAGGCGGTCTCTCAGCCGCTACGGCCAGGGCCGGCGAGTCGCTCGACGTACTGCACGAAGCCGGGGTCTTCACCGCTCAGGAGTTGCGGCATCCGGGAGCGGAAGTCAGACCTGCGGCACCACTCCAGGATGTAGTCCTCCCACGAGTGCCAGCGTCGAGCTTGGTTGGGCGACATGTTCTTGTCATACAGCAGCAGGTAGGCTCGTTCGAACAATGAGGTTAGCATCTCGAAGATTATGATCAGCCGCTCGTTCTGCTCTTCGGTGAGCGACGGAGTCGCCTCGGCGGAAAACAGCTTGAGGTCTGGGTTGGCCAGTGCCACCTTGAGGAAATCCTGGTAGTTGTCTGAGAGCAGTTGGTACACCTCCTCGTCCTCATTTTCCCGTTCCTTCCTCTGCTCGAAGAAAAAGACGGCGATGGCGAGGGGGAGGCCTATGACTGTCACCACATAGCTCAACAGCTCCCAGGTTTCCAGTGACATTCTATCGGCCGCTCTCGGCGCGACGGTTGATCGCTTCGGCGATGCGCTCAGGGACGCCATCGGTCCCGACCAGAGTGAGATATACGCCTGGCAGTCCTGACTCTATTGCCTTCCGGGCGATGAACTGGCGTGCCGGAGGTAGCCGGCGAATGACCCGCTCGGGGTCGTGGAGCTGAAGGGCAACTACGGCAACGCCTCCGATCTCCTGCACTGATGCGGCGCGAACTTCGTTCCAGCCGATCACGCCTACCGGGAGAATGCTGTCCCGGATCCCGGAATCGTCGATGACCACCCGCTCCACCTCTTCACCCAGCGCGCGCAGCTGGATCAGGGCGAGCACGCCGCCCAGCGCCGCCAGCGACCAGCCGATCCAGGCTGGGAGCTCGAGCACGATGAGCCCGGCCCCGACGCCGAGGAGAGCGAGGCCGACCGTGAGCTTGCGGTAGTGGTACCGCCGGGAGAGGCGGAGAACGATTCGCTCCATGGATCTCCGGATCAGCCTTTCCGCCCGACGGTGAGCTTGACCGGAACACCCAGGAAGCGTCGGTAGCGCTCGACCGCCCGGGACAGCCCGCGCTTCTCACTCCCGGTGAGCGCTCGAGGGCTCTCCACGTCCAATACCATGCCCCTCGGGGTCAGACCCGTTCTCCAGGTGCCGGCCACCTGGCCATCCACCACCAGCGCATGGCGAAAGCTTACCAGGGAGTTGGCGTACAGGGCGTGGGGCACTACCTGCCGGTCCCGGTACGCCACGAGGTACTCGTCGTAGATGGGCAGGAGATCCACCGCCGGCTTGCGGCGAGCGCCGGGCTGGAGGCTCCGCCCGACCGTCCAATACCTGATCCCGCCGACCTCCTGCGGCCTCGCCCGGATCATCTCCAGAGCTCGCTTAGCGTCAGGGGTTCCAATGCCCGACCACCAGACGAAGTCCCGGACTGTGGCGGGACCATGACTACGGAAGAACCGTTCGGCCAGCTCTGCCAGCGCCTCTTCCCGGGCCAGACGCGGTGCGCCGGGGGCACGGTGCTCCAGAAGGGCGTAGGTGGACTGCGTGCCGCGACGGGGGCCGCTGCAGATGAGTCCCTCGAGCTCGGCGTACATCGCGATGTGTCCCAGCTCCATCGACCTGCTGGGTAATCCGGCGCGCTGGAGATGGGTTCCCAGCTCGCGGCGGGTCAGACAGCCGTGGTCCCCGAGAGCACGCTCGAAGATACCGGCCGCGCGAGTCATGACGGCGGTATCCAGGCCCAGCTGGCGGTCGTAGGTCGACATCCTCCGATGGACGAGGGGCGCTGTCAGCTCGAGCATCCAGCGGATATCGGCTGGGGTAACGAAGTGCCAGGTGGGACGAAGCACGTGGGTCCGGAGGATGGCTCCCCGGTCGAGCGCCCGGTCGAGCGCCTTATCGGTCATCCCGGGCGACATGCGAAGGCCGAGCGCCCATTTGGCCGGGCCGTATTCCTGAGCCTGAACGGCGCCAAGCCAGGCAACTATCCGCGCCGGGTCGCGCCCCCGGGGGCGGCTGATCCGCTGGTTATGAAGTCTCTGATCGGGAATCGGCACCGCCGGCCGGCAAGCCTAGATCCAGACGTCGTTCGCCGCGGTGCGCTCGCCGCCAGCATGCCCGGTGTTGAGGACGCCACGCGGCTCGATCAACAGCAGCTTGACCTCCTTCTCGGCGAAGGGCTTGTGCTCGACACCCCGGGGCACCACGAAGAGCTCGCCGGGACCGAGGGTGACCGCGCCGTCGCGGAAGTCGATCCGGAGCTCGCCATCGAGAACCAGGAACGCCTCGTCGGTCTCGGGATGGTCGTGCCAGACGAAGTCGCCCTCGATCCGCACCAGCTTGAACTGGTAGTCGTTGAGCTCAGCGACGACTCTCGGGCTCCACTGCTCGCCGATCATCTGGAGCTTCTCATCCAGATTGATGGCCGGATACGACTTGGTTGTGGTTCGGTTCATGGAGGGCTCAGATCAGGTGGTGGGACAGGCGTCGTCCCAGGTGGCGCTCGCGGACGAAGGGGTGCCCTTCGGGATCGAAGGCTTGCTGGAAGACACCCTCGAAGCGCTCGAACCACTCCCGCCGCTGGCGCATGACTGCGGCATGCGCGCTCCGGAACACATAACCTCGTAACGCCTCGAGATCGGCCCAGACCGACATGTTGATCATGATGCGCTCGTCGCCGTAGGGCCGGATTGCCGTGGCGTCTCCGTCCTCGGTCTGCAGCCGCCAGACGAATCCGGGTGTTTGCTCAGCCAGGGCGTTGATCTCGTCCAGCTTGGCTACGAAGCCCTGCATGACGGGGTCGGTGATCGCCCCTCGGGCCCGGCCGATATTGACCTGAGCCAAGTGCCAGGCAACGCCGCTCATGATTGGACCATGCCTCCGAAAGGGTCGTGAACCGTCGGGTCGCGGTCTAAGGTTGCCGCCGAATGACCTCGGCGACCAGAGTGCGCAGAGCCTCGACGTCCTCCTCGCTGGGCGCGCTCGGCGTGGACTCCCACTCCGGTTCCTCCTCGCTGCCGGGCTCGATTGCTACCGAGTGCCAGCGGGTGCCGTGGAAGCTGCCATCAGGTTCGAACCGGCCGCCCACGCTCAGATGCAGAATCGTGGCGCGGTCGGCCTCACCGCTGCGGTAAAGCACCGAATCACCGGCGCTGAGCAGTGCGCCGCCGGCATCGAGCACTACCAGCACGGATCGGAGGCCGGCCGGTCCCGCCGAGAGGTTGATGGTGAGCTGCTCCCACCCGGCAATGGACCGACCGGCTGGAGTAGCCAGCACCTCGGGCGAGCCGACCGGCTTCCGCTCCGGCACCGCATCCTCCGGGAGCGGCGCCAGCAGCGCGTGCCAGTGGGGACCCGACTCCCCCGAACTCCTATCCGGCTTGGTCATTGGGATCACTAATGTACTGGAGGAGATGCGTGCTTGCCTGAGCCAAACTGCCGTTCGTCATCCCTAGTGTTAATACGGCCTTCTTTCCTCCTCATACTTCAATCCAAGGACCGTGGCCAGCTCCCGCCCCAAGACCCGACCCGTGTCGTCCGAGGTTCGCGCAATGAGAATGTCGGGAGTGCCCTCGGTTCCGAGCAGCACGACCCGCTCGTGGCTCCGGCCCTGAGCGAATTCGGGAGGCAACATGCGCTCTACTCTGACAGCTTGAAATCGACCAAGGGGAAACCGGCCCGCGGGTCCGTGCAACCGGACGCCGTAGAGCCTGATGGGATCGACCAGAACCTGATCGCGATCTATGGTGCCGCGGGAGGTCTCCAGGTTTCCAAGAAAGAGTCGCCCGAAGTACAGGATGATCACCGTTACCAGCAGAAGCTGCACCGCCGCTACCTGATCGTGGGTCACCAGGAGTGAGTACAGCATCCCCGCGATGACCACCAGGAGGAGGCCCAGGACGCCGCGCAGGATCAGTTTAATGACGGGACTGGTGTCGAACCGGTAGGGAAGGGAGACCGCCATCGAGCGGGGTCAGCCGGGCAACTGGGCCACCAACCGCTTGGGCGCGATTGCCCGGTAGCTCTCGTCGATCCAGAGCTGGAGCAGAGTGACCGGCACCTTGGCGGAGCGGGGGAATCGGGCGGTGACCCATCCGCTCCGGCCCAGCCCGTATTCGGTGGGTGAAGCGAAGGGAAGCTTTACTGCGACATCAGCGGAGGAGGGCAGCTTCGCTGAGAGGGAGAAGGTCTCTCCGTCGACGGCCAGGAAGACGAAGGACTTTCCCTTCACCTTGATGGCATGATGGCCCCAGGGCATGTCCTCCTGAGCCTCCGGATAGGAGAGGGCGAGCTTCCGGAGTCTGGCGCCATCGCGCGGGAGTCCGGTTTTCTTGGAGGAGGAAGCCACCGCTTACTGGATCACGTCGATAGTGATATCCACTTCCACGACCTCGGGCAGCTCTCCCAATGGAACGAACGTCAGTTGCACCGGTACCGGGCCGCCAAGGGATGGGGTCGAGAGGGGATCGGTCAGGTGGTACGCGTACAGGTTGGCTGCCACAGTATCCGACGTCGGTCCCCCGCTTGGGGACCCACCGTAGTCATGCATCTCCAGTGAGTACGAGCCTGTTTCATCAGTCTCATCCACCGGCGCATCAAACGCGCCGGAATTCTCTGCCGCAGAGAGCGTCACCTGAACCCCTGCCAGTGGAGCTCCGGCCGGGCTTCGTGCCACGCCCTCCACCTTGGCACAGCCATAATTCCCGAATTCCCCGGTCTGCCGGCAGGTTCCGAATGCCGGCCCCGAGCCATCGGAGCAGGCGGCAATCATAGCCAGGCCCGCGCACAGAAATAAGAGGCGGCGCACTCTAGCCTCTAGGCAAATTTTCATGGGAACCCTCCGGATGCTTAATTATGTCATTCGGTAGGGTGGTCTGACAGTAGTGCAATCGAATGCATGCAACCAACACGGCAAAGTCATGTCTCTCGTTCCGGTTCTCGTAACGCTAGCCATCGTCCAGGGGTCAAGCCAGCAGAGTCCGACAGCAGATGCCGGCCGGTGGGAGCGGCAGGCCCGGGCCGTCACCATCACCCGGGACGACTGGGGCATAGCCCACGTCCGGGGGAAGACCGACGCCGATGCGGTGTTCGGGATGATCTACGCCCAGGCGGAGGACGACTTCAACCGGATCGAGACCAACTATCTCAACGCGCTGGGGCGGCTGGCCGAGGCGGAGGGCGAGCGCGCCATCTGGCAGGACCTCCGGATGAAGCTGTTCATCGATCCGGACAGCCTGCGGGCGACCTATGCGCGGAGCCCAGCATGGTTGCGCCGGCTGATGTCAGCCTGGGCCGACGGGCTCAATTACTACCTGAACACGCATCCGGAGGTGAAGCCGCGGGTGATCACCCGGTTTGATCCCTGGATGGCGCTCAGCTTCACCGAGGGCAGTATCGGTGGCGACATCGAGAGCATCTCTCTCGATCGATTGAAGGATTTGTATGGAAGGTGGGCCGAGCCTCCTGTGCCAGCAGACTCGGCCCTCCAGCCGGTCAAATCGGGCTCCAATGGGTTTGCCATCGCTCCAGCCAATACGGTGAATCACCGTGCTCTCCTGCTGATCAATCCCCATACGACCTTCTTTTTTCGCTCCGAACTGCAGATGACAAGCGACGAGGGGCTGAACGCCTACGGTGCAGCGACGTGGGGGCAGTTCTTCATCTATCAGGGGTTCAACGACCGGCTGGGCTGGATGCACACTTCGACCGGAGCCGACGCGATCGACGAGTACCGGGAGACAGTTCTGAAGAAAATCGAGTCAGGGCTCTGGTATCGATATGGCGGGAAGGAGCGGCCGCTTGGTATCAAAAAGATCAAGGTCCCCTATCGGACGAAGGAAGGGATGAAGAGTCAGACCTTCAGCGTCATGCGGACTCATCACGGGCCGGTGGTGCGGATCGAGGAAGGCCGATTCATTACCGTGCGGCTGATGCAGAAGCCGATCCAGGCGCTGAGCCAGTCCTGGCTCCGGACCAAGGCGCGCAACCTGTCCCAGTACCAGAGGGTGATGGAACTGCACGCCAACTCATCCAACAACACGGTCTACGCCGATGCTGACGGGCACATCGCGTACTTCCATCCCCAGTTCGTCCCCCGGCGAGACGACCGCTTCGACTGGACCGAGCCGGTGGATGGCAGCGATCCCGCCACCGAATGGAAGGGCGTGCATGGCATCAAGGACAGTCCCCACGTGATCGATCCGCCCAACGGCTGGATCCAGAACGTCAACAACTGGCCCTATTCGGCGGCGGGCCGGTACAGCCCGCGGCGGAGCGACTTCCCAGCGTACATGGACAATGCCGGCGAGAGTCCGCGGGGGGAGCACGCCATCATGGTGCTGGAGGGCCGCAAGGATTTCACCCCGGACCGGCTGCGGGATGCGGCGTTCGATCCCTATCTACCGGCATTCGCCCGGCTGATTCCTCAACTTGTGGCTGCTTATGACTCTTCAGAACCTGGAGGATCGATCAAACGGAAGCTGGAGCAGCCAATCGGGGTGCTCAAGGATTGGGACTATCGCTGGTCCGCGAGCTCGGTTCCGACTTCCCTCGCAGTGTATTGGGGAGAGGCCCGAGCGGAGAGCGGGACGGGTCAGCCTCTGGCGGCCCTTCTCATCGCGTGCAACCGGCTCATCCGAGAGTTCGGCACCTGGAAGAAGCCATGGGGCCAGATCAACCGCTTCCAGCGGCTCACCGGCGACCTGGTACAGCCGTTCAGCGATTCAGCCCCCAGTGTGCCGGTGCCGTTCACGTCGGCCCAGTGGGGCTCGCTGGCCTCGTTCGGGGCCAGGCAGTACCCGGGGTCGAAGCGGAGGTACGGCACCTACGGCAACACCTTCGTAGCCGTTGTCGAGTTCGGTCGGGACAGCGTTCGGGCCAAGGCGGTGTCGCCCGGCGGTGAGAGCGGGGATCCCAAATCCCCCCATTTCAACGATCAGGCGGCGCGGTACGCGACGGGGGGTCTTCGGGATGTGTACTTCTATCCGGGTCAGCTTCGAGGGCACACCGAGCGGGAGTACCATCCCGGAGACCGTTGAGAAAATCGTGACCTCGAGAAACCCGGGTGCCGCAGCCGCCGTAGGGCTGCCGTCCATTCCGATTGCCTAACCCCTTGGAGGCCTAGTGCGACTGCTCGCCTTGATGATTCCCTTGATGCTGCTTGGCCACCCCAATCCGCCCCGTTCCGGCGAAGAGCTGGTGCGCCAGATGCACGCCCGCTATGCCGGGAAGTGGTACCGGAACCTCACCTTCATCCAGACCACGAGCTATCCCGACCGACCGGTCGAGACCTGGTACGAAGCCGGGACCGTCCCCGGCAAGCTCCGGATCGACATTGCGCCTCTGGACAGCATGAACGCGTTCATGTACGTGGGCGACTCTGCCATCGTCTTCAAAGGCGGGAAGCGGGTCTCGGCCCGCAAGGACCGGAATCTCCTCATGACCCTTGGCTTCGACGTCTACGGCCAGCCGCCGGAAACCACCGTCGCCCAGCTCAAGGACCAATCGATCGACTTGAGCAAGATCCGGGAGGACAGTTGGAAGGGCACCAAGGTCTGGGTCGTCGGCGCTGCGAAAGGGGATACCACCAGCAACCAGTTCTGGATCGAGCAGGACCGGCTCCTCTTCGTTCGCCTGATTCAGGCGCACCGGAGCCAGAAGAACCCCTCCGAGCCGCCCAGCATCCTTGACATCACCTTCGAGAACTACCGACCGCTGGCACAAGGATGGATCGCGCCGACCTGCGTGATCAAGCTGAACGGGAAGGAAGTGCAGCGAGAGGAGTACCGGGACATCCGGGCCAACGTGAAGCTCCAGTCGGACCTGTACGACCGGGAGACCTACCGCAAGGCGGCCTGGATCGGGGAGACGAGTTAGCTCCGGACTTGTGGCCGCCGGTCGACTGGGGTGATATTGCCCGACCTGCCCGTCGCTTAACTGACGTGGGAGCAGTGCCCTTCGAAAGGTGACGTTTGACGAAATTCAAGCCCGGGTCGGTGAGTCGCTCAGGGATCCGGTGCTGTGGTATGGTGGCGGCTCTGGCCACGGTGGCGAGCGGAGTGTCGGCCCAGGCCGCCAGCCCGACGCCACCGGTTCGCGTCACCACCGAGAACGCCCGTTTTACCAACTACCTGCACGACCTGGCCGGGCCCGGCGCCTTCATCGGCATCGTTGGGGGCGGTGTGGTGGATCAGGTCTGGAATAAGGATCTGACCGACCCTCTGGCCCAGCGAATCTTGTCTCGGGCCGGGAAAGCGGCAGTGCAGGTGAGCGTCCGTCACGGCCTCGCCGCTCTCATGCACTACAGCACCGATTACCAACCTTGCCACTGCAGCGGGTTCGGGCCCAAGGTGGAGCACGCCCTGCTGGAGACCTTCACCGATCGCCGGGCCGACGGAACCCGGGCCCTCACTGTACCTCGCCTGGCTGGGGCATATGCCAGTGGTTTTGGCAGTCTTGCCTGGGACCACAATCACAAACCAAGCGACGTAGTCGTCGGCACCACTCTCTCCTTCGGATTTACCGCACTCTTCAACATCACCCGCGAACTCACGGGCCTCGCGCGCTAAAAAGCCAACCACACTTCTGGTGACCTCTGTGCCTCTGTGGTTTAGTCTTTCGGGGTAGGGGTGAGGCGCTTTTCATAGCGCCAGACCTCCAGCGGGTAGATGCCGTGGGGAGTGTCCAGCCGGTTGATCATGTTTCCCACTCGCCGCCAGCCGCACTTCTCGTAAAATCGGGCCGCCCGCTGATTGCCGATGGCGCAGGCTAGCCATGCCGTCGCAGTGCCGTTGGCGGCGAGACGGGCCTCCCCGTCGGCCAGCAGCGCCGCCGCGATACCGGTGCCTCGGGCCTGCGGCGAGACGTATAGCTGATAGAGCTCGTCCTCATGGATCATGCAGAAGCCGACCGGATCCCCGGGAGCGCCCGCCACCCTCACATCTTCCAGCGCGGCCTCCAGTCGCTCCCGAAAGCTCTCCAGGGTACGCACCCGAGCCAGCTCCGCCGGCAGGATATCTGCATGCGCATCCTGCCAGCCATGGTACCAGATTCTGGCGAGCTTATCGATTTCGGTTGGTTGAGCGGATCTCACATCGGCGGGCGGAGAGGCCCTTATTCCCAGGTGAGCTCGAAAGGCTGGGACACCCGATCTGCCTCGGGTACCAGATGGCGGCCGTTGGGATCCAGCGCCACCTCGAAGACGAAGCGGTAGATGCCGGCCCGGTTGTTCACGTACTCGAAGTCCATCGGGGGCGCCGCCAGGCTGTCGCCTGCCGCTATGGGGAAGCTGGGACCATGGCCATCGACGACGAACCACGGTATCCGGTTGATCCAGTCCTCGCCGCTCCACTGCTCGACGTAGACGTACTCGTTCATCGGCGCGTAGATCGGCACCGTGCCCTGGTTCACCAGAGTAGGTTGAGCTGCTTGATCCTGCGCTAAGGAATAGACCGGTTTGTCGGTGCGTATCAGCAGGTCTGCCACCGGCAAGTCACTGGGCCCGTTGGAGCCACAGCCCACAAGCCCGGTGAGGAGAGGAAACAGACGGATCAGCATAGCCAATGTCCCACGCTCGCGCATAGCGACTCCCGATACGGCAAAGGTGCGTCGCATTAGGGGGCTTGTCGAGATTGCCGTTGTGGGCCCCGTTTCGGGCGATATCTTGTGAAGGGGCCCTATGTCCATCCGGAACGCGAGTTTTCTTCTGCGAGTCGCTTTGAGCGCTGCGGGCGGGGGAACTCTGCTCGGCTGCGACCAATGGGCTCTGTTCGTCAGCAGTGATGGAGTTCTAGCCATCACCATCGTGAGTGATGGGTACACCTTCGGACGCTTCCAAATCCAGAGCCGCGAGCTGAATGGCGAGAGTCGGGTAACCGACGTACCGCCGTCGGGACGGCTCACCCTCAGTGGGCTCAAGCCGGGCGAGGTCGAGGTGACCCTGCTGGCCCCGCCCCAGTGCCAGGTGGCAGCCCCAAATCCACGGACACTCATTGCAGAAGGGGACGGAACCATCAGCGTCGACTTCAGTGTCCACTGTCGGGCGCCCGACCTGGAGCCTTAGACCGACGTGCCCGCCGTGCCACCCCGATCGCGTCTTCTACCCACTCGCCTAACGCGTCGACATCCTCGAGGACCTCTGCGGCCACTTGGTAGTACTGCATTACCTCGCCGTCGTTGCCGTAGGGACGAAACGGCTGCAGGCCCGCGCTGATGAACTTCGGCCGGGTGGAGTCATCCACCTTGAAGTACAGTGTGTCGTTGTCGATGAGGGCGAAGAAGAGATCACCCGCATAAATGCCGACCCCGCCGAACATGCTGCGGGCGCGAATGCCTTGGGCACAGCGTTGGAGCTGCTCCAAGGTGAAGGTCCGGAAGCTGTCGGTGACGCTCATGTACGCTGGGAAAGCTCCGGCACCCACACCAGCGCCGACATCATCAGCAGCGTCCGGCGCAGGGTTACCTCTCGATTCTTACACCCAGCTTGACGGATTTCCATCGCTCGGTGGGGAAAATTGCGCCCAGGATAGCGCCGGTTCCGAATCCGATGGCTGCACCAATGAGTGCCACGTCTCCGGTGCTGGTACTGGGGTCCTCCTGCACCTCGTTCAACAAAGCCAGCGTGGCCGCCAGGACGGCGCCGCCGACCAGGCCTCGGGTCAGTGCGCTAGAGAGTCGCGACGGAACCCCGCGGCTGTAGTCGAGCCGCTGGATCAGATGGCGGGGAACGGCGAGTGGCCCGACGCTGTCGGTGATGGCGAGGTAAAGGGTATCGGATGAGAGTCCCGAGACCCGTCCCCGAAGGAGGTGCCCGCGCTGGTTGCCCTTCTGATACTGCATCTCCGGCAATCGGGCCTGGACCCGGGCGCCGGGAACAATCTCGGCTGGCCACTGCGCCTCGAGCCACTGGGTGGCAGTCAACGTGCCGAGAGCCGCCACAAGCATCCAGCCTGGGAGCAGCTTCACACCGCCTCCG
>Ga0075421_100002367_pt1 | contig 22548 bp, 18 predicted proteins | sample SoiMetdeltSBSDD5_FD_75292 | JGI IMG/M metagenome (GOLD analysis project Ga0075421, IMG submission 75292) | Bulk soil microbial communities from a Populus tree surrounding site in Tennessee, USA - Soil MetaG P. deltoides SBSDD5 | ecosystem: Environmental > Terrestrial > Soil > Tree plantation...
ATCGGGCGAGACGGCTGGCGCGGCAGGTCAGGCCAGCACCAGCGTCAGGGCACCCGCGAGCACAACTGCGGTGCCCGCCAGCAGGCGTCGCGTCACGACCTCCTCACCGCGGCGGGCCAGCAGGGGCGCGAGGACGAGCACGGACGGCACCGACAGCAGGTTGAGCGCGAGCACGACTCCGACCGGCGCCTGGTCGAGACCCAGCCAGCGCCACCAGGTGCCGATCGCGACGATCGACCCTGCGGCGACCTTCAGCGGCAGATCGGCCACCGCGTCGGACCATCGCATCGGCGCCGATCCCACGATCAGCAGCACACCGAGCGGCAGGGCGGCAGCGACCATCCCGATCGCGACGCCGAGGAGTGGGTACGGGAAGTCCGCCAGACCGCGCACGGTCAGGACCGCGCTGAGTGCCCACGCCGCTGCGGTCGTCAGGCCCCAACCCGAGTCGGCCAGCGCGGCCCGGCGGCCGGCCCCTGGGTCGGTGAGGATGGCAGCGCCCACCATCGTGACCGCGATGCCCGCCAACGCGATCAGACCGGGCAGTTCGCCGTACACCACCAAGGCGACCAGGACACCGAAGACCGGGCTCGTCGCGATCAGCGGAGCGGTTCGAGCGGCGCCGACCCGACTCTGACTGCGGTTGAGCGCGACCCAGCCGACGAAGAAGTGGACGATTCCCGCGAGGGCGAACATCAGCAGGCTGTAGGCGGTGGCGTCGCCGAGCGGACCAAGGCCCTCGGCGACCACCGCGATGACACCGATGACGACTGCTGCGGCGGTCACCTGGACGAAGGTGACCAGGGTGACGTTGACCGCCCGGCGCACGGCCTGCACCGACAAGGCCTGGAACAGCCCGAACAACACGCCCGCGCCGGCCGCCCACGCGGCTCCTTCCTCCACAGTTGTCAGCCGTTGTTCGGGTCAGGGCCCGAATAGCGGCTGACAAGATCGCCGAAGGTGAGCCGATCGGCGTTGCCGCCGAGGACGAGGGCCTCCGAAGCCGGATCCAACCGGAGCCCACGGACCGAGCCCACCGGGTCCGGATCGCCCATGTCGAACGGGTGGTCGGAGCCGAGCAACACGCGATCCGCGCCGGCGAAGTCCACGAGCGCCGCGAGGACCGTCGGATCGTGGACGACGGTGTCGAAGTGCAGTCGGCGCAACGACGCCTCGACCGGCTCGGTCAGCCGGCCGGCCGCTGCAGCGACGGCGCGGTGGGCCTGGTCCAACCGGCCCCGCAAGGCGAGGGCCGCGCCGCCGCCGTGGGACAGCACGATCCGAAGGTCCGGGTGCCGCTCGAGCGTCCCCGACAAGACCAGGTGGGCCGCCGCCACGGTGATCTCCATCGGGTTGCCCACGGCGTTCCAGAGGTAGTAGTCGCGAAACACCGGCTCCTCGAAGGCCGAGGTCGTCGGATGCACGAAGACCAGGGCGCCGGTGTCTTCGGCGGCCTGCCAGACCGGCTCGAAGCGGTCGTCGCCGAGGTAGACGCCGCGCACACTGGCGGTGATCTCGACGCCGCACAATGCGCCGTCGGCCATCAGGGACCGCAACTCCCGCGCGGCGAGATCCGGCTTCTGCATCGGGATGGCACCGACGGCCGCGACCCGGCCCGGATGCTCGCGTACCTGGCGGATCAGCCCCTCGTTCTGCAGCCGGCAGCGCCGTCGGCACTCGTCGGCGTCCACGTCGGGAAACAGCAACGGCACGAAGGGGCTCAAGACGACGGCGTCGACGCCGCGCGCCGTCTGGGCGGCCAGGATGGCGCCGACGTGGACCATCTCCCCGACGGCCGATCGGAGCCGGCGGCCGCCGATCTCGACGATCTGGCCGTCGTCGTCCCACCACACCGCGGGCCGCCACGACTCGTCCGGCGCCGCCGAGCGCAACAACTCCGGCACGACCACATGGCAGTGGACGTCGACGCACCGCGAGCCGGTGCTCTCCTCAGTCGTCGGCAAGCCGGTCCGCCATCCAGTCGGCGATCATCGGCCGGGCAACGCTCGGCAGGTTCGCCGCACCGTGGTTGCCGTCGGGGTAGCAGACGAACTCTCCCTCGGGGGTCGCGTCGGCCTGCTGCTTGGTCTGCTCCCAGGGGATCAGCCGGTCGTGCTCGCCGGTCACATAGAGCGCCGGCACGTCGATCCGCTCACAGACCCCGCTGAGATCGAGTGCCTGGGCGCGTTCGCGGCCGTCGTCGTCGCTGCCGCCGCCCGACTTCACCGTGAAGGTGTCGCGAGTCATCGAGGGCAGGTCGTCCCACAGGTCGCCCCAGCGGTAGGGCCCGCTGATGCCGACGACCGCGCGGACCCGTGGCTCGTACGCCGCCACCCGAGGGGCGTAGTAGCCGCCGAGGCTGACGCCGAGCAGGCCGATCCGGTCGGCGTCGATGTCGTCGCGGGCGCAGACCAGGTCCAGCAACGGTGCGAGCGCGGACTCGTAGTCGTGGCGGATCGGCAGGCCGAGCCCGGTCTCCCCTTGGCCCGGTCCGTCGACCGACACGGTGGCCATGCCGCGGTCCAAGAAGGCCTGCTCGAGGAAGAAGAATTCCTCCTTCGTCGAGTCGAGTCCCGGGATCAAGACGACCGCCGGCGGCAAATCTCCGCGCCGAGATTGCGCGTCTTCCTCACCGCCGCCGTCCGCCGCGTCTGTTGATGGAGCTGTCTGGTGGGGAAGACGCGCAATCTCGGCGGGAGGGTCGGGTGGCCGGCGCAGGTTGGCCGCCAGGGTGGCGCCGTCGATGGTGACGGTGAGCCGCTCAGCGGTGGGGTCGAGCAGCCGATGCGCGTTGAGCATCTCCTCGACACTGCGCCAGGTCGCCTCCTCGACGAGGTCGAGGTCGACCATCCAGACGAACTTGCCGAAGTGCCGATCGACGGCGGCGTTGCGCCAGGCATGACCGGCGGTCAGCGCGTGGCCGTCGGCCTCGGCCCGGAACGCCCGTTCGGCGTGTGCGTCCGCGGTCCGGCTCCACTGGGCCAGCCAGTCGCCCCACGACGCGACCCGGTCGGTCGTACGGACGAAGTCGTTGTAGTCGACTCCGTTCTGGAGCATGCGCGGAGCCCAGTGGGCGATGGCGGTCTCTACGGCGGCGTCAGGCATCGACGACCTCCTCGAGTGACGTGCCGAGATCCGAGAGGATGACCTGCGCCGCGTTGCGTCCCGGCCCGCCGGTGATCGAGCCGCCGGGGTGCGTCGTGCCGCCGGTCTGGTAGAGCCCGTGCAGCGGCGTCCGGTGCGAGGCCCAGCCCGGCGCGGGACGCTGCGGCCCGGCGTACGCGATGCTCCGGTCGCCGCCGTGCCAGGCGCCCCGCACCATGTGGGGGTTGGCGGCCTCGAAGTCGCGCGGCCCCTTGACCAGCGACGCCTCGACGACGTCGTCGGTGAAGTCGGGGCAGTGCTTGCGCACATGGTCGAGCAACGCGTTCATGCGGCGCGCCTTGAGGGAGTCCCAGGTCTCGCCGGCCGGCAGCCGCCACCCGTGCGGGGCCAGCAGCTTGACGGTGTGCGCGCCGGCTGGCGCCCGCGACGGATCGACCAGCGTGGGCGTGGCGATCAGCAGCCAGGCGATGTCGTCGCTCCAGCGGCCGTCGGACATGTCGCGCCCGTACTGCACGACGTCCTCGGGCCATCCGATGGTGCCCGCGGAGACGGCGGTGCACGGTTCGCCGTCCCCGCGGGAGAAGGTGGGCGGCTGGGTCGCCGCGAGATAGACCGCGAGCCCGGCCGCGCCCGGGTCGTAGGTCTCGACCCCATAGCGCCAGTCCTCCGGCCAGACGTCCGTCGGCGCCATGTCGAGCAGATGCTTGACGTGGATGGTCGACACGACAGCGATTCCGGCGCGGAACCGTTCGCCGTCGGTCGTCTCGACGCCGACGCAGCGGCCGCCCTCGACAAGCAGCGCCTGCACGGTCCGGTCGCACTGGACGGTGCCGCCGTACCCCTTCAGGCACGTCAGCAGCGCGTCGGTCAGCGCGCCGGAGCCGCCGACGGGGATGGTCCAGCTGCGGCGCTGCCGGGAGCAGACTGTGGAGTACGCCAGGATCCCGGTGCCGGCCGAGTCGGGCCGGACGAACGTCTGGTACGCCTGCCACAGCATGTACGACCGGATGTGCCGGCTGTCGTACTCGTGCCGGATCACGTCCCAGGCACTCAGCATCCTGCGTCGCATCCAGATGTTGCCGCGCGGATGTTCCGACAGCAGTTTGTCCAGCGACGAGCCGGAGCCGATCGGGCGATTCTGGCTGGCGCCGAAGACGTCGCGGATCTCGTCCCACTCGCGGAGCATGCGGGAGTACGCCGCAGCGTCGGCCTTGGAGAAGCGGGCGAACTCGTCGAGGGTGCGGTCGACGTCGAGCCAGTGGGTCAGCTGCTCGCCGTCAGGGAATCCGACGTGAGCGACCGGATCGGGGTCGACGTAGCGCAGTCCGTGGTCGGCGACCAGCCCGAGCTCGTCGTCGGCGATCAGTGGGTTGCCCTGGATGATCGTGTGCCCAGTCGAGCAGGAGTCGATCCGGTAGCCCGGGAGCAGCGGCTCCTCCGTCGCCGCGCCGCCGCCCGGGATCGCTCGGGCGTCGAGGACCACGACGCGGTAGCCGGCCTTGGCGAGATAGCAGGCCGTGATCAGGCTGTTGTGCCCTGCCCCGGCCACGACGAAGTCAGCGGTCATCTCGCCCCCTTCGCGCCGAGATTGCGCGTCATCCCCACTCGCTCGCGTCGACATTGCGCGTCATCCCCACTCGCTCGCGTCGACATTGCGCGTCTTCCCGCCTCAGAGGGGGAAGACGCGCAATCTCGGCGCAAAGGGTTTGGGGCGGTTGGCTCATGGGGCCTTCACCGAGCCGCCGAAGTAGAGCCGGGCGATGTCGGGGTCGTCGACGACCGCCTTGGCCGGCCGCTGGGTCACGATGCGGCCGCTCTCCATGACGATGCCGTCGGTGGCGAGCCGCATGCCGAACCGGACGTTCTGCTCGACGATCAGCAGGGTCTTGCCGTGGTCGCACATCAGGAGCACCGAGTCGTACACCGACTGCAACGCCTTCGGGTCGAGCCCGAGCGACGGCTCGTCGAGGAGGACGAGCACCGGGTCGAGCATCAGGGAGCGGGCGAACTCGACCATCCGCCGCTGACCGCCGGACAGGTTGCCCGCCTTGTCGTTCGCCCGGTCGGCAACGATCGAGAACAATTCCTTGACCTCGTCGTAGCGGCGCCGGATCAGCCCGCGGTCGCGCCGGATGATGTAGCCGCCCAGGAGGACGTTCTCGCGCACCGTCAGGGTCGGGAACAGCGCGTCCGACTGCGGCACCTGGCTAACGCCGCGTCGCAGGATCTGGGCCGGGGAGTGCCCGTCGATCCGGTCGCCGTCGAGATGGATCTCGCCGAGGCGTGGCGTGATCAGCCCGCTCACCGCGCGCAGCACGGTCGACTTGCCGGCGCCGTTGGGACCCACGATGCAGGCGACCGACTGCGGTCCTACCTCGATGTCGATGCCCTGCAGGACGTCGCCACCGCCGTAGCCCGCGACGACGCCGGACAGCCGCAACATCAGGAGCCGCCCCCCTTCGTCCGTTCGGTCCCATTGCGTCGAGATTGCGTGTCTTCCACACCCGCTGGTGTGGACGGTGCGGCTGTCACAGCTTCCTCGGGTGGGGAAGACGCGCAATCTCGACGCGGACTGGTCTCGACGCTGAAGTCCTCGCCGAGGTAGGCGTCGATGACCGCCGGATCGGCCTGGATCTGCTCCGGGTTGCCCGTGCTGATCCGCCGGCCCCGCGCCAGTACGTGGATCGGGTCGCACAGATCCAGGACGAACGGCATGTTGTGCTCGACGATGAGGAACGTCGTGCCGTGCCGGTTGAGCTCCCGGATCATCTCGGACATCCGCTCGATGAGCACCGGGTTAATGCCGCCCGCCGGCTCGTCGAGCAGGATCAGCCGCGGATCGAGCATCAGGATCTGGGCGAGCTCGACGAGCTTTTGCTGACCGAACGACAGGTCCGACGCCTTCTGCCCGGCGAACGCACCCATGCCGACGAAGTCGAGCAGCTCCCGGGCCCGCGCGGCCTCCGGCCCACTGACCGCGATCCGGCCGAGCTGGGACAGGGAGAACGTTCGCTGCGGAGCCACGACGTTCTGCATCACACTCATCTCGCGGAACAGCCGGGTGATCTGGAAGGTCCGCCCGAGCCCGCGATGCGCCCGCTGCCACGAGTGCAGCCCGTCGATCCGCTCCCCGGCGAACCAGATCTCGCCCGCGTCGGGCCGCAGGGTGTTGTCGACGAGGTTGAACAGGGTCGTCTTGCCCGAGCCGTTCGGCCCGATCAGTCCCGTGATCGAGCCCTCCGGTACGGCGAGCGTCGCACCGTCGACGGCGCGAAGGCCACCGAACCGGCGCTCGAGACCGGTCACCTCCAGCAGCGGCACATCGGGTGCGAGCGCCGGCACCTGCTCGCGGTCCTTGGCGACCGGGAACGCGCCGCCGGTCTCGACCCGGGCACCGACCAGCCCGGCTTTGCCCCGCGTACGCCACCACACGATCAGCCGCTCGACTGAGGGGAGAATGCCAGTCGGCAGGAACAGGACGAGCCCGACGAGGAGCCCGCCGAAGATCAGCAGCCTGGTGTTGCCGCCGCCGAGGTCGTTGTTGGCGACCTCGTTGAGCCATTCGATGAGGAACGCGCCGATCACCGGCCCCCACAGGGTCCCCTTGCCACCGACTAGCACGGACAGCACGATCTGGACGCTGAACAGGATGCTGAACATGCCGCGCGGGTCGATGAACGCCAGGTAGTAGCCGAGGACCGCACCGGCCGCGCCGACGAGGAACGAGCTCGCGACGAACGCCAGCATCTTCTCGACTGGCAGGTTGATCCCGATCGTCGCGGCCTTCGTTTCGTCCTCGCGGATCGCGATCAGACCCATGCCGAGCTTGGTGCGCTGGATCCACCACGACAGCAGCAACTGCAAGGCGAGGATGCCGCACAGCGCGTAGTAGAACGGCCAGTTGAAGAACTCGATGTCCCAGGTCGGCAGCGGCAGCGACAGGCCCGCGGTGCCGTTGGTGAGGTCCTTCCAGTTGACCGCGACGACCTGGACGAGGAACAAGAACGCGACCGTGATGATGACGAAGGCCGGTCCCCGCGTACGCAGCGACACCAGGCCGAGCCCCAGGGCGACGACGCCGGTGACGACCGCGGCGAGCGGGACCCAGACCCACGGCGTCACCGACTCGAACCGGGTCGCGCAGATGCCGATCGTGTAGCCGCCGAGCCCGATGAACGCTCCTTGACCCAGCGACACGTAGCCCGCGAGGCCCATGATGATGTTCAGGCCGCTGGCCGCGACGGCGAAGACCAGCGACAGGATGTACATGTTCTGGTAGTACCTGTCGTCGGAGATCAGCGGATAGACCAGCACGTACAACGCCGCGACGGCCAGAGCGATCCGGCCGAGCCAGATCGGGCGCGCCGTCTCCGTCGTGGGCGCGTCGCTCATGTGGCCACCGCGTCGTCACGCAGCTTTGACCCGAGCAGCCCCTGCGGCCGGATCAGCAGCACGGCGAACACGATGGCGTACGGCACGGCGGTCGCCCACGCCGGCGACACGTACGCGGCCGTCATCGTCTCGGCGACGCCGAACATCACCGCACCCAGCACGGCGCCGCCCATGCTGCCCATGCCGCCGAGCACGACGATCGCCAGCAGCCGCGCGATCCACTGATAATGCGAGCCGGGGACGAACGGATAGAGGATCGCCGCGATCGCGCCGCCGGCGCCGGCCGTCGCGATGCCAATCGCGAAGACCAGCGCCGCGACCGACGAGATCGTGATTCCGACGAGCTGGGCGCCGGTGGGATTGCTCGCCGCCGCTCGGATCGCCCGGCCGATCCAGGTCTTGGTCAACAGCAGGTGCAGGCCGATCAGCACCACGATCGCGATCAGACCGCCGTAGACCTGCGCCTTCGGCAGGAAGAGATCGCCAAACGTAAACGACTCGTCGGCGTACGACGGACGCACCGCGGTCGAGGTGTTGCCCCACACGTACCCCATGACGGCTTCCAGCACCAACGCCAAGCCGAAGGTCAGCAGCACGGTCGACGACATCGGCGCGGTGCGGATCGGCGACACCACGACCCGGTAGACGATCCAGCCGATGACGAACAGCACCGGCGTCGTCGCCACGATGCACAGCAGCGGATCGAAGCCGAGCCAAGACCAAACCGCGTAGCTGACGAAGGAACCCAGGATCAGAAACGCTCCGTGGGCGATGTTGATCACCTTCATGACGCCGAAGATCAGCGTCAGCCCACTGGCCACCAGGGCGTAGACGCCGCCCAGCAGCAGCCCGAGGATCAGGTTCTGGACAAACGGCTCCATCAGTTAGCGTCGCCCGGCTTCCATCCCATCACGATGTGGTCAGAGGTCGCCGCCTCTTCAGGAAGAACGTATTCGACCTGGCCCTCTTGCCATTGACCGATCAGGAACTCGCCCTCGGGGGCTCCGGTCTCGTCCCAGCTCAGCGGGCCGAGGATGGTCTCGACCTCGTTCTCGCGGAGCCAGTCGGCGAGCGCGGCCTGGTCCTCGATGCTGCCGACGCCCTCGACCGCTGCCTGCAGCACCTGTCCGGAGGCGAAGGCGTCCGCCGCGTCCTCGGGCGGCAGCCCACCGAACATCTCCTCGTACTTCGCGACGAACTCGGCGTTGCCCGGCGTCTCTGCCTCCGGGGCGTGGCTGATCGCGAACATGACGCCCTCGGTGTTCTGCGGGCCGATCGCGTCGGCGTACTGCTCGCCGAGCGACGGCGCCGTGCTCTGGTAGAGCCACTGCGGCGCGAAGTCGGCCTTGAGCATCGCGCGAATGAGACCCACGCCGTCCTCGAAGATCGCGCCGTTGACGACCAGGTCGGGATCGGCGGCCTTGATCTCGTTCGCGATCGTGTCGAAGTTCTTGGTGTCGATCGCGTACGTCTCTCGGTAGACGGTCTCGACACCGTTGGCGCTGAGGATCTCCTCGATCCCCTCGGAGGTCGGGATCGCGAACGGGTCGTCGAGGGTCGGGTAGGCCGCCGTCGTCGGACGCTGGCCCTCCGGCAGCGAGGTGATCCACTCGGCGAACACGTCGCCCTGCCGATCGACCGGCGCCTGCTGGGTGAAGAACAGGAACTGATAGCCGCGGGTGAACATCTCCGGTGATCCACCCGCCGGCTCGACGTACAGCATCTGATTCCGCTCAGCGACCGACGACGCCGGCAGGTTGAGCAGCGACGAGAACGTCCCGAGCAGCAGGTCGACCTGGTCCTGGCTGATCAGGGCGTTGTAGTCAGCGACGATCGTGTTCTGGTTGGAGGCGTCGTCCTTGATGACCAGCTCGACGTCCCGGCCGAGCAGGCCGCCGTCGGCGTTGATCATCTCCTGCCAGACTTCGTAGCCCTCCTTGGCCGCCTGACCCGGCTGGGAGAACTCGCCCGTCAGGGGAAGCGAAGCACCGATGGTGATCGGCTCGCTCGAGTCGTCGCTCGACCCGTCGTCCCCACCACCGATTCCACAGGCTGGTGCCGCGATCGCCAGGGCCGCGACGGCGACTAGGGTGATGCCCGACCGGGCCCGACGTCCGAGGTGCGGCAGGGGTGCCATGAGACCCTCCAGGATCGCAATCGATTGCAGCCCGTTGCGCCTCATCATGTGACCGCTGCCACCTGCTGTCAAGGGGTTGTGACGCCTGGGTGCTGGTGCGCCGTCGATTGAGCGGGGACGACTTCTACAATCGATTGCGAACACGGCGATGGGTGGACGGTGCGACGACAGGCGGCGGATCCTCGAACCGAGGGCGACCTGGGCCGAGACGGCCTCCGGTTGCAGGCCACCGCCTTCGTCACGACCTTCGACCGGTTCGCGATGCCGCCGCTGTTGGTCGCGATCTCGCGCGACCTCGACGCTCCGCTCGCGGCGGTCGCCGGCGCCGCCGGGGCGTACTTCCTCGCGTACGGCCTCATGCAGCCGGTCTGGGGACTGCTGTCCGAGCGGGTCGGCATCGCCCGCGCGATCCGCTGGGCGGTGCTCGGCGGCGCCGTGATGACGCTGTGCTCGGCGCTGGTCACCGATGTGACGACGCTGGCGCTGGCCCGGGTCGGCGCCGGGCTCTGCTTCTCCGCAGCCTTCCCGTCCACGCTCATCTACGTCGGCGAGACCGTCCCGGGAAGCCACCGGCAACGCCAGGTCACCCGGCTGATGACCGGGGTCGCGCTGGGAACCGCGCTGTCGACCGTGACCGCGGGGCTGCTCGCCGACACGGTCGGCTGGCGCTGGGTTTTCGTCGCCAGTGCCGCGCTGGCCGGACTGACCGGCTGGTTCGTCTGGTCCCTCGCCGAGGTCCCGCGGACCCAGGAGTTGCGGGCGCCGTGGGTGACGGTGGCCCGGGTGGCACGCAACCCGATGGCCCTGACGCTGCTCATCCTCGTCGCCGTCGAGGGTGCCGGTCTGTTCGGCGCGTTCACCTTCATCCCCGCCGCCGTCGAGTCGGGTGGCTGGGGACCGGCCGCGGCGGCGGCACCGGCCGCTCTCTTCGGCCTCGCGGTCCTCGCCGGGTCGAGCGTGGTCGGCCGGCTGTCGGCCCGGGTCCGCGCGTCGCGGTTCATCGCGGTCGGCGCCGGCTTCGGCGTGGCCGGCTGCGCGCTGGTCGCGGTGAGCCACTCGCCGGCGATCGCGGCCGGCACATGTGCGCTCCTCGGCCTGTGCTGGGCCGCGATGCACAGCTCACTACAGACCTGGGCGACCGAGGTCGCCCCGGCCGAGCGGGCGACGGTCGTCGCGTTCTTCGCCGGCTCCATGTTCGCCGGAACCGCGATCATGGCCGCCGTCGGGGGTCCGCTCGCGGAGGACGGCCGCTTCGGTGTCCTGTTCGCGGCTTGTGCGGTGCTGACCGGCCTGGTCGGCGTCGTCGGCGGATTCACGCGGGGCCGCTGGGAGAGGGAGAGGGGTTAGTCTGCCGCCGTGCAACGGGTCACGCTGAAGGAAGTCGCCGAGCGAGCCGGTGTCCATCCGGCCACTGCCTCGCGGGCGCTCAACACGGCGACCCGTGGCCTCGTCAATGCCCAGACGGCGGCCCGCGTCGACAAGGCGGCCCGCCAGCTCGGCTACACCCCCAACTCGATCGCGCGCAGCCTCAAGACCTCGCGCTCCTCGACCATCGGGCTGCTGCTTCCGGACCTCACCAATCCGCTGTTCCCGCCGATCGTCCGCGGCGTCGAGGACGTCCTGCGGGCCGTGGGCTACAGCCCGTGGATCATCAACACCGACAACGAGCCCGATCGGGAGGCGGCGGCGATCGAATCCTTCCGGGGCCGCAGCGTCGACGGCTTCGTCGTCGCGACGGCACGGCTGCAGGATCCGCTGCTCGAGAAAGTCGCGGCCAGCGGAACTCCGCTCGTCCTCGTCAACCGCCGGGTCGCCTCGCCCGACATCCCGTCGGTCACCGGCGACGACGCCGCTGGCGTCAGCACCGCGCTTCGGCACCTCTACGACCTCGGGCATCGCGACATCGTCCATCTCGCCGGGCCGCAGGACCTGTCGACCGGCCTCGCGCGGCGGCAGGCGTTCCGCCAGGCGATGGAGGATCTCGGCCTTCCCGCCGACCCGGACCGAATCGCCGACGCGGTTGCCTGGTCCGAGTCCGCCGGAGCAGACGCGATGCAGAGCATCATCGAGCGCGGCTTGCCGTTCACCGCCGTCCTCGCGGGCAACGACCTGATCGCCCTCGGGTGCTACGACGTCCTCGAGCGCCGCGGCCTCCGCTGTCCGGCCGACGTGAGTGTCGTGGGCTTCAACGACATGCCGTTCATCGACCGGATGGCGCCGCCGCTCACGTCCGTACGAGTTCCGCACTACGAGATCGGCGCCGAGGCGGCTCGGCTGCTCCTCGAGGTCTTGGAGGATCCGGAGCGGCATCCCCGTTCGGTCGTCCTCCCGCTCACCCTCAGCGTCCGCGGGTCGACTGCCGCGCCACGGGCCTAGCACCCGCCGCACGATCACCACGTTCTCGTGGTACGGGCGCACTCTGCACGGTTGCATCCCATGCGAAGTGACGACAAGCCATCCAGAGCATGCCGTCCCGCCAGGCGCATCGCGTACGGCCCGAGCGACCGAGCTCCGCTAGTGGGCGTCGACGGTACGGTCGTCCGGGTCGAACGACTCCTCGGGGTAGAGGTCGCGCAGCCAGTTGGCCTGATAGACCGTGTCGAGATAGCGCTCGCCGAGGTCCGGGGCGATCGCCACGGCCGTGAGATCCGGGCTGCCGTGCTCGTCGAGCCAGGCCGTGGCGGCGCTGACGACCGTGCCGGTGGAGCCGCCGAACAGGAAGCCGCGCCGAGCCAGCCGGTGACAAGTACGGATCGCCTCCGACTCGGGGACGTGGATCACCTCGTCGACCAGCGACTCGTCGAGCAGCGGCGGCCGGACGCTCGTCCCCAAGCCAGGGATCATGCGCCGACCGGCCGGCCGGCCGAAGGTCACCGATCCGACGCTGTCGACCGCGACGATCCACACCGGGCGATGCCACTGCCGCAGGTAGCGGGCGCAGCCCATCAGGGTTCCGGTCGTGCCGGCGCCGATGAACAGGACGTCCAGCTCCGGGAACTGACTGACGATCGCCGGCGCGGTCGTACGGTAGTGGGCCTGCCAGTTGCCCGGGTTGGCGTACTGGTTGAGCCACAGGTACCGCTCGTCGGTGGCGCACAGCGCCCGGACGTAGTCGAGCCGGGCGCCGAGGAAGCCATTGATCGGCGACGGCGCCGTCACGACGTGGACCTGGGCCCCGAAGGCCTCCATCAGCAGCCGGGTCGACAGGTTGCAGCGCGAGTCCGTCACGCAGACGAAGCGGTGGCCCCGGCTCGCCGCGATCATGCTCAACGCCACGCCGAGATTGCCGGACGACGACTCGACCAGGATCGTGTCCGGCGTCAGTCCGCCGGAGCGTTCGGCCTCTCGCACCATCTCGCGGGCGGCCTTGAGCTTGATCGAGCCGGCGAAGTTGAACCCCTCGCACTTGAGGTAGAGCGGGCTGCCGAGGATCCGGCGAAGGTCGATGTAGAGCTCGTCCTCGTTGTAGTCCTGTGGGGTCGAGATGACGGTCACGTTCGCCTCCTCTCCGGTCGTCGTCCCGGCCCTCAGCCGTGCCGATGCAGGTCGTGGAAGAAGTCGTCGACGACGAGCAACTCGCCGGTCGCCGCGACCCGGTCGTAGACGTACTTGCCCACCGCGAGGTCGAGCACCCCGAGCCCGAACGGCGAGAACACCACCGTCTGGTCCGTCGGCACTGACACCCGGCCGTCCATGACGTCGCCGAGGGTGCCGGCCAGGAAGTCGCGGTTGCCGACGAGCTGCTCGGTCAGGTGCGGCGACGTGTCGGCCTTCAGGCAGTGCTCCACGTCGTCGACGAGGTTCGTGGACGCGAGGAGGATCTCCGGCGCCAGATCCCGCAGCGACACGTGCAGCACGACCGGGTGATGGTCGAACCACGACACGTCGTGTACGTACGGCCGGCCGGCGATCGTCGCGAAAACGACGAGGTCGCTGGAGCGGATCAACGACTCGGCGCTGGCGTGGACCACGATCTTGCCGGGGTCGTCGGTCCGTTCGAGGTAGCCCCGAAAGCCCGCCGAGCTGTCCTCCGACAGGTCGAAGACCCCCGTCTCGTCGAAGGTCCACCCGGCGGCGGTCAGGTAGGTGTGGACGTAGCGGGCGATCAGACCGGCGCCGAAGAACCCGATCCGCTCCAGACGTCCCCGACCACGGGTCAGCCACTCGGCCGCCGACGCCGCCATCGCCGCGGTCCGGGAGGCGCTGATGATCGAGGCCTCGAGGCAGCCGAACGGGTAGCCGGTGTCGGGATCGTTGAGGATCAGCACCGCCGACGCCCGGGGCAGCCCGGACCGCACGTTGCCGGGGAAGCTCGAGATCCACTTGACGCCGTCGACCTGGGTCGGTCCGCCGACCGATGCGGGCAGCGCGATGATGCGCGACGTCGGGCGGTCGGGGAAGCGCAAAAAGTACGACGGTGGGTTCACCGTGCCGCCGTCGCTGTGCAGCAGGTAGGTCCCCTCGACGAGCTCGATCACGTCGGTCTCCCGGCGCCGCAGCGCCTCCTGTACCTGGCCGCCGGAGATCATCGCGAAGCTCGGCCCGGCGTTCGCGACGGCCGACTGCACGGCGGTCATCGGGCCACCTCCACGAGGCTCGCCGGGTCCGGCAGGAACGTCGGCTCGGCCATCGCGACCAGCACCTCGCGGTTCCCCTCGTACGGCTCCCGGCTGTGGGCGGTGCGGACGTTGTCCACCAGCAGCAGGTCGCCGGCCTGCCACGGCTCGCGCACCGTGTGGGCGTCGTAGACGTCGTTGAGCAGCTGGACGACGTCGCCGCCGATCGGGTCGCCGTTGCCGAAGTAGGTGGCGAACGGCAGCGCCTCGGCGCCGTAGACCTCGACGAGGTAGTCGCGTACGTCGGGGTCCATCGTCCACTCGCTCAAGAACGCGACCTGGTTGAACCAGCAGCGGCGTCCGGTGACCGGGTGGCGTACGACCGCGGGCCGCCGTTGCCGGGTGCGAAGCTCGCCACCGGACCGCCACTCGAACGCGATGCCGTTGGCCTGGCAGTAGGCCTCGACGGCGGCCTGGTCCTCGGTCCCGAAGGCCTCGGCCATCGACCGGCCGACGTCGCCGTTGTACGTCCGCCGCAGTTGCCAGCCGTCCCGCGCGAAGCGCTCGACCAGATCTGGCGGCAGGGCGTCGAGCATGGCTGTTGCGTCGGCGAGCCCGGTCGCGCCTCCGTCGGCCGGCGGGGTCAGGCAGGCCAGCATGAGCAGGCCGGGAACCTCGGTGCGGTAGCTCAGCTCGTGGTGCATGCACATCGGCTGGTTCGGCGGCCAGGTCGACGAGGAGTAGACCCCGTCGGCGTAGGTCCGGCGCGAGGCGAAGCCTTCCCGTTCGGTCATCAGGTCGCCACCGATGCGCCGGAACACGGCGGCCACGGTGTGGTCCTCACGCAGGTCGAGCCCGCGGACCAGGACGGACCCGTGCTCGCGGACGACCGCGCGCAGGGCGTCCCGGTGCTCTGCGGCCCAGGCCGCCGGGTCGCCGGTCTTCTCGACCGGTAGCAGTGGGGGCCGACCCGCCGCCGGTGCCGCCAGGCCGGTCATCGCGGTTGCTGGGGAGATGGACATCTCGAGTCCCTTCCCTCGTAGTTCAGGGCGGCGATCAATGGCGTCGGACGGCCGCGGTCGGCGGCGTCGACGAGACGGGCCAGGTCGGCGAGGACCGGATGTGACCGGACCTCCTCGAGCGAGACCGCGCGGCCCAGCGCGATCACGAGCTGCAGCGCCGCGAGTGATGTCCCGCCGCGCTCGTAGAAGTCGTCGTGTCGACCGATCTGATCGGTCGCCACGTTCAGCACCTCCGCCCACGCGGCGGCCAGCCGCTGCTCGCCGGCGGTGCTCGGCGCCGGGCGGTCGTCGACGGGGTCGAGCTGCCCGGCGAGGGCGGCCAGCGTCGACCGGTCGACCTTGCCGTTGGCGGTCAGCGGCAGTTCGGCTCGCCAGTGCAGCTCGGTCGGGATCATGTACGCGGGCAACGACTCGCGCAGGCGGTCCGCGATGTCTTGCGGCGCGAGCTGCTGGCCGGAGTAGAAGCCGATCAGGTGCGGCCGCTGTCCGTCGGCGACCACGACGGAGCTCTGGCCGATGCCCGGGACTCTGGCGAGGGCGCTTTCGACCTCGCCGATCTCGATCCGAAAGCCCGCGATCTTCACCTGCGAGTCCCGCCGGCCGAGGAACTCGAGCTTGCCGTCGGGCCGCCAGCGGCCGATGTCGCCACTGCGATAGCAGCGCTGGCCCTGCCGCAGCGGATCCGGGATGAACGCCGCCAGGGTTCGCTCGGCGTCGTTGACGTACCCGCGTCCGACACAGACGCCGGAGAAGACGATCTCGCCGGAGGCGCCGAGCGGCACCGGACGGAGTCGCTCGTCGACGACGTAGACGTGGACGTTGGCGACCGGCCGGCCGAGTGGCACGCGGTGCTGCTCCGGCGCCCGGTCGAGGATCTCGTGGTTGGTGTCGTCGGAGGTCTCGGTCAGCCCGTACGCGTTGACCAGCCGGATGCCGGGCTGCGCCTCGAACCACCGGCGGGTGAGCCCCCACGGCAGCGCCTCGCCGGTGACCGACACGAAATGCAGGTCGGGCAGGTCACGCGGCTCCCGCTCGAGATGGCTCAGCACGATGTCGAGGTAGGACGGCACGACCTGGAGGATGGTGACCCGGCCGGTGACGACTCGGTCGACGAAACGCTCGACGTCGAGGATGGTGTCCTGTTCGAGGATCAGCGTCCGGCCGCCGACCAGCAGCGCTGACACGAGCTGCCACAGCGAGATGTCGAAGCACTGCGGCGCGGTCTGCGCGACGACCTGGCCCGGGCCGATCTCGAGATCCTCGATCTTGGCGTACACGTGGTTGAGGAAGCCGGCGTGCTCACACATGGCGCCTTTCGGCTCGCCGGTGGAGCCGGAGGTGAAGTAGATGTACGCGAGCTGGTCCGGCCCGGCGGGGATGCCGAGGTCGTGATCGACGACGGTGGCCTCGTACGCGGCGTCGACCCGGAGCACCTCGACCCCGGCCGGCGACTCGAGTGCGCGATCGAGCGAGTCGGTGCTGTCGGCCTCGGTGACGATCAGGCGGCAGCCGGATCGGCTGATCATGGCGGCGATCCGATCCGGCGCGAAGTGCGGCTCGATCGGCAGGTAGGCGCCGCCCGCCTTGAAGACCGCGAGGACCGCAGCCATCCAGTGGAGATTGCGCTCGGTGGCGACGCCCACGACGCCCTCACGGTCCAGGCCGCGAGCGAGCAGGGCGCGGGCGATCCGGTTGGCCCGGCTGTTGAGCTCCCGGTAGGTCCAGAACCGGGTGCCGCAGACGGCCGCGACCGCGTCGGGATGGGTTCGTACTCGTTCCTCGAACAGCTCGTGCACGCGACGGTCCGGCAGCTCGTGCCGCCGCCCGGCGAACTCCTCCGTCTGCAGTCGCCGCTCCTCGGCCGAGACCAGGTCGGCATGGAAGTGCTCGGCGTCCGGGTCGGCGATCATCTGTTCGAGAGCGGCCAGGTGGTAGCCGGCGATCCGGGCGGCGGCGTCGTCGTCGAAGGCGTCGGTGCGATAGCGCAGCCGGAGCCACAACAGGCCGTCCGACTCGACGAACCCGACCCGGAGCACACTGCCCTCGGCGAGCTGGTCGACGTCGCCACTCGGATCGAGCTCGGTCTGCCACGACGGTCCGGCGAGTCCGAGCTCGCGACGGAGATCGTCGAGCGGAAGCTCGCGGTAGGCCAGCAGGCTGGCGGCCGCCCGATGCGCGGCCTTGAGCAGCTCGCGCCAGGTGTCGCCGACGAGCGAGAGCCGGCAGGGCAGCGGCGCCTGGTCCTCGGCGACGACGTAGCCGCTCGTCACGTCGTCCTCGCCGGACAGGGTCGAAAGCACCATGGCGTGGGCCGCCAGCAGCGTCGTGGCGCGCGACACTCCGACGCTCGCGGCGAGCCGACCGAGCGCGGCGGCCCGATCGGGTGGTAGCGCGGCCTCGTACGTTGCGGCACCGGGCTTCGGGTCCAGGGTCCAGCGCGGAACCCCGGTGGATCCCCCGGCGGCGATCACCTCACGCCAGAACTCGCGTGCCTCGGTCGATACGCTCATGTGCCGCTCCTTTGACGTGCTGAGATCGGCTTGGCCGGATTGCCGCCCCATCGCGTATGCGCCGAGACGTCCTCGCCCTTCATCAGGAACGAGTCGGCCGCCAGCGTGGCGCCGTCGCCCATCGTCACGCCGTAGTGAACGAGCGCCCCCACGCCGACGGTGCAGCCCGACCCGATGGTGATGCGGTCGGACTTGAAGGCGCCGTCCTCCTGCGAGTGGGGTTGAATGATGGACCCGGCGTTGAAGACGCAGTCGTCGCCGATCGTGACCAGCGTCTTCTCGTTCATGGCGGCGCCGTCGTCGAAGACCCCTGCCCCGATCCGGACCCCCATCAACCGCCAGGCCAGGCTCTTGAACGGTGTCCCGTTGAGAATCAGCGGCTGGGGGCTGAGCTTCCAGTACCGCTCGTGCCACCAGAAGTACGGCTGGTAGATCGAGCAGTACTGCGGGCGCAGCGAACGGAAGCCCGCCGCGATCCGCTCGGAGAGGATCTGGACAGCGACGTTGTAGACCAGCGCGAGGACGCCGGCGAGGCCGATCGCGACGCCACCGAGCTCGTTATAGAAGTCCAGTGCGGCCAGCATGATCACGGTGACGCCAAGCAGCTGCACCCAGCGCAGCAGAAGGAATCGAGCCATCGTTCCGGTGTTGTGGCGGGTCTTGGCGGCGAGGCGCCGGCGGAACCCAGGGCCGGTCCGGAAGTGGTCGAGCCGGCTGTCGCGGTGCACAGATCGCGGGATCTCGAAGCTCGGCGAACCGAGCAGTCCGACGCCTTCCTGTACCTGGCCGTCGATCGGGATCATGACCTTCGTGGCGAGCAGGCAGTCGTCACCGGTTCGGCCCTGCGGCGGATACGTGACGTAGTTGCCCAGGAAGTTGTGGGAGCCAATCGTGGCGCGAGAGAGCCGGAAGGACGAGCTCGAGTAGTCGGCGTTGAGGATCGCCATGCCGTCGGCGGCCATCGTTCCGGTGCCGACCGAGCTGAGGAACGGATTCTCGTGCCGGGTCTCGAGGCCGAAGTTCGAGCCGGTCTGCTCCAGCGGAGTCAGCCGATAGCCGATGCTTCGGAAGTAGTGCACGATCGCCGCGCTGTCTCCGAAGAGGTACGTGAAGAACGGCACGTTGGTGAGTCGCGCGATCGCCCGATGGATTCCGTAGCGCACCCCGTACATCGGATAGACCCGGTCGGGAGCGAGCGCAAGATTCAACACGCGGGGGATCGTCGTCACGACGAGCAGTCCGCCGATCACGATGAGACCGAAGACCACGACTGACGTGACCAGGGCATCCCGGTAGAACGACCAGCCTGTGACAGCGAGCGAGTGCCTGGACAACAGCTCGGCGAGGAACGGCACCCCGGCGAGCAGCGCGACGAGCCCGCCGAGCGCCACCGGGATCTGGACGCCCAGCATCCTGAGCAACTGCGCGACGGAGTAGGCGATCGGCCGAATGCGACCACTGGGGATCGGCTCGACTTGTCGGTAGTCGACGTCGGTGGGTTCGGCCGGTGATCCGTGGCGGCGCTCCCCCGGCGGCACCATTTGCCCGACGGGCAGGGAGGAGGTGTGCGCTAGCTGGGACCGGTCGCCCATCGAGGTTCCGATCTCGAGGACCGACGCCTCGCCCACGAAGGTGTCGGCGCCGACGGCGACGGGGCCGATCTCGATCCGGCCCTGGTGGGCGCGATAGCACGCGAACCGCGCGGCCGGCCGGATCACCGCGTCGTCGCCGATCGTCAGCAGATCAGTGCAGACCGGCACGTTGCGCGACAGGATGACGACCCGGCGGCCGATCGAAGCGCCCAGCATCCGGAGGTAGAGCGGATAGAGCGGGGTTCCGACGAACGCCACCATCGGGTTCGTCCGGATCAAGGTGGCGACGATCCAGAACCGGACGTACGCCAGGCTCCACAATGTGATCGGCTCCGCCTTCCAGCGACCGATCAGGATCCACTTCGCGGCGATCGGCAGGGCACACAGCCCGGCGAACATCGCCGTCCCGACGAGGACCGATCGCACGTAGGTCTCGACGACGCCGACGCCGGCAGTGATCCACTCGTACCCCCACGCGAAGCCGGTCGCGGCGACCAAGGCGTACGCGACGAGGGCCGTCGCCTGCAACGCACCACAGCGAGCGACCGCCCGCGACGAGGGTTGCGGGACGGTGGTCGTCTCGGGGGCGTCCGGGACGACCACCGTCCCGCCATCGCCGGAGGTGACCTGCGCTGTGAGCCCGGCGATCGTCGGGTTGCGATAGACGTCTTGCATCGAGATCGATGGCAGCTCGGTCCGCTTGCGTACCCGGGCGCAAAAGTGCGCCATCAAGAGCGAGTCGGCCCCGAGGTCGTCGAAGAAGTGGGCGTCCGGTGCGACGCCGTCGAGCTTCAGGAGGTCCCCGAGGATGGCTTCGAGCGCCGGTGCGACGCCGATCGACGAGGCACCGGCGCCGGCCTGCCCCGCGGTTGCGGCCACCTCGGTCGTCATCACCGCACCGCCCGCGGACCGACGGCGGATCGGAGTCCACTGCCCGGTGGGGCGATCCAGGCCGCGACGACGACGAGGCCCCGGCCGACCAGCCAGCGGCCCGACAAGCGCTGCGGCATCCGCCGTCCGGCGGCGATCCGGCCCGGGCGCAGGTCCGCCTGGAGCCCGCCGTCGACGCCGAGCGCGATCGAGACGTCTGAGAACCCGAGCCATTGGCGGGTGAGCGGGAACCAGGCCTTGTAGACCGCCTCCTTCGCGCAGAAGACCACGCGGTCCCAGTGCATGTCGGGCCAGACGGCGGTCAAGGTACGGCTGCGGGCCCGCTCCTCGTCGCGGAGGACGAGCTCGCGTACGCCGTCCGGCAAGGCGTCATGCGGCTCGGCGTCGATGCCGAGGCCGCGGATCTGGTGGGCTCGCGCGACCGCGGCCCCGCGGTAGCCGTCGCAGTGCGTGAGGCTCCCGATGAAACCGTCCGGCCAGACCGGTACACCGTCCGCGTCGGGGAGGAGGGCGACATCCGGCGCACCGAGGGATCGCAGTGCCTTCCGGGCGCAGTGCCGAACCGTGCCGAACTCGCGCCGACGCCGCGCCCCGGCCCGGGCGACGACGACGGCTTCGGCCGGATACATCGCCGACTCCGGCGCGTCGCCGAACGTCTCGGCGCCGGCGGCCTCGGGCAGCAGCGCCGCGATCATCGTCGACCTGCCCGCGGCGATGGCCGGGGCCGGTCGGACAGCGACCGTTTGTCTCATACGGCCATCGTCAGCGCGCCACATGAGGCCCGTATAAGGCCGCCGTGAGCATGCCTTCATCCAGGTCGGGCGGCACGTTGTTAGCAGAATACTCCCGTACGGAGAACTATTCAGCTAACATGCAGATGTGGCCGAACAGACGACGAAAACGGCCGCCGAACTGCTCGGCATATCCGAGCGGCAAGTGCGGCATCTCGTCGACTCAGGCGAGCTCGACGCCAGGAAGGTGGCGGGCCGGCTGTTCATCGACGAGACCTCGCTGGATCGGCGGCTGCGTTCTCGCCCCGGCCCCGGACGTCCCCTGAGCGGCCGGGCTGCGTGGGCGTGCCTGTGGGAGCTGTCTGGAGAGCGGGCGGAGTGGCTCGGTCGGAGCGAACGGTCGCGACTGCGGTCCTGGCTCGACCGGTGGAGTCCGGAGGACGTCATGCAGGCCTGCCGGCGCCGCTCGGCGCGGCATGATCTGCGGGTGCTCCCTCGCTACCTCCCCGACGTGCTGGCGGCCGAGGGGATCGCGGCCGGAGGGCTGTCGGCCGCAGCGACAGTCGGCGCCGACATCGTGGGTGCCGGCCCGGCGGAGATCTACTCCACGGATGCCACCCTGCGCGAGCTGGTCGAACGGTTCGGCTTGTCCACGCACGGCGAGTCGAATCTGACCGTTCGGATCGCACACCCTCCCGGTGATCGACTGGTGGAGGGCCGGGACGTGATGCCAGCAGCGGTCGTCGCAGCGGACCTGATGGAGGCCGCCGACACGCGGACGCGGCGGGCTGGAGTCGACCTGGCAGCCCAGCTACTCGACCAGCGGCGCTACCGGTGATCGGACTACCGCAGGCGGGCACCTTGCGACTCCCTGAGATGGCTGCCGATGCCGCGCAGTTGTGGCAGGCGATCTTCGACCTCTGTGACCGGCTGCCACCGGATGGGTGGATATTGGTCGGCGGTCAGATGGTGATGGCGCATGGCCTGGCGGCCACGAGAACAGCGCCTCGCGTCAGCCGGGACATCGACCTGATGGCGAACCTCATCACGTCAGGGAACAGCTTGCATCGCTGCGTCGAGACAGTCCGAGGACTGGGCTTCGAAGGCCGGCCTTCGATGGACGGGAGGAGCCTGCACCGATTCGCTCGGCGGTCGGACGCACTCGTCATTGACGTTCTCGCGCCGGATCATGCACCTCCGAATCGACGACTCACGACGGTGCCTCCGCGAATGACGATCGCGGTCGAGGGCGGCCGGCAGGCCTTGACTCGGGCAGTCGGGCTCGAGGCATCGTTTGGCGAACGGTCGGTCCTCCTGCCGGTGCCGAGCGTCCTCGGCGCGCTGGTCCTCAAGGCCGCGGCGTACCGTGCCGATCCGAGAGATCGCGAGCGTCATGCCGAGGATGCGGCGTTCTTGGTCAGTCTGATCGAGGATCCGATCGCGGCCCGCGAACAGCTCGCCGGGAGTGATCGCAAGCGCCTGTTGGGACTCGACCGAGTGATCGGCGAGGTCGAACATCGGGTGTGGCGACAGCTCGGTGAGTACGGTCTGGATGCCCACACCACCTGGCGCCTCCTGCTGTCCTGATCGCCGGAGCTGGCACGCGCGCGGG
>Ga0075421_100002368_pt1 | contig 22547 bp, 21 predicted proteins | sample SoiMetdeltSBSDD5_FD_75292 | JGI IMG/M metagenome (GOLD analysis project Ga0075421, IMG submission 75292) | Bulk soil microbial communities from a Populus tree surrounding site in Tennessee, USA - Soil MetaG P. deltoides SBSDD5 | ecosystem: Environmental > Terrestrial > Soil > Tree plantation...
GACTTCGATGACGATGCCGCGCCGCTCGAGGCTTCTGAATCCCTGCATCTTGGCGGTCACGCGGTAGCGGCCGGGAACGATCTGTGAGACGAAGTAGCTCCCGTCGGGTGTCGAGACCACGTCGCGGAACACACCCGTGTCTTCGTTGGTGACGACGATGGCTACTCCTGGGAGAACGCCGCCTTGCTGGTCAGTTACCTTGCCGCCAAGTTCTGCAGTTCCCTGTTGGGCGGCGAGCGGTACCGCGACCATCAGAGACGCAACCAGTGCCAAGCCGAGCGCTTGTGCATGCATCTGCCCCTCCTGTGGATACCGGCGCGATCCGGGACGTGAAGATGAGTACGCGAAGGAGATGCAGGATGAATGCTTTGCCGCTAAGCACTCTACGCTCGCGCCGTCGATTGTCAAGATGTCCCCAAGCGATTTGGGTCAGGGCCTTCTTCCAGCTGCCGCCAGATCCGATCGCCTGCAGAGCAAGCGAGCCGCGTTTGCGGGTTTACTGAAGATCCCTTATCAGAACCCCGTCTCCCCTCTCGACATACCAACGGCGTGAGAGTGCAGCTGGCGTCCGGCGGCGGTTCGGAACGCCATTGCTGCGGCTGGATTTCTCTACGAAACCATGCAGCAGCGCGCCGACATCTGGCGATTGCGCCTGGGGGCGGGTCAGATGGCGCGCTTTAGCCCGATCGGCCTGCGGTTGTGGTAGGCCTTGGAACGGCTACAACCCACCCGGCTCCCCCGTCAAGCTGTGATAGCGCAAGCCCTCCCTCGCGGACGCCGAGCGGCACATGACGCTGCTTGGCTTCGTCGGGATCATGGATCCGCCCCGGCCCGAAGCACGGGCAGCGGAGGAAACCTGTCAACACGCAGGCGTCAAGCCCGTCATGATCACCGGTGATCATCCAGCGACGGCCAAAACGGTCGCGAGGGAACTCGGCCTCCTCGCCAGCGGCCGGGTCGTCTCGGGTCAGGATCTCGAGGCCATGCCGACTCAGAACTGGAGCACCAGGTTCGCGACATCAGCGTCTACGCGCGCGTGTCTCCTGCCGACAAGTTGCGAGTGATCTCGGCGTGGCAGAGACGACGGGACGTCGTCGCAATGACCGGGGACGGCGTGAACGACGCTCCCGCGCTCAAGAAGGCCGACGTCGGGATTCGCGATGGGCATCACGGGCACGGACGTCAGCAAGGAAGCCGCGTCCATCACGCTGCTGGACGACAACTTCACGTCGATTGTGGCGGCGGTCGAAGAAGGCCGTATCGTCTTCGCCAACATCAAGAAGTATCTGACGTACCTCCTCTCGTCGAACGTCGGGGAGATTCTACTGATGGCCGGCGCCGCGCTCGCGGGTCTGCCGCTGCCCCTTACGGCCGTGCAGATCCTCTACGTCAACCTGGCGACCGACGGGTTGCCAGCGCTCGCCTTGGCGGTTGACCCACCAGAACCAGACCTGATGCACCGTAAGCCGCGCAACCCACGAGCAGGCATCTTCACACGGCCATTGTTGGTCCTGCTGCTGACGGGCGGCGTCTGGTCTGCCGTCGTCAACATCAGTCTCTTTGCGTGGCTGCTCAGCACTGGCCGCCAGGTGGAACAGGCGATCGCGATGACGTTCGTCTCGCTCGTGCTCATCCAGTTTTTCAAGGCCTACAACTACCGGTCTGACCGACTCTCGGTGCTCCAGCGCCCGTTCGCGAACCATTGGCTCAATCTCGCGATCGCGTGGGAACTGGTGCTACTCGGCGTCATCATCTACGTACCCTGGTTCCAGGCGCCATTCGGCACGTTCAGCCTCGGCGTCGCCGACTGGTTTCTCGTCACCGCGCTGGCCTTGACCGTCGTGCCGGTGCTCGAAGCGGTGAAGTGGATGGAACGTCATGAATGGTTCGGAGAGCTCGTATGACGACCTTCGGACCGGGCAGCACTTTTGAGATCGAGGTCATTGAACGGGTGACCTGGTGGAGGCTCTCATCGTGTCTGTCGGTGCCGCCGACGCCGTGAGCGCCGAGTTCGATCGCGACGCTCAGACTGGCCGCAGGGTCGCTCTTGTCGGAATCGCCGCAAGTGCACTCCTCGCCACGCTCAATATCGTTGTCGGCGTCTTGACGCAGTCGACATCGGTGGTCGCCACGGGCCTGGAGTTTGCCGGCGACGTGCTCGCGTCGACCTTTGTGCTGTTGGGTATGGTGGTCGCCGTACGACCGGCCGATGACAACCATCCCTACGGTCATGGACGAATCGAAACGCTCGCGGCGTTCGTGGTCGGGATAATCCTGGCCCTTGGTGGAGCCGGGATCTGCTGGAATTCGCTCCAAGCAGTTGGTGCGCGACATGCGCCGCCGTCGGCGGCGGCCATTGTGGTGCTGGGTGTGGCCATCGTCGTTCGCGGTGTCATGTCGGCCGTCAAGTTCCGTGTCGGCCGTCGAATCCGCAGCGCCTCGCTCGTCGCCGACGCCTGGAACGACACGGTAGACATTCTCGCCGCCGCGACAGCGCTCACGGCGGTCGGCCTTGCGATGTACGACAGTGCTCGATTTCTCGCCGCGGATCACTACGGTGGCTTCGCCGTCGGCATCATTGTGATTGCGACCGGGGTCCGGGTCTTACGTGACGCCTCGCTCGAGCTGATGGACACCATGCCAGGAAAGGACATGATCGAACGAGTCCGCGCCGAGGCAGCGAGCGTCCCTGGCGTCGTCGGGATCGACAAAGTTCGAGCGCGGAAGACCGGGTTCAAGTATCACGTCGATCTGCATATTGAAGTCGAGCCGGACCTCACCGTAGCGGCCGCCCACGTCATTGCTGGACACGTGAGAAGCCGGGTCCGAACCCACGTGCCTTGGGTCGCGGACGTCCTCGTGCACGTGGAGCCGTCGACAGCGCGGTCCACGTGACGTTTTTCCAGGAGGTAGTGTGTGGCCTGTCGCTCGCAACGAATCCGCACGTCTCGTGGCGCGCGCAGTGCCAGAGTGGGGCGAAGCTCCACAAGTACAGTCACCGTCTGTCTTCGGCGCCGCGCGACTAGCGACTGTAACCTTTGAATGTCAGGACGAGGCCGCATATAAGGAGCACGCCCTCCGCGAGCATGAACACCATCACGTCCGTGCCGGAGGAACGCCGTTGATAGACGCCCGCAGCAAACATCCTGAATAGGCCCAGAGCGAGAGCGAGCCAACCGGAAAGTGTCACCAGAACCGTCCAGTCACGTGCCCAATGGTTGTGCGCGCGGACAATGGCCAGACCGGCGGCGAACATCAATACACCGGACAGATAGACGACAGGGGGGATTTGCGCATCGTACAGATGCGGCTGCACGAGTGGGAATTCCGACACGATCATTGCGACGATCGTGGGCCCGACTAGTCCGGCGATCTGCTTGGAGTTTGGCATGCCACGCTCCTCGGTTAGGAAGCCGCCGGCCGTGGGCCGCCTTGGGCTGCTATCCGAAACGCATGAACCTTGCCGATGTTTGGCGGTCACGGGTAGGGCGTGTGAACGCGGGCGCACGCTAAATCCCGTTGGTGGCAGTGGGGAAAAGTACCGACTGAGCGCCGAGTTTTCGGCACGTGATATCGGCCGTCGTCCGCGGCAGGTCCAATGTAGCCGCTCACGTCCGGCGCGTTGTTGGCATCTGGCCTGCTCTTTCGTGTGGAGGACGAGATTCTGATTAGCCATGCAGCTGCCGTTCACGAAGGAGCAGTTCTTCGACCTGTTTGCTGCCTACAACGAAGCGCTGTGGCCGGCGCTCGTTGCGCTCTGGGTCGCGTCAATCGTGGTCAGCGTGCTGCTACTGACGTCGCGGCGGCCGCCCGATCGCTGGATCAGTGGCCTCCTGATGATCCATTGGGGTTGGTCCGCGCTGGCGTATCACGCTACGTTCTTCACGAGCATCAACCCGGCCGCCTGGGCGTTCGCCGTGTTGTTCCTCCTGCAGGCGGCCTTCTTCCTCTGGTGGGGAGTCGTGCAGGGACGTCCGTCATTTGCGCTTTGGCGCAAAGCGTGGACACCCGTCGCATGGGCGCTCGTGGCGTACTCGCTAGCGTATCCGGGGATCAACGCGGTTCAGCACCTGACGCTGTCTCGAATACCCGCGTTCGGAGTGCCATGCCCGACAACGATCTTCACCGCCGGGCTGTTGATGCTCGCGGCGCCATGTTCGTGGCGGCTGTCGGTCGTTCCCGTGATCTGGTCTGTCATCGGAGGATCCGCGGCGTCCTTCTTGGACGTTCCCGCCGATTACGCCCTCCCGGTCGCAGGCATTGCACTGGCGATCTTCTCGACACAGAGGAGCAGTGCCTCCGGAATGGTCCACGATAGTGCGTTGCGTTTCCGGAGCAGATCGGCACGGCGCTAGCCGCTGTGGCGCTGCCATTGGGCTGGTGGCGTTCGAGTGACGGGCGCGTATCTCGGCGATTGATGCGTGCTCCACGTCGCTGTTGTTCGCGCGCAGTCCGAGCTCTCAATCAGCATCCAGACCCATCAGGGTAAGGCGGACTGCGAGCGCTCGCGGCAGGAAGCGTCGCGCATCCAGACGCTGGCGGCCGCGGAGGCCGAGAAGATTCGCATCCTGGGCGAAGGCGAGGCCAAGCGCATCCAGGCGATCGCGGCCGCTGACGCCGAGCGGACCGCGCGCGTCGGGATCGCGCAGGCGATGGCCATCGAGGAACAGGTCCGTGCCTACGGCGGCCCGCGCCTGCCGTTGACGCAGCGGGTGCTGAACCGCTTCGCCGAGGCGATTCAGGTGTCGCAGGTGGACGTCGTGCCGAAGATCCTGATCGCCAGTCAGGGCGGCGAGGAAGGCGGCTCGCCGATGACCGGCAACGTCATGGAGGCGTTGCTCACACTCATGATGTCAGAGCGTCTGGGGGAGACGCCGGCGCGATCTCGCGCCGCGGAATGCGTCGGCGGACGCCATTCGCAAACGGATCAAAGGCGATATGAAGTCGGCGTAGGGTCGACGACCGACCAAAATCGCGGCACACCGTCTGAAGAGGGTATGCGCGCGTTGGTGTTCGTCGCCTTGGTGGGAGCCGTCACCACCGCCTCGACCCGTACGGCTGGCACGCGTCCGGCGCCGATCCTTGGGAGCGGGACGCCCGTGGCACGATCAGCAGTTGGTTATGGAAGCCGGGCGAGGCGCCCGCGCTCCGCTAATCCGAACGGTGGCTCGATTGTGACGGGCCGGCACGCTATTACTTAAACCTGTCCACCGAATCGGATCAGCGCCAGGTCGCCGCGCAATGGAATCAGTCCCCACAGCCCTATCCGCGCCCCGGATTGCTGACGATGTATCTGACGGACGGGCGCGAGTTAGGTGTGGCGGGTGGCGCCGTCACACTGGGTCGGAACACCCGCGTAAGCGCTCGTGTGGCCAACAAGCGGCCACCACGCTCAGGAAGCCTGCGTGGGTCGACTCACTCTTACAGACATCCGCTACGCCGTAGCGCACCCGCGGCAGCGGTTCTTAGAAGCGGGTGTTGAGTGCGACGCGAACGGCCCGCGGGTATCCCGGCGAGATGTTCGTGTTGTTGTCCGCGTTCACGTAGTACTTCTTGTCGGCGATGTTCTCGACATTCACTTGCAGGCGAACCTGGCGCGTGAGGGCGAAGAACCCGGCCGCGTCGAGTCGGACGAACCCAGGCAGCACGACTGTGTTGTCGATGGCGGCGAACATGTCCGAGCGTTGGCTAAGTCCGAGACCGGCCGACAGGCGCGGATGAACTTGATAGTTGTTCCACAGTGAGAACGTGTGATGCGGCACTTGTGCGACGGCCGCTCCGGCTGCAGCCGAGACCGTGGCGCTGCTGACGTACGCGTCCTGATACGCGTAGCCACCGACGACTGTCCAGTGGCGGACGATCTCGCCCGTTAGCGACGCTTCGTATCCATTCGTTCGCTGAGAGCCTGTTTGAATGATTCGCGTGGGGTCATTCGGATCCGTCGAACGCGTGTTGGTGCGGTTCAGCCGATACACCGCGGTCGTGAACGACAGGCTCGGCGCGAAATCCCACTTCACACCGACCTCGTAGTTCGTGAACTTCTCCGGCTCGACCTGCTGCGTGATGACCGTCAGCGACGAGAACTGATCACCTGAGCTCGGAAGATACGAGACGCTGTAGCTACCATACAGCGACACCGGCTCCACAGGTTTCACGACGACACCAGCGCGCGGTGACACCAGATTATCCGGGCGCGCGAGCGTGTCGTCGTTTCGATTGTTGTGATACTCGAGATCGAATCTGTCGAACCGCAGACCACCGAGCAGTTGCACGTATTGCGAGAGCTGGACCTGATCCTGTACGAACGCGGCTCCAACGAACGTGGTCACGTGGTTGTCGGCGTCAGTTGCATTCTGCCGGAAGGTCACGGGAACGGACGTCGTCGGATCGCTCAGCGGCACGATGAGCGACGTCGCGGTGTTGTTGAAGAATCCGCTCTGCCGGAAGTTGTCCGTCGCCTGGTGGCCGAACTCAGCGCCGGCCAGAAGTACATGCTGAACGGAGCCCGTCGTCGCGGTGAGCGTCACGTCGGTCTGATTGAACACGTTCGTGCGGTCAGTCGCATTGTTGTAAGCAGTCAGGCTGACCTGGGTGCCATCGGCGCTGGCCGCACCAGGAACGAAGTTCTGATAGAAACGTCCGTAGTCGCCAACAAGCGTTCTATTGCGGACGGTTGCGCGGCCGAACCGATGTTCCACGTTGAAGGATCCGAGATTGACGTCCAAACGAACGTGGCTCTGGTTGGGATCGCCGAAGAACGTTTCGATCGGAACGGACGCGGGGCGCGCCTGATATGACGTGATGCCACGGTCAGCAATGCGGCGGTCGCGCAGATACTCGTATCCGACGGTCACACGTGTGCGGTCACTTGGGAGGAATGTGATCGTGGGGTTGATCCCCTGCCGATCGAGAGCGACGCCGTCGCGGAAGCTGTCTGAATCCTCGAGCATGCCGTTCACGCGGAGCGCGACCTTGCCGGTCAGCGGCTGATCGATGTCGGCCGTGAGGCGCTTGTTGCCGTACTGACCGCCCTGCAGGAAGACCTCGCGAAGCGGCATGAAGCTCGCGTTCTTAGCGACGCGGTTCACGACGCCTCCGGCGCCACCGCGGCCAAATGTCAGCGCATTGGGTCCCTTGAGCACCTCCACGCGATCGAGGTTGTACAGGTCGCGGAAGTACTGCACGTCGTCACGCACGCCATCGACGAAGAAATCAGCGGATGAACTGTTGCCGCGCATGATGACCTGGTCACGGTTGTTCTCGCCCTGGTGTGTGGTGACACCGGGCACGTAGCGCATCACATCGGCGACACTCGTCATCAACTGATCCTTGACCAACTCTTCGGTGACGATGCTGACTGCCTGCGGCACATCGCGCAGCGGTGTCAGCGTTCGCGTCGCGCTGTCGATCGCCGGCACACGGTAGCCCCCCGGCGCTGTCACGGTGACCTCTTCGCGGACAGCCGCAATCGGCAACACGAACTGCAGCGACGGCGTCTGGCCTTCGCGCGCGCTGATGCGCTCGGCGGCCTCGGAAAACCCTGGGGCGGACACGGTCACTGTATAGGTGCCGGCGGCGAGATCGATTGAAAAGCGTCCATCAGCCCCGGTACGGGCGGTGGCGACGGGGGCGACGGTCACCGTGACCGTTACGACGGCACCAGACACCGGCGCACGAGTCGGGTCCATCACGGTGCCTTGCAAGACTGCGCGGGAGGCGCCCTGGGCCAGTACCGGATGCGCGGTAGTACCCAGCAAGAAGGCGGCGAGTATCAGCGCGAACGCCGCACGGACCGTGAGACTCATATCGTGGCTTCTCCAGCGCCGGTTGATGTCAGAGTGGGCGCGGTTTCAGATGATACTGAGACTGCGTCTCAGGATCAAGTTGGCGGGGTACGGCGCCGTCCTTACTGCGGGACGCTTCAGTCCTGTCCTGATCCGATGGCGGGACCGCCAGAGCGAGAGGTACTCCACTAGACGGTCCAGATGCAGCGGCCAGTTGATGCGGGCACGCCCGCAGTCGACTGGGAATCCTATTGGGTGACACTCGCCTTTACGAACTGAGCGCTGCTTCCTCACGCCATGGAAACGCACAGCTTTCCGACATGCGACTCACGCTACGGGTTCCGTACGGCCCGCTTGGAGTGAACCGTGAGCGCGATTGAAAAGGTTCGAGGCTGTCCTGGAAAATTGCCGGCTCGGGCCGCAAATAGCGAACTTGTCGCGTACTTGACGTCAAAGATATTCTCCAGCCGTGCGCGTAACTGGAGGCGGTCGCCGATCTGCTGGAAATAGTGCGCGTCGACGACGGTATACCCATCGGCCCGGATGCCAGCGAACGGCTCCTCTCGATCGCCTACGGATTCGATGGCGCCGCCGATACCCGCACCGTGCGGCAAATCCACCCTGGTGAACAGACCGAACTTGTGTGCTGGCGCGTTCGGCATCGGGTGACCGATGACCGAGGGGTCGACGTCTTCTGTGATGGTTGAATCGAGGAAAGCATAGTTCGCAGCCAGGTTCCAGTTGGGCAGGAGCTGACCTGCCAGATCGAACTCGATCCCCTGATTGTGAATCTCGCCGGTTGAGAGCAACGCATTCTCGTTCTCACCTGTTGGACCGAAGTCGGGATCCGGTCGGAGGACGTTGCGCTTTACTGTCCGGAACACCGCGCTGGTGAATTGCAGCCGTCCCTGAAGCCATTCGGTCTTGGCGCCCCCCTCGATGTTGGTCGAGGTCTCGGGTTCGTGAGGCCCGTTCGCGCTCGGCGTTTGCGACAGTGCGGACGGCCGTGTGAACCCGTTGGATGCAGCCCCATAGAACGAGACGCGAGGCACTGGTTTGAAGACGACCCCGAGCCTGCCGGTCAATGCCGTGTCGTCGCCAGAAAGCGGAATCCCATTGTTGGACCCGGTGTCACTGTATTGATCGATTCGCCCGCCGAACAACACGTTCCAGTGCTCACCCATTGACATCAGGTCCTGCGCGTATACGCCGGAGCGGAGATGCGCCACCGTGTCGACGGGGAAGGTGGAGGGATCGGACGGGTAATCTGCACCACTGGTCGTGCCGTACACGGGGCTGCTCAGGCTGATCGGCGGAACTGGTCCGCCGAGGTCCTGGCGGCGAATCCGTCCGAACCGATACAGAAAGTCCTGATGCAGTCCATCGGTCCCGAGGGCGAGATCGTGTGACCACGCGGGCGTCACGCGGATCGGGGCCGAGACGTTGACGTTCCAGCTCCAATCGTCGTTCGTCCTGAGCTGATTCCAGAACTCGCGGAGCATCAGGTCTCCTCGAATGGCTCGTGGTTCGTGATATTGCTCACGACGATCGTAGCCTGCGTACCGCAACGTCGACTCCACGCGCAGGCCGCTTCGCAGCGCGTGATCGAAACGCAACTGAGTGACGTCGGCTTTTAAGTCAGTGAAATCGGTTGGCTCATTGACCGCCCAGCGGTAGTCCGCGAGGAAGTTTCCCTGCGAATCGACCGGTACGCCGCGCAGGCGCTGACCTTCGTTCAACTGATCGATGTGCTCGTACTCGAAGGCGAGCGACGAGCGAGTCGACGGTTTCCAGGTGAGGTCGCCGACGGCGTGCACGTTTCGATTGGCCGCGTTGTAGCGGAAGCTGTCGCGACGCTCCGTGTAAATGGCGCCGCGATATAAGACGGTGCGCGCGGCGTTCGCGGGCCCCGTGATTTCGGCTTCGGCAAGGGCCTGATCGTATTGACCCGTCCCGAAGGTGGCGTTGGCCTCGAACGCGTCGCGTGGCTTCTTGGTCACGTAGTTGAAGAGTCCACCGGGTTCGCTAGACCCGTAGAGCACCGACGGAGCGCCCTTCAGCACTTCGACACGATCGATGTTGCTCAGGCGGAATTGGCTTGTGCTAAATCCCGATTCGTTCGCGTCGCCCTCGAGACTGCCATACGGATTCCCGCGCATGCCGTTGACCAGCACCTCGCGCTGACTGAATCCGCGCACGACGACCTGGCTGTACGGGCTGTCGCTGACGCCGCTCATGAATTTGTACAGGTCCTTCGTGTCGACAGCACCGAGGTCGGCGAGCAGACGCGACGGAAGGACCTCGATCGCCTGCGGTATATCGAGCAGGGGTGCCGACGTCCTGGCCGCGGTCGATGCTGATTCGATGTAGTCGCTGAGTCGCCCGACGACGGTCAGTTGCTCGGTCACCGAGGGCGCGGCGGGAAGCTGGACCTCGAGCGTTGTGGCCTGACCCTCCGTCACCGTGACAGGCTGCGAGAGCGGGGCATAGCCGTCGCGCGTGACGACCACCGTTGCCGTACCGCTCGCAACGCCGGTCAGCGTGAATCGGCCATCCGCTCCGGATGTGGCTTCACGCGACGTTCCCGCGACGCTGACACGCGCCCCTGCTACCGGCACATCGCCTATCTCCGTTCGCACCTGGCCAGTGATCGTTCCGACGGATTGTCCCCATGCTATCGAAACGCTCAGTACACAGACTGCCACCATGAACCGGATGACTCGCATCCCACCTCCAAAGAGGATTCAGCATAGCTGTCGAGTGCCACGGCCGTGCCTGAATAAACTCTGAAGTTTTGTTCAGGAGCAAATCAGCGCGAGAGCGGGTGCTACCATCGGACTCCTCACATTGATGAAGGGTGATCGCCTTCGAGCGGCTGTGTTCGTTCTCACGATCGCTGCGCTCTCCGCATGCGGTCGTAGTCATCCGGAATCAGCGACCGCTGCCGGCGATTCGGAAGACATGCTCCAGGTCGTCGGACCGTGGGAGATCGTCAGCATCGACCCGCTACGATCGGGCTATCTCTTCACGCGCATGCAGGCGACGGAAACCTTCCTCGACGCTGCCGACGACGGCTCGCCGCGCCCGGCAGTGGCACGTGACTGGTCGGTGTCCTCAGATGGACTGACGTGGCGATTCGAGCTGCGACCGAACATTCGGTTTCACGACGGGACGACGCTTGTTGTTGCGGATGTTCTCGCTGCGTTGGAGCGCGCACGCCACCCGCCTGGGTCTCTGGCGCTCGCGCCGATCGCATCGATCGAGGGCGCTGGCAGTACCATCACGATCGCGCTACGCACTCCATTTGCGCAGTTGCCAGCGCTCCTCGCCCACAGCAGCACCCAGGTGCTTGCCCCATCGTCGTTTGGGCCCGGAGGGGCGATAACGACGATCGTTGGAACCGGCCCTTATCGAGTGGTCGAGGTACACCCACCGCAGAGTTTCGACGTCGTGCGTTTCGATGGCTGGGACGGTCCACGTCCCGCAGTCGAGCGCGCGCGCTACCTCGCCGTGGCGCGTTCCGAAACGCGAGGTCTGCTGGCGGAGAGCGGACAGGCGGACGTGGTATTCACGCTCGATCCGGCGACGCTGGTGCGGTTCAAGGTCAGCCAGCGTCCGGCGCTGGTGGCGGTGACGATGCCGCGCTCGATCGTGCTGCTGATGAATGCGGGCCTGTCGGCGCTGTCGGACATCGGTACTCGAAAGGCGCTCAGTCTGGCCATCGATCGTCCGGCGATCGCACGAGCGGTCCTTCGCGACCCGGAGATGGCGGCGACGCAGCTCTTTCCGCCGACGCTACGTGGTTGGTATGCGACGCATGTGGCTCCGCTGGTCACAGATGTCAGTGAGGCTGACCGTCTCCTGCGAGAGGTGGGCTGGACCCGCGGCCGGGACAGCATGCTCATACGAGACGGACAGCCGTTTCACCTCGAGTTGCGCACGTTCCCCGATCGACCCGAGCTCCCGATCATTGCGACGGTGATTCAGGAACAGTTCCGCCGTCTGGGCGTGCGGCTGGACGTTCAGATCGGCAATTCCGGAGACATCCCGCTCGGCCATCGCGATGGCTCGCTGCAGCTCGGTCTCAGCGCACGCACCTACACGACTGTGCCCGATCCGGTGGGCACCTTGCTCCAGGACTTTGGGCCCTCCGGCGGCGATTGGGGTGCGATGAATTGGTCGAATGCCGAGCTCACCGACGTCTTGAACGAGTTGAGCATCGTGCCGGAGAGCCCGCAACGTGACGCGCTGAAACAGCGGGCGGCCGAGATCCTCCAGAACGAGCTCCCAGTGATCCCCATCGCCTGGTATCGGCAGACCGCCGCGGTCAGCGATCGCGTTGCCGGCGTGACGCTCGATCCACTCGAGCGGTCGTATCGAATCGCACAGATCACATGGGCTACCCGTCAACAGGCCGCACGATAGCGGCCGTGTGCGCGCGGCGGCTTACGCAGGCCGTGCTCGTGGCACTCGTCGTGAGCACAGTGAGTTTCTTCATGATGCGGGCGCTCCCAGGCGATCCGGCGTTCCGCATTGCCGCGGCACGATATGGCGAAGACCTGGTGAGCGCAGCCGCGGCAGATCAGGTCCGAACCGAACTTGGCCTCGATCAACCATGGCCTCGTGCGCTCGGCGACTGGATGGCGCGGTCGGTGCGATTCGATCTCGGTGTCTCGTTCGTGACCGGTGCGCCCGTGATCCGTGAGATCCAGGAACAGCTTGGACATACGCTGGTCTTGTCCGCCGTCGCGATGGGCGCGTCGCTGCTCGTCGGACCAGTGCTCGGCGCCTTCATCGGATGGCGAGCGGGGAGCCGCCTCGATCGTGTCGTACGGCTGGGCACGGTCTTGGTCAAGGCCGTCCCGTCGTTTCTGCTCGGCGTGGTGTTCGTCATGGCGTTTTCGATTCAGTTTGCGTCGCTTCCTGCTGCTGGCCACGCCGATGCGACCAGCGTAATCCTGCCAGCGCTGACACTCGCCGTGGGACTCGTCGCCGGGTCATGCCGCATCACGCGCGACGCGATGCATCGAGTCCGCGATTCCGAATACTTCATGTTTGCGCGGACGAAGGGGCTCTCCGAGCGGGATACCTTCCTCCACCACGCTGTACGGAATGCAGCGGCGCCAGTTGTCGCCTATCTCGGCGTGCAGCTCGTGTTTCTGATCGAGGGCGTCATTGCGGTGGAAACACTGTTTGCATGGCCGGGTATTGGGCACGCGCTCGTGCACGCCGTGTTCGGTCGCGATATTCCGATGATTCAAGGAACGGCGCTCGTGATGGCGCTGATGTTCGTCTCGCTCAACGCCATGATCGACGTGGCGACGCTCGCGATCGACCCGAGGCGGCGCTGACCCATGAACAGTCTGCCGGTATTTGTACGCCGGGCGTCGCGTCAACAAGTGATCGGCGGAGTGATCATCGTGTGCCTGGCGCTCTTTGCGGTGGTGGTGCCGCTCTTTGCTGGTGATCCACTGACGCAGGATCTCGACCACACGCTCGCATGGCCAAGCGTGTCGCAGCCGATGGGAACTGATCATCTCGGCCGCAGCGTGCTGGCCCGACTCTCGAACGCGGCGCGGCTCTCGTTGTCGGTGGCGCTGATCTCAGTTGCGACTGCCGCTCTGTCGGGAGCGGCAACCGGTATCCTTGCGGCCTGGCGCGGAGGCTGGAGCGAACGGGTGCTCGTCGCGATCGGTGATGTGGTTCTGGCGGTCCCCGGGCTCCTGCTCGTGATTCTGATGACAGTGCTGGCGCCGGGCGAAAGCTGGCCATTCTATGTTGGGCTATCCGCGGCAATGTGGGTGGAACACTTCCGCATCGTCCGAGCGGCGAGCCGCTCGCTGCTGGCGAGTCCGCAGGTCGAAGCGTCGCGTCTGCTGGGCTTCGGCCCGTTCTACATCGTGCGGCGGCATCTTGCCCCCGAGCTTGCGCCGATGCTCGCGACGCTTACGATCTTTGGTGCCGCGACAGCGGTGGTCTCGCTTGCGACGCTCGGTCTGGTCGGCCTGGGTGTGCGTCCGCCGACGCCGGAGCTCGGACGATTAATCATCGAGTCGCTCCCGCACTATCGTGAAGCGCCGTGGCTCGTGTCTGCGCCGGTGGCACTGCTGGCGATAACGGTTGTTGCGCTCGCGCTCGTGGCCGATCGCGAGGAGTCGCTGTGAGTCTGGGCGTCAGCGACGTCAGCGTGGTGGGCGATGGCATCGAACTCGTAAGCCATGTCTCGCTCGCTGTCGAACCGTCGAAGCCGCTGACGCTGCTCGGAGAGACCGGCTCGGGCAAATCATTGCTTGCCCAGGCGATCATGGGCACTGTCCCGCGCGGGCTGACTGTATCTGGGCACGTCTCTGTACACGGCGACGTGCAAGCCGCTGATGATCAACAGGCTCGGCGCAAGTACTGGGGCCGTACGCTGGCGGTTCTCCCGCAGGAGCCATGGAGCGCCCTCGATCCAACGATGCGGGCGTTGCCGCAGGTGGGCGAGGTATATCAACGCGTGCGACAGATCGCGGGTGGACGACCATCGGCGAATGTGCGCGCCGCCGAAGACCTCGCGGCGCTCCATCTCTCTGATGCAGGTCGTGCGTTTCCGTTCATGCTCTCCGGTGGGATGGCGCAGCGCGTGGCCTTTGCTGCGGCGCGAGCCGGCGGCGGCGACGTGCTGATTGCTGACGAGCCGACGAAGGGGCTCGACGCCGATCGACGAGACGGAATCGTCTCGATGCTGAGGTCTCATCTCGAGCAGCGCGGCACGCTGCTGACGATCACGCACGATGTCTCGATCGCGCGTGCACTTGGCGGCGCGATCGCGGTGATGCTCGAAGGCCGCATCGTTGAGCAAGGCCCCGCGGTAATGGTGCTAGCCTCCCCGACCCACACGTATACGCGAAGACTGCTCGCGGCCGAGCCCAGTGCATGGCCAGAGCGTTCGGCGCGGGCGTCCGGTGAACTCGTGCTGTCGGCAAGGGGAGTCGCAAAGGCCTTCGGCGAGCGCCGGTTGTTCTCGGGCATCGACCTGGATGTTCGCGCGGCCGATCTCATCGCAATCATTGGTTCGAGCGGTTCGGGGAAGACGACGCTCGGCGGCGTGTTGCTGGGACTCGTCGCCTCCGACGAAGGTGTGATTACGCGGCCAGGGCAGGCGCCAGCCTGGAAATACCAGAAGCTATACCAGGATCCCGTTGCCTCGTTCGCACCACGCGCGACGCTTCGGATGCTATTGGAGGACGTCGTCGAGCGACATGGACGTGAATGGTCGGTGGTTGAACAGCTGCTGCAGCGAGTACGACTGTCACACATGCTGTTGGATCGTCGTCCCGACCAGGTGTCCGGCGGCGAGTTGCAGCGATTCGCGCTCGTACGCGTGCTGTTGATCGATCCGGTCGTCGTCTTTGCGGACGAGCCCACGTCGCGGCTCGATCCGATCACACAGCAAGAGACACTCGAACTGCTCGTGGAAACAGCGGCGGATCGCGGCTGCGCGCTGATCCTCGTCACGCACGATCACGTGATCGCCGAGAAGCTGGGCGCGCGAATCGTCGCGCTCGGAGCTATCGGATCACCGTCCTGATGGGCATGTGGTCGCGATTCATCGAGCAGCCGCGCCAGGCGCCTGCGCGGCAGTGGCTCTTCCTGGTCCACCAGTACCTCGGCCTTCTCCTCGGCGTGTACTTCGTGGCCGTGAGTCTGTCAGGGAGCGCATTGGTTTTCAGGCCGGAAGTCGAACTCGCCACGGTGCTGAGAAGCCATCCGCCCGCGAGTGCCGCGACGGGCGCCGGTCCGCTTCAATCCGCGTGGACGAATCTGCGGCAACAATATCCCGGTCAGGCGATTTCGGCCTTCGCTATGAACCAGTATCCGGGCCGGCGTGCTGGCGATCCCTACCGTGTGCGAGTGCAGTCGCCAGCGCGCACGTCGTTCGTGTACGTCGATACGTCCACGGGGCAGATCCTCGGCTCGCAACATCCGCTCATCGTGTGGTTGCAGGATCTGCACTTCAGTCTGTTCAGCGGCCGCACGGGTTTGATCGTGAACGGCGCGGGTGCTGTCCTGTTTGCGGTGATGTGTCTCACTGGTGCGGTGATTTGGTGGCCCGGCAAGCGGAACTGGCGTCGAGGCTTCGGCGTGCGCTGGAGCGCTCGCTGGCCGAGCGTCAACTATGACGTGCACTCGCTGCTTGGCATCACGTCGATGGCGCTGCTTGCTGGTGTCGCGGCGGCTGGCGTGTACGTCGCTGCGCAGATGCTCGACGAACCGGATGTGCAACAGATCAAATGGCAGGCGAGCGTGAATGCACTTCCCGTCGATCTCGACGAGGTGGTTCGACGCGCCGAAAAAGTGGTTCCGGACGGGATTCGCGTCGGGCTGAACCTCCCGGCCGGGCCGGACGATCGTTTCCGATTCGAGAAACTTCTTGGCGATACACGGGTGAGAGTGTTCCTAGCGCAGCACTCCGGCGAAGTCGTTCACGTGGACCGTATTCGAGATCGATCATGGGTCACTTGGTTCAGTCAGGTGACCAGTGATCTTCATTACGGCCGATTGCTTGGCACGGCCAGCCGAGCCGTGTGGGTGCTTCTCGGCGCGATGCCGTTGATGTTGCTGTGCACTGGAGTCGTGATGTGGTGGAACCGGACAGGATCCAAATGGTATCGAAGGCGGCGAGGAAGCGATGAAGGCTAAGGACACCATGCCCGGACGACGAGTTCGACTGGCATGTGGGTGTGAGGCAACTAAAGCCGTATCGGATGGGACGCAGAAGTTCTGGATCAATCGAGCCTGCGAGGATCACAAGGGCGCGGCCGGACAGTTCAGAACACTTGATCCAGATGAAGCTGTGACAGCGTTTTAGGCGAACGAACCGTGAAGTGAACCCGCCTTGTTGCGACCGTTTCGCCGAAGGGTTTGCGCGACGGGTACAGATCCACTGACCAGTTCACACAATTCGAGGGCAGGGCTGGCAACGAGGTGTAGCCACCAGCGAGCGTTTTCGTCGGGGCGCCGCGAAAGCGTTATGGCAAGGAAGAAGCCCTGACGAAGAATTCAGAGAATCTTCAGGAACAGCCGATTACGGTCGCCGCTAGACTGGCCGCTCTTATTGCCACTGCGGAGGGTGACTATGCGCCGGCTATTAGTGCTGGGAGTCGTGATCGTCGCGGCTGTGATCCCCACAATTGTCTTGGCCCAGACGTCAGAGACAGCGGCGCAGTTGCAGGGACGATGGGTCGTCACGAGCGGCGAACATGGCGGCAAGCCGATGGACTCGATCAAGGGCGGCGTCATGACGATTACGGGCAACGCCTTCGAGATTCGCACCGCGAGCGGCAACATGCTCAAAGGCACGCTTCGCCTCGATGAATCGACGCGCGTAGTGTCCCACGCAGGATCCGGGCGCTGACGTAGACTGCCGCGGTGTTTCCGTTTCATTTCGTGGTGGCGATGTTGTGCGGGTGGCTGCAGCGCGAGCGGGACGACGTGATCGCGTTCCTGCGTGAAGAGAACCGGGTGCTCAAGGCGCGGCTCGAGGGACGGCGGCTGCGTTTCGACGATGATGAAAGGCGCCGCCTCGCGGAGCTCGGCCATCGCGTGGGTCGCCGATTGCTGGCCGACATCGCCACGATTGTGACACCCGACACCATCTTGCGCTGGCACCGCGAACTCGTGGCGCGCAAATGGACGTACGGCGGGCGGGGTAGACCGTCTGGATTGCAGGCTCGCATTCGAGCCCTGGTCATTCGGATGGCCACCGAGAACCCGACGTGGGGATACACCCGTATCCAAGGGGCGCTGAAGAATCTCGGGCATCAGGTCGGGCGTTCGACGATCGCGCGCATCTTGAAGACAGCCGGTATCCCGCCCAGCCGCGAGCGCGTAGTGTCCCACAGATGGATCGGCTGCGTGACGTAGACTTCGTGCATGCTCCCGCTTCAACTACTGCTCGCGGCTTTGGGCGGTTGGCTCCATCGTGAGCAGGCCGACGTAATCGCGTTCCTCCGTGAAGAGAATCGTGTCCTGAAGGCTCGTCTCGCGGGACACCGACTGCGATTCGACGACTGTGAGCGTCGTCGACTGGCTGCTCTGGGACACCGTCTCGGTCGTTGCCTGCTTGCGCAGGTCACGACTCTCGTGACGCCGGACACTATTCTGCGCTGGCACCGCGAAATGGTGGCGCGCAAATGGACCTATCGTGTTGGCAGCGGGCATCGCCCTGGCTTGCAGGCACACCTCCGAGCACTGGTGGTTCGGATGGCGACGGAGAATCCGACGTGGGGCTACACGCGGATTCAGGGTGCCTTGAAGAATCTGGGCCACCGAGTCGGCCGTTCTACCGTCGCGCGCATTCTGCGTGCCGAAGGCATTCCACCAGGGCGGCAACGCCCGATGGCCTGGCGTACGTTTCTGCAGGCGCACTGGCCGGCGCTGGTGGCGACGGACTTCTTTACCACGGAGGTATGGACCGCGCGCGGCCTGGTGACCTACTACATCGTATTTATGATCGAACTGCAGTCCCGACGCGTGCAGATGATCGGCTGTACACCGTGTCCCGGCGAAGCGTTCGTCATTCAATGCTTACGGCAGGTGACTGGCGAGATGCCGGAGTTGCTTCGGGAAGGACGGATTCTACTCTGCGACCGCGACCCCAAGTGGAGCCGCGGGGTGGAGCAGTGGCTCAACACGGCAGGCGTGCGAATGGTTCGCACGCCCCCGCGAGCGCCGAACTGCAACGCCTTCGCGGAGCGCTTCGTCCGGTCGGTAAAGGAGGAATGCTTGAATCACGTCGTTCTGATCGGCGAATGGCACTTGCGTCGGACGATTCACGAGTTTGCCACACATTACCATCGAGAGCGCAATCATCAGGGACTCGCCAATGCGCTGATCGAGCGACCCGCCGTGCAACGACCGAGCGGATCGATTCGCCGGCGGCAGCGTGTTGGAGGGATTCTCAGTTACTACTATCGCGCGGCGGCGTAGGGCACAGTCCGATCCAAGAGTGGGACAGAACGAGGTTCGCGGTTGCCTGTTACAGACTCTTCTGCCAGAGACTCCAATCGTTCCGCAACCGTGCGAGGAGCGCTTCAAAAGCCGGGTAGCCCTTCAGAGGCGCGAGGCTCTGGTCCGTTGAGAACCGAGGATATGACGGATAGCCCTCGTCAGCCGCCTTCGTTAGCCAGCGCGCCGCGTCGGCCTTCCTGCCGAGCAGCCCGAGGGTGGCGCCGATGTGAAACTGCGCATGATGGATATGGGAGAGCGCAGTTGGATTCTCAGCTGCCGGGATAACCATGGCGAGGACCCGTTCAGCCTGCTTCGGCTGATCGAGTCTGGCGTAGACGACTCCCAGCAGCGCCAGCGCGCCGATGTCGTATTCAGCGTCGACGGGCAGCGTGGCCTTCGAACGCGAGAGGAACTGCAGCGCGTCCTGGAGTCGCCCCATGGCAATCAGCGCATCTCCGCGCGCATAGGCGCCAAGATTCCCGTTGCGGTCGACGTCGAGTCGCGCTTGCTCCAGGCGGCCCGCATCGATGAGGGCGCGGAAGGTTCGATTGCTGGATAACGCCTGAGAGGGATCGAGCCGTTGAACCTGCTCGCCGGCAGCTATGGCTTTGTCTGTTAGCCCAATGTGATAGTAAACCTTCTCCAGTTCCAGATGGGCGTCGGCCAGGTTGGCATTCAACGCCAGCGCCCGACGGAGGTCTTTGATGGCGGCCTCATGGGGAAAGCGGTTTCGCGCGGTCCATGTGAGCTGCGCGCGTGCCAGATAAGCGTCGGGAGAGTTGGGATCAATCGCCAGCGCCCGCTGAATCTCCAGGAATGCCTTTTCGTCAAAGCGGCGCTCGGTGGAGTCGTAAAAAAAGAGTTGTGTGTAGGCACTGGCCAATGCCGCCCGGGCTAGCGCGAACTCGGGATCGAGGACCACCGCGCGCTCGAACTCCTCGACCGCAGATCGCCACGCGCTGACCCTGACCTGAACGATTGGACTGATCGACGAACGTCCTCTGAGGTGCCAGAGACCACGCAGATACGCGTCATACGCTTCGGGACTTCTCGTCGGCGGCAATGACTTCGCCCGTGGTGCAAGGTCGACCATCTTTGACAGCGTGCCGGCAATGTTCTCAGAGATCTCGTTCTGAACCGTGAGGACGTCCGCTACCTGCCTGCTGAAGTGCTCGCTCCAGAGTGTCGTGCCATCGCTCGTGTTGATCAGACTTGCATTGATTCTTATGCTCGCATCGTGCCGCTGCACCGAACCTGTGACGACGAGCCCGACCCGCAGCTCGCGCACTATCTCACGCAATGTGGGCCTGTCACGGTACGCGAACGCAGTGTTCGAGGCAATCACCCGCAAGCCTTGCATCTTTCCCAGCTCGGTTGTGAGTGCTTCCGTAAGGCCCTCGGCAAAATACTCGCCGCCGCCACCGATTGTGTTGAACGGCAGTACCGCGACTGATGGTACGGTGCTGGACGCAACGGGTGGCCGAAACATCGCCCACCATCCGACACCTAGAATCGACAGCAACCCGCATGTGACAACGACGATCGCGATGCGGTGCCTCTCCCGCCGCCCGATGACGCGCGCCTGTGCGGACTGGGAGATCGACGTGCTCGAGTTGACCTTCAGCTCGAGCCGTGCGCCCCCGATCTCGGCAGTTCGCTTCGCCAGATCCTCTGTCACACACCGTTCCAGCGGCCTTGGTGGCTCCGTCCCGTCCGTACGAACGGGCGCCTCATTTGCTTCGATCAGCGCTTCGACCGGCGCGATGAAACGGTAGCCGCGCCGGGGGAGCGTTTCGATATACCTCGGCGATTCGGCGTCGTCGCGGAGTGCCGCGCGCACCTGCTTGATGATGTGATTTACGCCCTGCTCGAAATCGACGAAGACGTCAGCGTCCCACAGGAACTGAGCAATTTCCTTACGGGCGATCACCTCGCGAGGTCGGGAGATAAGCAGCCCGAGGAGCTTGAGTCCCTGCGGCCGCAGCCTGACAGGGCGCCCCGACTTGCGCAATTCGGGGGTGTCCGCGTCGAACTCGAAAACTCCGAAGCGATACCGCGTCAGGGAGCCCATGGCGTGGTCTGCAAGTAGAGTCGAAGGCCCAGTAGTTTACACTCTCACCCTTCGTGCGGTCATTCCACGTGACAAGTTGTATCGTATCGAACGTTTACACGCTCAGAGGCGCCGGGCAGAGAAATCAGGCGCCGGCCATGGTCTCGAGTCGGCTACTCCCGTATTGTTCTCGCGCGCCGCATGGAGACGGCGCAGCCATACACTCAAAGGAGTAGATCATGGAAATCCGTCCCACGTCAGTCGGCGGAGCGCTGGCGTTCGCCCTCGTTGTGTTTCTAGCCGCGCCTGGCACAACAGCCGTCTCATCGACGTCCGGAGCGGAAGTCGAGATGCAAGTCGTTTCGAACGATCCGGTCGTCGAGTGGCACCAGATATTCAACGCCGCGACCCTCGCTACCGTGCCCGTCCCGAACTCGCTGACGACGAGCCGATCGGGAGCGCTCGTTTCGGTCAGCGTATTCGATGCGATCAATGGGGTGGACCGTTGGTATGCGCCCTATTTGGTGACGCGCCGAGCACCCGCGCGCGCTTCGGCGAACGCCGCCGCGATTCAGGCAGCCTACGCGATACTCCTGAAGCTTTATCCAGCACAGGCGACGACGCTGACCGAGCGCCGGAACGCCTCGATCGCACGATTGATCGGAGTCGAACGTGCCGACGCTCTGCAGCACGGAATTTCGTGGGGCCAGCACGTAGCCGATAGCATCTGGTCAGCACGCCAGAGCGATGGGTTGACGCCCGCCATGGCGCCGTTCATGGGCTCTGAAACCATCGGCTTCTGGAGACCGACTCCGCCCGCGAACTCTTCCGGCAGCGGACCTCAATTCGCAACGATGACTCCCTGGGTGCTCGCGCGGCCATCTCAGTTTCGGCCTGCACCACCGCCTGCTCTGAACAGTCCGGAGTACGCGGCCGATTTCAACGAAACGAAGTTGTGGGGTGCGGCGACCGACTCGGCCCGACGACCGGAAGACTCCGCTCTAGCGGTGTTCTGGAGCGGTAACGGCACGCTGTATTGGACGCGGGTGGCCTCGGATCTGGCACAGGTGCGGCAACTGACATCTCACGAAAGTGCCCATCTATTTGCCGTTCTGCACGTAACGTTGGCAGACGCGTCGATTGCGACCTGGGACGCCAAGTATAGATACGTTTTCTGGCGGCCTGTCACTGCGATCCAATCTTCGGACGACGATGGGAACAACGATACGGCTCCTGATCCGACATGGTCGCCGTTTCTCACGACGTCGGCACACCCCGAATACCCGTCAGGCCATGCGAACCTGGCCGGTGCCGCCGCCACAGTCCTGAGCGCCATCTTCGGCGATGACGTTTCATTCGATGCGACCTCTGAGACGATGCCAGGGTCAGTGCGGTCCTTCGTCGGGTTTGACCTTGCCATTGAAGAAATGGCCGACGCCCGCGTTTTCGGGGGAATGCATTTCCGGACGGCGTGCGTCCAGGGCAGTGCCCTCGGAAGCACTGTGGCATCTTACGTCATCAGTCACGCAATGCGCGCAAAACGGCAGACGTCGAAATGACTCCCGATAGCTGGCGACCGATTGAAAGCCACTGCGCCGTTTGGACCAAGCCGCTGGCGCGGCGGACGCTGCGCGTGAGGTGCGCTCGAGCCACCGGGTAGCGTGTGGGTCACAGGAGGTGTCTTGTGACCCATTGTCGCCGCATCATGCTGGAGGAACTCC